>Ga0307517_10009663_pt1 | contig 13641 bp, 13 predicted proteins | sample 23_EM_MG_FD_194515 | JGI IMG/M metagenome (GOLD analysis project Ga0307517, IMG submission 194515) | Populus trichocarpa ectomycorrhiza microbial communities from riparian zone in the Pacific Northwest, United States - 23_EM | ecosystem: Host-associated > Plants > Roots > Unclassified | place...
TTCATGCATTTACACAAGCTCGGAGCACATAGCTCAGAATTTGCAGTCAATAGAGGGTAAAGGGCATGAAATTTGACACGTCTTCTAAGAGTAAACATCAAGTGGTAAACAATGCAATGGGGCACTATAGCTTAAGTTCCAAAAAATAACAAAAGGCAACCAATTTTGAATATCTATAAAGCATACTGTGTATGTTTCCCTTAATCTGGACAAAAATTGTGATATAGCAACAAAAGAACAAGAGAAATTTTGGAAATTATATACCTTCAGGATTGTCTTGTCATCCATTGGACCATCAGTTGTCCTATTATTCATCATTCCTAAAGCATTTCTCAAAGAAATCTGCATTGCTGCTTCAATTTCTTTTGAGCATTCCAGCGCTGTTGAATTGGCTGCAGCAACTACAGTGGCAACTGTTCCTAATTTTGCAGAACCATTTCCACTTAAGGAGTCCACAGCCTCTTTATGAGCCTTTAGAACCAACTGAGTAGCACTGGTTATCAGCAAGCCAAAAAAAAATAATAAAAAAAAAAGGAAAAAACTACTAGTAATGCAATTTTCAACATCAATCCAAATAAAGTAAAAAACAAATGATCTCATATGATCCTTGTAAGATTGGCCAAAGTAAATTCGTTACTGAACATCATTAACAAAAACATAGACCAACTAAAAGAAATTATTACAGGTAGAGAAAGGAACCTAAATGAAGAAAAGGAGGTACTGTTATATTCCCATGCTTTAGAGAAACTTGCCTCTTAGATTCTAAATCTTTCAACTATGTTGCCAGTGTTGGCATGAAGAGTTTTGAGCTGATTGTTTAACTTCTAGGGCAGCACTTGAACAGGGAATGACTTCAATATACAGCCTATGTGAAGTACTTTAAAGGAGAAACACAAATTTGAAAGTTACTCCAATGTCACAGAGGACCAAACAAATCATCCACAAGATTATCAATGCTAGCTGGAGTAGGTTACAAGAATTATCCTTATTTCTACCCTATCCAAGACCATATGAGCCATACGATTCTAAAATACTATTTTCTTTCCCTCGCTGCTTGAAGACACACCATATGTTTGCCATTTTTTGCCTCTTCAACCTTGCACTTTTTATTCAATAGATCTACATGGAAAACTCAGACAGATTCACATTATGAGACCATCTTAAATGATTTCTTCATGAACATATATTTGACTGGTGTCACCTTTACTTTCTATTGAACTTGCTCATTTACTATATATATCTTTTCTTAGAAGCTCCAACAAATACAATAATTGGTCATCTCCAAGGTGGTATTCAAACAAATGGTATACTGTTGAGAGGGAAAAAAATGCTTTAAAAAGTGTATACTTAATTCCAAAATCTCTAACCAACATAAGGCTTGTGAAAATTTAGTTCACAATGTAGATCATCTTCATGGAAAAGGCACAGACTCCTAGAATGCTGCATTCATGTAAACTAGGACATGGACCAACAGGATGTTATTGCTTTCTAGTTTTCTAGAACAATATTTCAAACTTTACATAAATAATCAACAAATCTACGTAAAAGAATACCATCTATAATCATAGGAAAGTACGGGAACAGAAAAATATCCTTCAGCTCATTGAAAAGTCCATATTCCAAAGGCAAAACTTACTGTAAAGTTGCTACCCAAGCTCTAGCTGCACCAGGAGTCTCTGCACAGAGGAAGTAATCTTTTCTCTGGGGAGTACCAATGTCTAAATTATAGTTAAGCATGCAACTTCACCAAATTCGAATTCACCTACACTACAATGCTTTCAACTGAAGAAAATTCAAATAGGTTGGCTAACTAAGGATACAAAAACAGCATCCATCGTACTTTGGGAGCCCACTAAATCACACCAAAAGAAACAACAGTGTTAATAATCATTCAAATTAATTAATTATGAAACTAATTTCTGAAAATACGGAAAGGAATCTTAATAGATTATAAAAAAAACACCAATCTTACTTGAAGTTTACAGGAGAAACTGCGATGGTGCTATTTGCATCGAAGAGAATCGTCCCTTTCAAAGCTGGCTCATTTCTCCTAGTTCTAAAGCACAAGAAAACCAGCACAAGTTGAAGGATTGAAACATTACAGGCGAAAAGTGAAAAAAAGCGCAACATTTACTCACTTGTATTCCATTTTCCCAGTAGTTGGGTCTAAGATCACCCATCGCTCATTCCATTTCCTCAGCTAATAACGCAAAAATGAAGCAAACTAATCAATAACTTGGCAACTCCTAAAGACCCAAAAATGTCATAGTTTATTTATAATTCAACAGCCAAAGAATTCAGTCATAGCTATAATAAGGTACTGTTAAAACCAGGCTGCAATTCTTGGGTATAAACTTGAAAAGAAAATTTCCGAAATTAAAACGATTCAAGAAGTGGGAATTGCCGTACAGTTTCAGATCGCTTAAGAAGTGGGCCCTGCAACAAGTTCCTACCAGAGCCGGACGCTAATTGCCGCTTGATCTTCTCCAAACTATTCTCTGTGCCCACTGCAGGTCTCTGTTGCTGCTGCAATTAATCATAATTAAAGATTACTCATCACCGTAATCATTGATGAAAACACAGTAAAACAATTGTCGTGAATTTCATTAATTTATGATTAAAAAGAGAGAGGGACTGGACTGACCGTAGAAGCTCCGTTGGAGGCCATGGTGGGTGGAATTATAGATCGAAGATTGGCAGTAAGATACGTGAAATTGAAGAAGAAATCGGAGAAATGGGTTTTTGCGATGTTTAGAATAGAAGACACCTCAGAATATAAAAATAATACCAAAAAAAGTTTTACGTAGAGAGAGGGCTGTTAGGTTTCTCTACTTGACTCGCAGGTGACGCTTTTTTTTTTTGTATTTGGCCTTTTTATTACTTATCACATGCGAATTGTTCAAGACTTGTCGTACAAGTATCCTTAATTTTCAAGAAACATCACAATTGTTGCAGACTTGTTATACCCGGTTTGGTCTCACAGACTAACCCGGGATTTAAGTGACAGGCCATGACCAGGTTTGCAGCTGTTAAAAACCAGACCAGCAAGTGGTCTTTCTGTTTTCATGGCGGCATTTTCCCAAAACACCGAAAAATAAAATCAATTATAGGCTATTTACAATGTTAAATCAACGAAGCCGAAACCTGTTAGTGACCTGGTTTTTTTGTGGCAATATTTTTCCAACGAACCAAGAAATCAAATCAATTACTAGGCAATTTGAAATGTTAAATCAACGGATAGTTAGGTAAACCTGTATCTTTTGAGAGCACGTCCATGAACATATGCAAGGTTTTTCCTAACAAACTAAAAATATGAAATCAATTAATTTCTAACTAGGAGGATCACATTGTCGATTATCAAAAAAAAGGAGGATCACATTGTCCAGATAGCATTAGTATTGCCTCGCATCGCATGATATGAGGAGAATAATTGAAGGTTTTGTCTAACTCATTAAATAAACAAAATTAAGTCAACACCTAGATTTTGATAACAAAACAAAGTAAAGAAAGAAAAAAATAATTTAAAATATGCATGGCTCTTTGCATTATGATGTACATAAATTATTTGGTTATAAATTATTATGTTGTGCAGGGACTGAGCTCATTTAATCTTTTTATTATTAACATGGGTGTCCGGACTAACTTGCGTGCACCTCGATTAATCTTACGAACCCTAAAGTTAAGTATCATATAAGCCTCCAGTGGCCCTGAGATTTGTGGGACTCGAACTGGTAAATTCTAGGGAGCAAACGCCTGACCTGACCAGTTGAGTTACACACCTTAAGGTTTCTTATTTTTTTATAATTATTGTTGCTGTGTTGTTTAAATTAAAATTATTATGAAGACCATAACTATTAAGCAATGGACAATGGAGTATTAAAATATTTATCAAACACTTACATGGTGTTTTTAATTAATGCAAAACAAGTAAAAATTATAAAAAATAGGAGGCAAAACAAATTCTTAATATTCAGACATCGGATTCAGTTTTTGATGACTTTCTTTGTGACAAATATTGTCTTTTGCTTTAATTTGAATCAATTAAATGATCATTAATCTAGGTTAAATAATTAAACGTTGTAAATTTAAAAGATAATTGATTCCTAAAAAAATGGTGTTATTTGGGTTTTCTTTTTCTTTTCTAAATATTTCACTCCACCATGGTGTAGTTGTAAAATCCCTTTGTAGTATTTATTTTTTCAACTGTTTATGAGAAATTGAAAATTAAATTAAAATTTATATTTTGTTTTTTAAAGTTTAAATAATAATTACATAAAATACTACAAGACACAAATCATCTTGAATTAGAATAGTAAAATGATTTTTTCATCATTTCCAAACAGGAGAACAATTTTTTTATTTGTCAGATTTAGTATTTATCTTGTGTGTGTATAATTTGTGTGTATCGTGTCAATATTGAGATATTTATATATTATATTGAATTACAAAAGTATCTATTAAATATTGTACATAAATATTTATATAATACAAATATATATCTTGAGTTTTGGGTTGGTTTTGATAATATTCATACCTTGTTTATTATCCATTATATAAGGTAATTGTTAAAAAAAACTCACTCATTTAAGTCGGTTGATATTTATTAAGTTCAGATTAAATTTTTATCTCTGTCAATATACATGTGCTATATTATTGATAAGATTCCAAGTTAAAATCAAACACAAAAGAAGAAGGTTTGAACATTATGGATGTGTTTTATGGTATGATTAAATTTGTTAACCAAGTAATTAATGTAAAGATGATGTTTATTCTTAACATAATGAATTAATAAATCACATACAAAAAAGTTGTGAATGTTAATTACGGACTAAAATGGAAAGTTGATCTTTCTAATAAAAAACAAAAGATAAATGTACATGTAACCTTAACTATCCTTTTTATTTTATACATTTCAATTTATTTATTTAAGAGCTTCATTCTCATTGACAAGTACATATGATTTTTATTTTTATAAATATATCATGCAAATACAACTAATCTATAAAAAAACTTGTCAAAAAAAAATAAAAATAAGTTACAATAATCTTTTTAAAGTATTATGAAATTATAGAAACCATCCAAAATATTAATTGCAATCTTAAAAGTAATTAAAATAATCTAAATAAATATATTTTTAGCTTCAAAACACCTTCTAATTAGTCTAAAAATAAAAAAAATAAACTAAAATTTAAAATAAAATAACACTAACTCTTTCTTCTCTTACATTAACAATCAAATTTAAAATCTTACACGAAAGATAATGCGGATACAATATGATAAAATAAAATAAAACATGTTGGTATCACTTCATTTTTCTTTCAAGATACAGACAGACTCTGTAATGATAACGTGCTGGCCTCGAAATCCGCTTGCACCCCGTCGTGCATTTCTAAACTCCAGCTCTAGCCGACAAGTACGAGAACGATTAACTTGACACGTCATATAAAATCCACAGTCCTCATGTTTCAGAATTCTCTGACTAGATAGGACATGATCATCTGCAAATACCATTCCAAGCCCCTTTCCAGTTTAGAGTGGTAAACCTGAAAAATTGAGAGCCGACACAATGGGCAAAGAAAATGAGACATCAGAGACACCAGGTGAGTTCAAGCTAGTCGGTTTCTCCAACTTTGTTAGAACCAACTCACGGTCCGACCTTTTTAAAGTGAACCGTTTCCACCACGTAGAATTTTGGTGCTCGGACGCAACAAACACGGCACGCCGTTTCTCTTGGGGACTCGGCACACACACGCCTCTTACCTCCTTCGCTCCGGCGACCTAAACTTTCTCTTCACTGCCCCGTATTCTCCCTCTATAGCTTCCATGGACGTCAACCTCTCCCACACCGCTACCGCCTCCATCCCCACCTTCAACCACGAAACCTGCCGCAACTTCTCCGCCAAACACGGCCTCGCAGTCCGCGCCATCGCCATCGAAGTTGACGACGCCGAGCTAGCCTTCACCACCAGCGTGGCACACGGCGCCAAGCCGTCAGCCTCTCCAATCCTCCTTGATAATGGTGCCGTTATCACCGAGAGGTTCACCTCTACGGGGACGTCGTTTTAAGATACGTAAGCTACAGCAATTCTGAAAACGACGATTCTAGCCCTGACAATTGGTTTTTGCCTAAATTCGAGGCAGTGTCATCGTTTCCTTTGGACTACGGGATCAGGAGATTAGACCATGCGGTTGGAAACGTGCCGGAATTGGCTCCGGCGCTGAATTACGTACGTTAAGGAGTTCACTGGTTTTCATGAATTTGCGGATTTCACGGCGGAGGATGTTGGGACGAGCGAGAGTGGGTTGAATGCGGTTGTTTTGGCTAATAACGAAGAGACAGTGCTGTTGCCAATGAACGAGCCGGTTTTTGGGACTAAAAGGAAGAGTCAGATACAGACTTATTTGGAGCACAATGAAGGGGCTGGAGTGCAACATTTGCCGCTTGTGAGTGAGGATATTTTCAGGACTTTGAGGGAGATGAGGAAGTGCAGTGCAGTTGAGGGATTTGAGTTTATGCCTTCGCCACCGCCCACTTATTATGAGAACTTGAAGAGTAGAGCTGGGGATGTATTGAGCGATGAGCAGATTAAGGAGTGTGAGGAATTGGGGATTTTGGTTGATCGAGATGATCAAGGGACTTTGCTTCAGATTTTCACCAAGCCTGTTGGTGATAGGTATTTCCAAAACTTCTTTGATAGAGTGAATTTATTATTGCTTTATAGGATGGATAGTTTTGAGTTCATTTATTTTATCTTATTAAGTTTTCTTTGATCTTATGGGATCGCTAATTGTTTCCTTTTAAAAAAAAGTGCTGGAAACTTAATGTTAATGGGGCATCTTTAAAATAAGTTTTGGATCATGAACAAGGTTTAGTTAGGCCTCTGGCTAGGAAGATCCGAGGGGATTTATTTAGTTGTGGTTTTGGCAGGCCAACAATCTTTATAGAGATAATTCAGAGAGTGGTGTGCATGCTCAAGGATGAGAAGGGCAGGGAATACCAGAAGAGTGGATGTGGAGGATTCGGGAAAGGAAATTTTTCAGAGCTCTTTAAGTCGATTGAGGAATATGAAAAGACACTTGAAGCCAAAAGAATTTCAGAAACAACTTCAGCATGAGAACTTGAGAAGCTTCCTCTCTTGGCTGGTCTTTCTGGAAAACTTGCTTTTTAATGCTCAATAAGTTTGTTGAACCATCCAATCACAACGTAAATTGTTGATATGTCGGTGAACTGTGGTAATAACTCAGGATCCATGCTGTAAGCTACTGTATGCTAAATAGAATTCTGAACTTCAAATTTTACATCGCAGTTGTTATTTATTTATTTATCCCTGAAGCATGTGGAGCAATTAGCCTTATAGTTGGAAATTGGAATATCTAGGCTAAATGTGGTTGTGGATTGCATAAATATCAGACAACCTCTGTCTAGTTTTTCTCCTAAAGTCGTTCCCTTGATAAGCTCTGTTGAGTCACATTATCTTTAATCCCAAGTAAGAAAACAAATTTTAAAGCAAAACATTCATCGGCTTTGCTTCGTTTTGCAATGAAATTATGACGGAGATGAACTACATGGAAAACTTCTTCCTCTTTAGGCTGAAACAGAATTTGGTGTTTTTCATAGACATGGGAGCGCTCTTAAATCATTATTCCGATGAATTCATAAGGATTGGTTTTCTGTTTTTTAGATTGGATGAATTCCTAAAGATCGAGGCTCTATTTGGGAAAATTTTCAACGATCTTGTGTTATAATTATGCTTTCACTTCTGCCATTTTTCAGTGATCTTGTGTTATAAAATTGGCAACTGAAGCCAGATTGGTTAGGTTCTCCTTTAACCGTGAAAGTGAGACAAATCACGCATGACAATCTTTGCAGATGTTGCTTATGGAAAATGAACTTGTTAATGTTCTGTAAGCTATTGAATTATGTAATTACAACGTAAATTGTTGAAAGATATCAGTAGCGGTTCTTTCAACTCAGAGTCAGGCGCCATATTTCGAACTACAAATTTTATCCTGCAGTTTTTATTTTCAAGCCAGAAGTGGTCTTTAACCACGACCACTCTTTTTATTTCTAGACTATGTTTTCTGTGAAGCCATTCCTTCAATTTGAAATTTTTGGATATCCTATGAGTATTATTTGTCAAATAATCATCTCAATTCAATAACTTAAGCTATTAAATTAGATCTCAAAATATAATTTATATTATTTTTTAATACACTCCTCAAATTAAAATCTTTTGGGCTTAAAATGTACACAAACTCACATTATTTTATGCTTAATTTTTATCAAATAAATGGGATAGTGAGATTTTAACTCGTGACTGTTTGGTCATCAAGACTCTGATATCATGTCAATGAAACATTTCAACCTAATAGTTTAAACTGTTATGTAGAGTTTTAAGATATGATTTATATTATTTTCTAACATTATTATTTTTTCGGGATGAATATTATGAAGGATGAGAATTATTCCGAATTTAATATCCGTGGACTCAAATGGGTGGAGTTTTTTTAAATAGTTATTTTATCCCGGGGTAATGGATAGTGTATAGATTTTGCTAATATATATATAATGTATTAGAATATTTATATTTTTTGTAATTCAATATAATATATACACATCTTAAAATACACATATGCATACCATCTAGGCTATGAATATCTAATTTTGTAAATCCAGAACCACACTCATTGCTCTCTCTAAACACCGTAGTCCATACATATACCACCGTAGTATTCATTCAACACCCATGAATATAGCTACCTTCCTTTTTCTCCGAAATTCAACCAGACAACCACCAATAATCACTCTGCAACTCAAAGAAATTTTGACTTAAGATCCTTGAATAAATAAGCCGAAATTATTTGATTTGTTCTGTCAGTGAGATGAAAGGCGTCCCAAAATACATATTTGTCGGCATCTGTGCATGTAAGTGGATGGTCTCGAGTACAAATAATTCCCATCTCAAATGTTCCTGAGCCACAACATCCTACTTCTGCATTCTCAAATCCTGCAATGAAAACACAGCATTATTTGACTTTGAACAGATTAGTGTTCCACCGGATCGGATGAGGAGGAAGAGGAAGGGAAGAAATCACCGATCGAAATCTCAATTACAAATCACATTGTTTTGTTTTTGTCTGATGTAACAGTTAGTAGTTAACTGATCTACTCCTTAACTCAGTTGAGGGATCAGCTCTTTTTGGTTAGTTTAATGTCATCAATAGCAGTGGCAGAGAATAGCAGATGCTGACCAACCAACAAAAAAAAAATCAAACTTACCGTACTGTGAGGGTGCTGTGATGAGTTGCAACAGTAAGTCGTATGGATTTGCAAACAACACTTTCATTCCAGGAAGTTCATCGTTCAGTTTTGCCACCAATTGATTCAATTTTCCATTAAATTCTAAAGCAAGATCGTTGTATTCCTTCACACAGCTGTTAGGATGCATAAAATTTGTAGCTCTCTCCAGTGGCAAACACCCCATTGGAGAAAGCCCTGTAAGGGATAATTTCCGAGCTCCAAGAGCATAAAGTTTCTTTACAAAGTCCTCAGCAAGTCCGATGAGGAAATCCTGGTATTGCTGGATCGTGAATTGTGATCTTCGGCCAGGGATGGTGTAGTAGTTTTCCAAGAAGTCATTTGTTCCTAAGCTCATTATATATAAAGCCTCTGTTATTATTTCCTTCGCTTTCTTGGCACCAAGATAGGCTTTCATTCTCCTTTGATAGTCCTTGTAGTTCTCCAGCTCTTGCCATAAAGGGATCACTCCCTGCAATGTCAACATTGGCAGCAACAATAGGGGACCACTTAAAAGGAACATTAGCTATAAATGAATGAGGCATGACCAAAGAAAAATTTAATTAATTATACAAACTACATGTTTCTCTAGAATGAGATTTAGCAAAAAAATCGACATTTTGTAATGCCAGGAAGAAGGGTATATGAGCTTATGGAAATTAGCACGTCATAGAATCAAGAATGTCATGGAACTGGAAGACTTACTAGCACATCAGCAGTGGCATTGTCATAGCCACTTCCAGCAGAAGCAAAGCAAACACCAGTAGCCAAATCTAGTATGTTATACATTGGATCCAAATAGGCAGGTATAGCTGGCTTGAGGCCAAAAGCCTGAGAGAGGAAGTCAGGAGGAAGGCGGCCATTGCAGAATCGTCCAGTGGCACTACCCCCTGGAAAATCACGGCCGTAAGGTGCAAAATTGCTCTTCGCAATTGTGGAAATAAAATTGTTGTTCCCTGAATCCACAGATGAGTCCCCGAACACTATGATGGCTGGAACTTTTGCGCTACATTCAGGAACTAGTAGTATTAGGATTTGTACTAAGAAGAGAATTAGCCCTGTGATCCACATGTATGCCATGACAGAATGTGTTAGAAGCTTGAAACGAGCCAATACAGTATAGGGAAATTGGCTTGCTGTATTGGCTCGAGAGAGGAGAACTTAATGTGGGAATCGAAGTTTGGTGGGAGATTTAATGGTTAGCTACTCCAGTGGCTACTGGCAACAGCTCTACTTATTTCCTCCTCTGTTGCTAGCGGGAGAGAGAGAGAGAGAAGAAATGAGTAATGAAAGCTCGGATGTACCTTATATTTTAGTCCCTCCATCTTTTGAACTATGTTTCAAAATATGTCCTTTATCACAAAGTCAAATAATTAAATATCAAATTTTGTTACTTTATATCCCTTCTTAATAATTGAATTTATATATTTCTTAATTATATTTAATTTTAAAATATAATTGACACCATATTTAATATATATATATATATATATATATATATATTATAATTTATGTAAAAAGTACAATAGGATTTTCTTTATGGGACAGCGAGAGTAATAACTTCCTCGAAACTGGAATTGTTTATCATAATTCGCAGAGAACTAGGAATCGCCGAAGAAAAAAATGAAGGACCGGGCTACCATATGGTTGAAGAAAAGGAGATTAAATGTAACTGTACCACTCCCATTCCGAGCAAGGACATACAAAGCTTGAAGACGTCAGCTCCACATGTGGGCGCTCGCTTCCTACTAATTTGCATGTAATTATGCCAGTTAAAAAAAAAAAAAAAGTTGATGAATCTATTACCAAAAAAATAAATTTTCCAGTGTTCTTAAAGAGAGGTGCGCGCCTTTAAGAATACTACATGACATATATAATGCTCTCAACTCTAGCAGGGCTCGTGTACGTACCTCTGTGGAGAAATCAACAGCATTACAAGGAATTACATGTGATTCCTGGCTTTTGAAGTCATCACCTAAGAACTCCAGATTAGTTTTCGTTAAAATACAAATCAGGAAAAACCATGCAAAACCAAGTCATGTATAGAAGATAATCTTTAAGCATGATGAGTAGCAGAGAATATACAAATTAAGGACATACCTCCATGGAAAATCCATTTACTATTTTTTTCCATTTACTTTCACATTCCATTATCTAATTGAATAGACTTTTAAAAGAACTCAAACTTCATCTCTCATCAATATATAATTTGAATGGCCTCCAGGAAGCGGAAGCACTCCATCTATACTATATAGAAAGTCAAGGAGAGCCAGGAGTTAAAGCATGGCAAAAATGAAAGCTTCCCATCTCTTCGGCTTCCTGCGTGAGATTAGCCGAGGACAAGATGTAGGAAGAAGAAGCTCAACCGACAATTTAGTAGGAAAAGAGATACCAGCAAAGCTAATCAAGCATCCTTCCATTGTTCAATTGCTCGAAATTAATATCAGCTAAAGAACACAGGCAAGATGGATTACTAAAGATTAATTCCATGTGATGCCAATTGCTTTAAAAAGATGCACCAGCTCATATCCAAGAAATAGCATGGTTCCTTAATTTGGATCTCCATAAGATGGTGTTGTCGTTTTCTTCTTTTCTCTGTGTTTTTTTCCCAAACCGGCAAAAATGGTCTTAATTGGTGGTGCAGTTATTGCATTAGTTATGTATTAAGATAATAATTTTTTTAAAAATATATTTTTAATATCAGTTTATTAAAATAATCTAAAATTATAAAAAAAATTAAAATTTTTAAATTATTTTTTAAACATAAAAGATATAAAATTTCCCCGCAATACTGAAGCAACTTCAAAGATGATCTCACCATTACTGCAGGAAGATTAGAAATCATCAATTTAGCATAGATTTTGCCTTTTGCAATTATATATCTGGCCATAGATTCTGTTGAAAGACTTTTTTTTTTGGACGCAGGGTTCTCTTACGGAAAGGGTTATTACAATCCAGATTTAATCAAATTGAAACAGCAAAGTTATTAAACCTAGCATAACTTAGGCTTAAATCACTATAGACAGGGACGGAGCTAGAATTATTTATTAGAGGTGACCAAAATTAATATAATAAGATATAATATTTATTTTAATTTATTATACATGGTTGTAAAACAAAACCTGCATAATTTAGTTTTATTCAAATAACTTACTACAAACATATAATGACCTTATTATAATATAAAAGGTTTGGAGCAATACCAAATTGAGTCAATGCAATGAAGTTAATTTTATCTTCATAATGTATTCATCACTTTAATGTTGTTAGTCTTTATATCTATCAAATATAAACATACAAAGTATATAAGAAATATTAGATAAAGCGAAGCATTATTTATGTTTGATAAACTTTGAAATAAAGCAAAAAATAATAAAGAATTATTCTTACATATTTATTTTAATTGTGCTCATCGTTCTTTCATAAAATAGAAATCATCGATTATCATATCAATTGTGAATCTTTCAGCAATTTTTTCATAAATGATTTATAATTTACAAGAAAATCATCCTCCATCCGATTGTAAGTATTGTTTTAACAATCTTTATCGCTGAAAAAGCTCGTTCAGTAGTTATTGTCGAAACAAGAAGAGTCAAAATAAGTCGAATCAACATGTCAACTAGCGGATAAATTATTGATTTTTCTGTTTCAACCAATCCTTGACATAAATCAGCAATTAATGACATGTTTTTTAACTTCGGATGATTGGGTACATGATTGGATAACATGTTCTAAAATCAAAACATATATCGTGAGAAAAAATTAATAATTTTGGCGGCTCTGCTTAAAACAAAACATAAAAAAATCTAAGCATAATCAAAACAAACCAATAAAATATATCTAATTAATAGGAAAAAAATCACCATAACAAGAATTCAAAAAATAATTGGTAGAACTAGCAGATTTGAGAAAAAAATGAGCAAAAATGGTAGAATTATAAAAAAAAACCTCATCAAATTATTAACAAACGTCTCAAAATAAAACAAAAATAGATTTTAAAACTTGTTTTATTTGATGAAAGATAAATTAATTGGTGGCTCTGCTTCAATCTTTTTGTAGAAAAATTTTACTCATGATTTTTGTTTTTATCGGCTGTAAGATTTATATTAGAGCTACATAAGATAATAATCTTATATTTTTTCTTTTCACATCGGTCGAGAGTAAATAAAAAATCAAAAGTAAAGTTATATTTAATCTTAATAAGACCAACTTTTTAAAATAAAAAAATATAACACCTCCAGCTCACACTTAATTACCTAATTCCATTGTGTCCCAGGTGCATTTTCTATCTCTGGTTTTCATTTTGGTGCTTATGATTGAAACCTATTTTTAAAGTTCAATTA
>Ga0307517_10009664_pt1 | contig 13641 bp, 12 predicted proteins | sample 23_EM_MG_FD_194515 | JGI IMG/M metagenome (GOLD analysis project Ga0307517, IMG submission 194515) | Populus trichocarpa ectomycorrhiza microbial communities from riparian zone in the Pacific Northwest, United States - 23_EM | ecosystem: Host-associated > Plants > Roots > Unclassified | place...
TCCACCTGCAGATCGTATCGGGCAAGTATAAGAAGCTGGCGCAGGAGAACGCCCTGTTCCGCAAGAGCATCTACCCGACCCGCGGGATCATTTACGACCGCAAGGGAAAGGCCATCCTCAATAATACCATCCTGTACGACCTGATGGTGACCCCTTCACAGGTCAAGAATATCGACACCGCTTATTTCTGCCAGCTGCTGGGCATCGACTCGGCGGAATTCCGCAGCCGGATCCTGGACGCGCGGTTCAAGAACGGTCCCTTCCGGCCCACCATCTTCGAAGATCTGCTGCCTCCCGAAATGTATGCCCGCCTGGAAGAGAATATCTGGAAATTCCCGGGGTTCAACCTGCAGGAACGTCCGATCCGCGTCTATCCTTTCAACGCGGCGGCCCATATCATGGGCTATGTCGGGGAAGTGGATTCCGGCATCCTGCGGCGCTCGAATAATTTCTACCAGATGGGAGACTACGTAGGCCGCAGCGGACTGGAACAGTATTACGAAAGAGAGCTGATGGGCCAGCGGGGCATCGAGTTCTGGCTGAAAGACAATAAGAACAGGCTGGTAGGACATTACCAGAACCAGGCCCTGGATACGCCGGCGATCGCGGGCAAGAACCTGCATACCTATATGGACATCGACCTGCAGCAGCTGGCCGAAAAGCTGCTGGCGGGAAAGACGGGCGCCATCGTCGCCCTGGAGCCGAAAACGGGAGGTATCCTCGCCATGGCTTCCGGACCTAATTATGACCCCAACTCCCTGACGGGACCCGATAAACAAACGAACTACGGCAAACTGGCCCTCGACGTATCGGCCCCGCTGCTCAACCGCGCCATCAAAGGGCAGTATCCTCCCGGATCCACCTATAAGCCCGTAGGAGCCCTGATCGGGCTGGACGAAGGAGTGATCACGCCTGCCAGCGGCATCCAGTGCCTGGGCTTCTATTATGGCTGCAACAACCGCGTATACAAATGCGATGAAAAAGTGCCTGGCCATGCCAATAACCTGCGCCTGGCGATCGCGCATTCCTGCAACTCTTTTTTCTATAACACTTTCCGCCAGGAGCTGGATAAGCCCGAATGGGGCGGGTCCCGCGCCGGGCTGATGAAATGGAAGGAATACGTCAATGCTTTCGGCCTGGGTCATCGCATCGGCGTCGACCTTCCCAGCGAAGACGGCGGCAATGTGCCCGATACGGCCGCTTATGACAAGGAATATAACCGCAGCTGGAATTCCTGCACGATGGTGACGATGGGCATCGGCCAGGATAAGATGCAGGAGACGCCGTTGCAGATCGCCAACGCCATCTGTATCGTCGCCAACAAAGGCTATTTCTATACGCCTCATTTTGTAAAGGACGTGGAAGGCTCGAAAGACGCCGATACGCTGCTGCGGCGTTTCCGCCAGAAGCACGAGGTCCTGACCCATATTTCCGACGCCGATTATGAGATCGTGCACAGCGGTATGCAGGATGTAACGGAGATCGGTACAGGCCGGCCCGCCCGGATACCCGGTATCGATATGTGTTCCAAAACAGGTACGGCGGAGAACAAGCTGGTGCTGGATGGCAAGGTCATCAAGCTGAAGTCGCACTCGCTGTTCGTCTGCTTCGCACCCCGCGAGAACCCGAGGATCGCCGTGGCCGTTATCGTGGAGAACGGGGGATATGGCGGCACGCAGGCGGCGCCCATCGCCTCTTTACTGGTAGAGAAATACCTGAATGATACACTGCGGAACGAAAGGCTCGCGGAAGTGGACCGGATCGCCGGTCTGAACCTGATGCCCAAATACCTGGTGCGCCGGCAATTCAAGGCCGATTCAGCAAGGGCCGCCGCCTGGGCCGCGCAAACCGGCGACAGCAGCCGCCTGATCAAATATATGACGCCTTCCTTCCGGGTGATGATGATGGATACTTCCGATCAATCGAAGAGTCCCCTCTATCTGTCCCTGATGAAGAAGCCCGTCTTTACCAAGGTAGCCCTGCCCCCCGCCGCTGCGGGAGGAGCCGGAGGAACAGGCCCGGCAAACCCCGCGGGGCAACCAGGCGCCGGACAGCCGGGCGCCGGCAGGCCGAAGGATAGTCTTCCTCCTCCGTCCGCGGACAGTTCGCCGAAGGCAGCCACCCTACCGAAAAAGATGACCGTCCCTAAACCCGATACAACAAAACCCTAATATGCATACCCGCAACACCGGCATACTATGAACCAAAAGAATTCTGGCATATCGAAAGGCGTGGACTGGTCACTGGTGTGGATCTGGTTCTCCCTTTGCGGTATCGGTATCATGAGCATTTTTGCCGCCAGTTACCGGGACGGGGATATTATCCTGCAGGGATTTATTTCCCTGAAGACGGACTATAGCCGCCAGCTGCTCTACTTCATCCTTTCAGGCATTATCGGCACTTTCATCCTGCTGACGGACAGTAAATTCTTTACGGCTACGGCCAACCTGGGCTATGCATTCGGCATCTTCCTGCTGCTGCTGGTCTTTCCTTTTCACTCGCGGGTGAAGGGAACGGAGTCCATTATACGCTTTGGCAGCGCCTTCCAGATCCAGCCGGCCGACCTCTGCAAGATCTTTGTGAACCTCGCGCTGGCGAAATACCTGTCCCGTGTGGAGACGAATTTCACCCGGCCCCGGTCGCACCTGATCGCCGCCGTCATCGCCCTGGTGCCGGCCATGCTCAGCATCATGCAAAAGGAGACGGGCCTGGCCCTGGTATATTTCTCCTTTTTCCTGGTCATGTTCCGGGAAGGGCTGCCTTCTTCCGTGCTGGTGATCGGGTTCTCTTTCGCGGTGCTGGTGGTCGCCACCTTACTGGTGGAGCCCAATACGCTGGCCCTGGTCCTCACGGCCGTGGCGCTGCTGGCGATCTACATCCTGCGCAGGCAGGTGAAGCGCAGCAAGTCCGTCCTCGCCCTGATCGTCGGTATCTGGTTCATCTGCGTGGGCATACAAAGATTTGTCGTGCCCTTCGTATTCGATCATATCTTTCAGCCCTACCAGGTGCAACGTATCTATGCCCTGATCGGGAAGGACTATGTGCCCAAGGACCGGGCGACGGAGGCGGCGCTGGAAAGCGAACAAAAGACCGCCGGCAGAAAAAAGGACAACAATTACAACGTCAAGCAAAGCAAGATCGCCATCGGCAGCGGCGGCTTCATCGGGAAAGGATTGTTGAAAGGCACGCAGACACGGTATGATTTCGTGCCGGAGCAACGCACCGACTTTATCTTCTGCACCATCGGAGAAGGCTTCGGCTTCCTGGGCAGCACGCTCTTCCTGGGGATCTATATATTTTTGCTGTTGCGCATCGTGACGGTGGCCGAACGACAGCGAAGCGTCTTCAGCCGCTGCTATGCATATGGCGTGGCCAGCGTATTCTTCTTTCACATCGTCATCAATGTCTGCATGACCATCGGCCTGGCTCCCGTGATCGGGATCCCCTTGCCCTTCGTCAGCTATGGCGGCACTTCCCTGCTGACCTTCAGTATCATGCTGTTCATACTGATCCGGCTGGACGCCGACCGGCAGATGGTGTTGCGGTAGCCCCATCCCCTAAAGGGGAGTATTAAATTCGGTAGATTTGTATGGGATATAACTATTCATTAAAATTAAATTTCCCCTTCAGGGGTTAGGGGTATGAAGATCATTCCATTATCCGAAGGCGCTTTCACGATCGATAAGACCAAGCTCTTCGTGCCCTTCGATACCGGACAGGACGACCTGCAGCAGCGGCCCGTGGGAAGCCTGCTGGTGGAAGTGCAGCCCTTCGCCATCATCAGCTCCGAGGATATCCTGATCCTGGATACGGGGCTGGGATTTGAAAAAGACGGCGAGCTGCAGATCCACCTGAACCTGCACCAGGCAGGCATCGACCCATCCCGGGTGACGAAAGTGCTGATGAGCCATTTGCATAAGGACCATGCGGGAGGATTGAGCAGGACAGGCGGAGAGGGCGGCGCACGCGAGCTGGCCTTTCCGAATGCCACCTATTATATACAACGGAAGGAGCTGGAGTATGCATTCCAGAAAGGTCCCAGTTCCTATATCCTGGAAGAGCTGCAAGGGTTGGATGGTAACCCGCAGGTGCAATTCCTGGAAGGGAGCGGCGTATTGGACGGATATATCCGGTATGAGGTGACGGGCGCTCACTGTCCTTATCACCAGGTGTTCTGGATCGTGGACGGGGGCGAGAAAGTATTTTTCGGAGGAGATGTGGCGCCGCAGCTGCAACAGATGAAGAGCCGCTTCGTTGCGAAATATGATTATGACGGAAAGAAATGCATGGAGCTGCGACAGGAATGGTGGCAAAAGGGAAAGGAAGAAGGATGGACTTTTTTATTCTATCATGATATCAAAACGCCGGTGTACAATCAGGGTCAGTAGGTAGTGTGGGAGTGATTTTAATGCCGTTTTAATTTTATCGGATCGGGTCCAAAAAAGGCCTGCTCTGGAAAGAGCCGGCCGTTGCTAACCTATGAAAAACACCAGCTTCAAATATCGGGATTCAGCTGTCGGCCTTTAAATCTAATCGGTAAAACAGCAAAATATCGGGGTCTATGAGTAGATGTAGTAATAGCAGGGTCATTACGGGAGCGGTCCGCCTCTTCTCTGCTTGAGCTTTTCCTGCCTGCGCTCCATCCATTCTTTTTGTACGAAGCCCCGGAAGTCCTTTTCCGCACGGAAGAAATCATTGGCTTTGCCGGGGGATAAGGCTTTTGCGATCTCCGCGCTGTATTTTTTCTTGATGATAAGATTCGCCTCGTCGAAGGCCAGTTCATCTTTATGATCGTTGTAGGCAAGGCGCGCATTGCGCATATCCGTTGTATACTGGTTGTAGATGGGCCAGAAACGCTGCGCTTCTTCGGGCGACAGGTTGAGCTGTTTGGTCAGATAGGCGATGTGCACGGATTCAAGGATGCCGCCATCACCTCTCTGCAAGCCTCGGCCGCCTCCGCCCTGCGCCTGGCAGGACAGGGCGTACGAGCCCAGCAATATCAGTAAAAAAACTATTTTTTTCATTTCTTATCAGTTCGTTGCAGGGTCCTTGCCACCCTGATCATCCAGGTACGATTGCAGCTCGTCATCCGGCACATCGCCCAATATATCTTTCACGTCGTTGTCGTTAATGTCCAGCGTGGCCGTGCTGGCGTTCAATACTTCCGCCAGCGGTATATTCTGGGTATCGAGGTAATTCTGTATATCCTGGTCACTGACATTGGCCAGGTTCTTTGCCATATTGCCGGCGACCGGGGCGGTGGAACGCTGATAGAACATCCAGCCTCCTGTCATCAGGATCCCGGCGATGGCTGCTGCCGCCAGGTAGCGGAAGGCCCTGGTCCTGCTGCGGCCGTTCCTTTCGGCGCCGATCGGGATCACTTTCGCGGGCGCCTGCTGCGCTGCCTGTTCTTCCAGCTTACGGGCGACGGCGGCGGGAAAGCCCTCGAAATAACCTGCCGGCGCCTGGTAAGTGGTCTTGTCACGGAGCCCGGCCAGTAAAGGTGAAGATCCGTCCCCGGCCTCCGGGGCGGCGGCATCCGTGCCCGTCCTAAGGCCCGCCTTTCCGATGGCGGCGCTGGCAAGATCGTTGAAATATCCTTCGGGTACTTCAAAAGGGGTCTTTTTGCCAAGACGGCTCAGCAAAGGAGAAAGCACGGACAATTCTTCCCGGGGCGCGCTGTTCTCCGCGTCCTTGATACGGGCCAGGAGCCGGGAGGCAAATTCCTCGAAATAAGCCGGGTCCACCTGGTAGGGGGTCCTTTTTATTTCTCCCATCACCTTGTCAGACAGGGCATTAAAGTAGCCTTCCGGGACGGCATACGGCATGCCCCGGCTGATATCGGCCACCGCCCTGCTGATCCCTTCCAACTCCTCCGATATAGATAATTTGCGTTCCATGTACTCCTTTCAGACCCCCTGAGCTGATTAAAGTTTAATGATTGATCCGTTAATTTCAATTTTTTAAAGGTCGGATCGAGCTACGGTTGATCCGTTAATTTCTCTTTTTAAGACGAACTGGCTATTGGTTGAGGATATAATCCTCGATCTTCTTAACTGCATGATGATAAGAGGCTTTAAGGGCCCCTTCCGAGGTGTCCAGCACCCGGCTCATTTCTTCGTACGGCATTTCGTCATAATACCGCAAATTGAATACAAGTCTTTGTTTTTCAGGGAGTTGTTGGATCGCCACCTGGAGCTTCCATTCCAATTTGTTGGCATCGAAGCCCTTGTCCGCCAGCACTTTATTGCTCAGGTTGCTTTCCATGCTGTCCAGGGACAGGGTCGACTTCTTTTTCTGCTGTTCCAGGAAGCTGAGGCATTCGTTGGTGGCGACCCGGTAAAGCCAGGTGTAGAGCTGGCTGTCTTCCCGGAAATTGGCCAGGCCATTCCAGACACGTATGAATACATTTTGCAATACGTCGTTGGCGTCATCATGATCGACCACCATACGCCGTACGTGCCAGTACAGTTTTTCCTGGTATTTCTTAATGATAGCGGTGAAACCTTTCTCTTTGGTGTCAGGATCCCGGAATTGGATGAGCAATTCTGTATCAGCGACGGTCACACCCATAGCTTTTATTATTTGTTTTTCCTCGCCATTACCTTTTCCACGGCGGCCACTATATTGGCGGCTTCCAACCCGTATTTCTGCAGGAGCTGTGTGGGCGTTCCGCTCTCCCCGAAGGTATCGTTGGTGCCGACGTACTCGATGGGTATCGGGAGGTTGCGGGCGGCCGTCTGCCCGATGGCGTCTCCCAGTCCCCCGATGATATTATGTTCTTCGGCCGTTACGGCGCAGCCTGTCTTGCGGATGGATTGGATGACGGCGGCCGTATCCAGGGGTTTGATCGTGTGAATATTGATCAGGTCCACGGAGATGCCTTTTTCCTGGAGGATCTTCGCGGCTTCGATGGCCTTCCATACGAGGTGGCCGCAGGCGAAGATGGACACGTCCGTTCCTTCGGAGAAGGTCTGGGCCTTGCCCAGCTCGAATTTCATGCCTTCGGTAAAGATCGGCCAGACGGGACGGCCGAAGCGCAGGTATACCGGTCCGACATAGTCGGCGATCGCCATCGTGGCGGCCTTGGTCTGTGCGTAATCGCAGGGTACGACGACGGTCATGCCCGGCAGCATCTTCATCAGGCCGATGTCTTCCAGGATCTGGTGCGTAGCGCCGTCTTCGCCGAGGGTGACCCCTGCGTGGGAAGCGCATATTTTCACGTTCTTACCGGAATAAGCCACGGACTGACGAATCTGGTCATATACGCGGCCGGTAGAGAAGTTGGCGAAGGTGGTCGTATAGGGGATCTTGCCGCCGATGGTCATGCCTGCGGCGATACCGATCATATTGGCTTCGGCAATACCGCACTGTACGAATCGGTCGGGGAATTCTTTGATGAAGGGGTGCAGTTTAAGGGACCCGGCCAGGTCGGCGGTGAGCGCGACGACATTGGGATTTTTTCTTGCCAGTTCCAGGATGCCGTCTCCAAAACCACTCCGTGTATCTTTCTGTCCGGTGACTTGTATGTCTTTTAACATTGAATCTCAGTTATAGTGTATGAATGAATGCCGGGAGGGTCCGATCCCCGTTTGCTGCTGCAAAGTAAAGGAGAATCCCTTAATTCAACTCCGAAAATTTGCCGTTATAGAACTTCTCGTCGGCCTTCAATTTCTGCTCCCATTTCCAGGCCGTGGCCAGCATATCCTCCAGGCTGAATTTCAGCTCCCAGCCCAGCTGGTGGCGGGCCAGCTCGTTGTTGGCGTAAATGGCGATCACGTCCCCCTGTCTGCGCGGACCGATGGTATAGTTCAGGGGCATGCCGCTCACTTTTTCGAAAGCCTTGACGGCTTCCAGGACGGTGACGCCATTGCCCGTGCCGAGGTTGAACACCTCGCATTTTTTCGTGCTCTTTTTTGCCAGCAGGTAGGTGATGGCCAGGGTATGGGCGTGCGCGATATCGCAGATATGGATGAAATCGCGGATGCAGGAGCCGTCCCTGGTATCGTAATCATCCCCGTAGATCGTCATCTGCGGCAATTTGCCGATGGCGGTCTGGGTGATGGCCGGCACGAGATTGGCGGGCCGGCCGATGGGCATTTCCCCGATGAGGATGCTGGGATGGGCGCCCACGGGATTGAAATAGCGCAGCAGGACGCATTTGGACTTCGTGGCGGCCTTGGAGAATTCATTGATGATCTGTTCACCCATTTGCTTGGTATACCCATAAGGCGATTCCGCCGGCTTGGGCGGGGTGAGCTCGGTCACGGGTATGACGTCCGGGTTGCCATAGACGGTGCAGGAAGAAGAGAAGACGAAATGGGGGATATCGAATTCCTGCACACATTTCAGCAGGTTGATCAGTGACAGCAGGTTGTTCTCGAAATACATCAGCGGCTGTTCGACGGATTCGCCAACGGCTTTGTAGGCGGCAAAATGAATGATGCCGGCAATGTTCTCATTTTCCTGGAAGATGGCGAAGGTATCGTCGTAATTACAAAGATCGACCTTATAATTCTTGACCTTTTTGCCGGTGATCTTTTCCACGCCTTCCAGTATTCGGGGGGAAGAACGGACATTGTTATCGACACAGATGACTTCGAAACCATTCTCGATGAGGTCTACGATCGTATGTGAACCGATATAGCCGCATCCACCGGTAACAAGAATTTTTTGCATAGTTATCTTCGCTTGTTTTATTATTGATTGATCAGTTTAATCAGGTATTCTCCATACCCGCTCTTCATCAGGGGCTGGGCCATTTTTTCGACCTGGGCCTTGTCGATGAACCCTTTCCGGTAAGCGATCTCTTCGATGCAGGCGATCTTGATGCCCTGCCTTTGTTCGATGACCTGCACGAACTGGGAAGCCTGCATCAGGGAATCGAAGGTGCCGGTATCCAGCCAGGCCGTACCGCGGTCCAGGATGGATACTTTCAGCTTGCCCCGCCGGAGGTATTCCCTGTTTACATCCGTGATCTCGTATTCACCCCGGGCGCTGGGTTTCAGGTTCCTTGAAATGGTCACCACTTCGTTGTCATAAAAATAGAGGCCCGGAACGGCATAGCTGCTCTTGGGCTTTGCAGGTTTTTCTTCGATGCTGACGGCCTTCATATTTCCGTCGAACTCCACCACGCCATACCGTTCGGGGTCGCTGACCTGGTAGGCGTATACGATGCCGCCGTCGGGCCGGGTATTCTTTTCCAGCTGCTTGCCCAGGCCTGCGCCGTAAAAGATATTATCCCCCAGCACCAGGGCCACGCTGTCCCCGCCGATAAAATCCGCACCGATGACGAAGGCCTGGGCCAGCCCGTTGGGCAGGGGCTGTTCGGCATAGGACAGGGCCAGTCCCAGCTGCGAGCCGTCCCCGAAGAGCTTTTTGAACAGGGGCAGGTCATGGGGCGTGGAAATAATGAGGATCTCATGAATGCCGGCCATCATCAGGGTGGATAAAGGGTAGTAGATCATGGGCTTATCGTATACCGGCATGATCTGCTTGCTGATAGCATAGGTGATAGGATGCAGACGTGTGCCGGATCCTCCGGCGAGAATAACTCCTTTCATGAAGACTGGGTTGTTTGAAAATAGTCGCTAAAGTACCAAAAAAAAAGGAAAGGAGCGTGCAGGAGGAGCATCAATGGAAGAGATGGACGATGAAATACACGAGGGCCGCCAGCAATGCACTGACCGGGATCGTGAGGATCCAGGCCCAGAGCAGGTTGATCGTTACTCCCCAGCGTACGGCGGACAAACGTTTGGTCGCTCCCACGCCGATGATGGCGCCGGTGATGGTATGGGTCGTGCTCACGGGGATACCAAGCTTTTCCGTCAGGAACAGGGTGAGGGCGCCGGCTGTTTCCGCGCTGACGCCTTCGAAGGGAGTGACTTTCGTGATGCGGGTCCCCATCGTCTTAACGATCTTCCAGCCGCCGCTCATCGTCCCGATCGCGATCGCCGAGAAGCTGGCCAGGGGCACCCACATATTGGCATTGATGAATTGCCCGAAGGTCATATCGATCCCCTTGGATTTGTTATAAAAGATCATGGCGGCGCCGATGATCCCCATTACCTTCTGCGCGTCATTGCCTCCATGTCCCAGGCTCAGTAAGCCGGAGGATACCAGCTGCAGCCTTCTGAACCAGTTATCCGCCCTGTAAGGATTGGCCCGGCGGCATATATTGATAATAAGTATGGAAATGATGAAGGCGATGATCATGCCGATAAAGGGGGCGAGGAAAATGAACAGGAAGGTGGGGATCACTTTCGCATAATTGATGACGTCCACTCCGTTCTTCGTCAGGGCGCCCGCATGCGCGAGGGCCGCGCCCATGAACCCGCCCAGCAGGGTATGGGAAGAGCTGGAGGGGATGCCGAACCACCAGGTCAGCAGGTTCCAGCAAATGGCGGCGATCAGGCCGGAGAAGATGACATCCAGGTTGATGAAATCCTTATTTACGGAACTGGCGATGGTATTGCCGATCTTGAACTCCCCGATGATGTATTTGGAAATAAAAAAAGCAGCAAAATTGAACACCGCCGCCCACAGCACGGCCTGGAAAGGTGTCAGTACCTTGGTGGAGACGATCGTGGCGATAGAATTGGCGGCATCGTGAAATCCATTAATGTAGTCGAAGATGAGAGCCAGAATAATAATAATTACCAGGAAAGTCATACTGTTGTTTTTGGCTTGGATGGCTTGGAGCGCAAATTTACGTTGGCGGAATATTCCTATGCGTATTTAATAATAATAGACTCGATCACGTTGGCTGCGTCCTCGCATTTATCCGTGACGATCTCCATGACCTGGTAGATCTCTCTTTTCTTGATCACTTCCTTGGCATCCGTCTCCGTCTCGAAGAGGCGTTCGATGCTGAGATCGAAGATGTCATCGGCCTGGTTCTCGATGCTGTTCACTTTTACCAGGGAATCCGTGATCTTCCGCATGTCTTTCATATTGCGCAGTTCCCGGACGGCACATTGTATATGTCCGGCTCCCTGTTCGATCAGGTCCGCCATTTTCTGGATGCCGGTATCGTTGGGATTGACTTTATAAAAATTGATCTTTTTGGCGGTAGCATAGATATAATCGCAGATATCGTCCAATGCGCTAGCCAGGTAGTGGATGTCCTCCCGGTCGAAGGGGGTGATGAAGTTCCGGCCCAGCTCCGTAAAGATGCGATGGGTAAGATCGTCATTGACATGCTCCTGGTCTTCCACCTGCAGGATGATCGCGCCCCGCTTGTCAAAGTCGGGTTCGGCCACCACTTCTTTCATGAGCTTGCCCATTTTTGCAACACCGTCTGCTACTTCTTCGAACAATGAATAGAATACCCGGTCCTTAGGGGTGAATAATGAAATGATAGAATTTAAACCCATGCTTACGATTTGAACAAAAATAGAACTATTTTTCTAAGTATAAATTCTTATCATTTTCCCGCGATATTGGAACCGATCTCCTTGTTTGCGGCGGGAAAGGCTATCGGCCGGCCCCTGAAACGGTCGTCTCCCGAAGAGGCCCCCAGCAGAAGGGCCATCGTAGCGGCGAACTGTTTCGCATAGACCTGCCCGGCAGTCCTTATTTCGCCTTCCGCCGGGATATCCGGTCCCAGCACGGCCAGCCAGGTCTGCCCGGAGCCCTTCGCCCAGAACCCATGGGTGGACCAGTTGGAAGGCTCGCCGCCCCTTCCATGGTCGGTGGTGATCAGGAAGGTGGTGCTATCCCTATAAAAGGGGTCCGTCTGGACCACATACCATAATTCCGCGATCATCCGGTCGATGGCGGCAGCATGCTGCAGGTAAAGATCGTATCTGCCGGCATGTGCAAACTCATCCGTTTCACCCAGTCCGATATAGGCCACGGAAGGGTGGTTGCGGCTGATATATTCCCTGGCGGTCAGCCAGGTCAGCTGGTCATAGCGGGTCTTCGTCCTGGGCCGGATGCTCTGCTGCACGCTATCGATGAACAGGGCGGTCGTATCGTCCGCCGGCCAGGCCTGCCGTTCGTACCCGCTATTCACGGACAGGCCGCTGCGCGGTTCGTTCAGGATATAGGGGAACACGTTCCAGGACGTAAAAGCCACCACTTTGCCATGATATTCCGGGATACCGTTCAGGTATTCCAGGATATTCCTGTTCTTATTATAAATGGCCAGGTTGGGACTGATCAGGGCATCGGTGTGACCGGTGAAGATCTCATTGTAGCCCGGATACGATATTTTTAAAAAGTTCTTTACGTTCACTTTGTTATTGAAGGCGCGGTTGCCATACAGCCGGCCCCTGTCCGCAATAACGCTCCAGAAAAAAGGCAATAACTTCTGCCGGCGCGCTTCCGGGCTGCTGTCCCCATAGAGCTCCCGGATCAGGGCCGTATCTTTCACATAGGCCGTATTCGACAACATCAGCGGGTCCGCGCCGCCGAAGACCTCCTGCCATCTGAACCCGTCGATGGTAATGATGAACAGGCGCCGGGTCTTTTTAGGAGGCTGTGCAGAGGCGGCGACGAACGAAAATACCGCCAGCAGTAAGAATACGGGAAGTTTCATGTCAATGGGTTTGCCAAAACTATGCCCCGTATATGACCGGATGTTTACCCTAAGATTAACTTAACATTATCCCTGACGCCGATCCCGGCAGCGGGGTCCTGTCCGAAAGCGTAACGCAAGCATAATCCCCCGTTAACTCCCCGGTAAGACGGGGGAATTAGTTTTATGGGGAGTAAATTCAACATAATGTCTTTATTGCAATGGCTGGACCATATCGATAAGGTGCTGTTCGTGCTCATCCAGCATGACTCGGATCATTCCTTCCTGGATCTCCTGATGCCGGTGTTGCGAAATGCCCTTACCTGGATACCTCTTTACGGCTTCGTATTGTATTATGCGATCCGGAAGGGTAAGCGGAGGGCCTGGTTCTTCATCGGGTTGAGCCTGCTATGTTTTGCCATTACGGACAGCGTCAGCGCGCAGGTGCTTAAACCCCTGTTCGGAAGGCTGCGCCCCTGCTATGATCCTGCCCTCCAATCCCTGCTGCGGGGACTGGTGGATTGCGGAGGCCCTTATTCCCTGCCCTCTTCGCATGCCGCCAATCATTTCGGACTGGCCGCCTTCTGGTATTTTTCGGTGAGGACCATGACGGGAAAAAAATGGAACTGGCTCTGGCTATGGGCCACCGCTATCTGTTATGCCCAGATCTATGTCGGCAAGCATTATCCTTTCGATATCCTTGCCGGCGCCTTCATGGGGATCCTAACAGGAATGGGCATGTCCAGGATCTTCGAACGCCTCTGGCACAGGCAGGTGGAAGACAAACGTCAACTGATCGGCACCTTTGTCTAAATTTGCGTCGCATTGAATGTCGATCCTTACATATCTCCCTGGGAAGCCTGGCTGCAGAAATGGTTTATCAGGCTGCTGATACCCGCCATCCTGGTCAATGCCGGCGGCCTTTTCATCGATATCCTGGAGCCTGATGGCGCACTCTACGCGACCATTGCCAGGACGATGGCGCAGACGGGCGACTTCATCAATCTTTATGTGGACGGGAAGGACTGGTTGGATAAGCCTCATTTTCCTTTCTGGATGGCGGCCCTGAGCTTTCGTGTCTTCGGGATCTCCGGCTTTGCTTATAAGTTCCCCGCCCTGCT
>Ga0307517_10009665_pt1 | contig 13637 bp, 16 predicted proteins | sample 23_EM_MG_FD_194515 | JGI IMG/M metagenome (GOLD analysis project Ga0307517, IMG submission 194515) | Populus trichocarpa ectomycorrhiza microbial communities from riparian zone in the Pacific Northwest, United States - 23_EM | ecosystem: Host-associated > Plants > Roots > Unclassified | place...
TAGATCCAAGGGCAGACTTGGAAAGAGCGAGCGCATGCATTTCCACGTTCGTCAGGGTCCCAGCGAAGGGCAAGGAGGGACGTGGATCACGAGAATTACGATGAGCAACGGCATGCCATGTCGAAAGATTGAATGAAGGCTTCTCAAGGAGGGGCGGAGGGCGCAAGTCGGGAGGCGAACTGCACTTTTGGGTTACACGCCGTGCAGCGATTGGCTGCCGGGAGGGCATAGAGGACATGTGTACTTACGTAAATAATCCCGAGTTTTCATTGCAGGATAGCGGTGTGTGAGTAAAGTGCTCAAAGCACAAGGAACTCTTAGGCGATAGCTCGTACTCTACACCGGGCTATGCGGGAGACTAGTGGGCGCTCAAGCGCTCACGTTCGAAGGCGGAAAAAGCCGAGGCGCGTGAGGTCACGGCTACTGGAAATCCAGTGCCTCATGTAGGCCGCACGTCCCGGGCAGGCTGTTGGGAGATCAAAATTAGGGAAGGGGACGCACGTAACCGCACCTCCGTGCCCCATACCCTGGGGCTATGTTCGGTTCCTGAAGGCCAGTTCCAGACATCGGGTGGCAGGAGCGGTTGAGCGATATTTGGCATTAGGCGCTCACTCCTGCCGAACGTGCTCGCCACCTGGCCAGGCCACGTTTGACCAAGCACTTTCGTTTGGATGACGGCCTACGGGAGAGATCTATACCATTTATTTCGAGTTGCTCGAACTAGAAGCAAAGATAAGGGCCACAGAATTGTCCCCCAGACCCTCTCGTTCGCTGCCAGATCTGTGCCGGCCTTGTGCGGGAGTGGATCATTCGATGGTAGTCATCCGAACACGTTGTCGAGTCAAGATCGGCGGGTGTATCGTTCATAAAATGGAAGATGACTATAGCCCAGTGCACTGGGATCGAAGTATAACGATAGTTGGTGCCTGCTGGAAGGTGGGGACCACACGGGATGGTGTTTATGGAAGCGCCGTTTGGTGGGGGGAGGGTCGAATGTATGGTCAATCTGGTTCCACATATAGTTTTACTGAAACCTGCGAAGCGGGGTGACTTACCGGCTCACATGGAGGTCGTTAATTAAAGTGCTCGGAAACTAACAGCGATACGAAAACGTGCACTCGTGACAGAATTTGCGTAGTATCGACAATCCCGGGCTTTACAAGCCCTTCAGGATAAGAGGGAAGATTCCGTTCGACGTTGATTAATGATTAGTTGGTCCTTGGAGAACGTCTGCAATGAGATCCAGGGGTAGCCCAGCATCCAGGGGGTCCAGAATATAGGAGCAATCAGAGGATGTGGTGGGCCTGGTACTCAGGTAGAAGCTAGGTTCAGGCCAGCTTCTCTAAACCGTCTCTCTAGATGGCTTTCGTACTGTAAGGAGCTCCTGGTAACCATCATCCGTAATTTGCGCGTAGTATTTCGCGGGGTGACGGTGCCAGCGCCGCATGAACACAACCCGACGTGACTGATTATGAACTCACAAACGGTGGTAGGGCTGCCAGGGAGGTGACTTACCTGATTTCACACTGATCCCGAACGTCCACTATGATGCGGTCCTTGACTGGAGCTAACGGTTCTCCTGCAGACATCTGGGACGGATTCCTCATGATCTATTCGCTGGACCTCTCATGCGGCTGAAGCTCCTCCACGAGGTGTCGGCTATCATTGAATGGTGCATCGAGGCGTCCCATGAGTTGGATGTCATTTCGGTCACTTCCTTCGAATTTTGCTTTTCAAACCCTGACGCTATGGAACTAGCTAGGGAACCTACCGATCAGGTGCAACCGCTCAACAACATCCTAGCTGCGCCGGATGACGGAGTCGAGGGACCTAGGTAAACGATCGTTGCGATCTCTTCACGGCGGCGCTAATATTTGAAGGGTACTGTACGGGTACAGTACCTCCAGTGGTACGGGCGTTAGACATCAAAGTCTATACAGCCTGTGCCATGCTGATCACACGCGACGCCCTTACATCATACATGTAACACGCACAACGCGTGGATCAGGCTACTATACGTCGAGGGGCGCCCCTGTCTCTATTACTTTCCGGTCTTGCAATTCGAAAACCGTCCAACTTTACTGTCTCTGTTACCTAATATGTTATCGTCACACAATCTCCCCGGGCACAAATATGCAAGGAAAGATTCCTCTGTTTAATATCCGAGCTGGCGGGGACACCTGGCTTGTGGCCACACTCCTATCTTCTGTATGCAGCCGGTGGGCGCCGATATTGGAAGGCCCCGCCCCGACCACATACATATACGCCTCGGAATCGACTAGCGGTGACTACCCTATATACCCCCGAACTCACCAGTGACTACCCACATACTTTCATCTCCCTCCCTCATTCCTTCTGTTTCCCGTGATGCCTTCCAGACAGCCACCAGGATGGAAACTGTACAAGGAGTGAGTTCTCTTATCGTTGTCATTTAGACTCGGAGCTGACCTACCTTAGGCAAATGTCGGTTTTTGGTTATGGGGATGCCTTATGGTTCGTTGCTCGGCCTTCCTTTGCGTGTGTCACCTGAACTCATGCAACCATGAGGGAGCCTGCCCCACATAGCTCTGAACGTGTCAAAATAGGGGACGTGGGCTATTTTCGCGGTGGCCACTTCCATCTACTATTTTATGCTGGTTCCCCACGAGGCGAGAGGGAGTTAGGCGCCGACGTGCCTCAAACATTCGAGCCATTGAACGTTGGATTTATTGTCTACAGTCAGCCTCGGCCGTCTGGCCATCTCTCCACGAACACTGTCAAAAAACCTGGAGTTGAACGCTCCAGGATGGCTGACCCTGATTACAACATCTTGTTCGAACACCGGGGGAAACAAGGCGCCATTCTTTTTACAAGGTATCGGACCAACAAGGAAGACGCTCAACGCGAATCCACCTTCAAAGCATATACGAAACGTCATTACGCCTCTTGGGTCACATTTGCCGAAGACACTGGACACGGTGACAACATCAAGCCTGTCATTGTCACTGGTGTTGATGTGACCAAGGATTTTTCGATGATGGTTTATTCAAACAACGGCGACAGCTTCACATCCAGGTTGTCAATTCCTCCAGCTGGTTCCCCCTCCGGCCTTACATGGACAACATCGTACACAGATGGCGTAGTCCACACGAATTGCGGTCCCCAGCCGCGCAACCCTCTACCGCCGACACAAAGTACAGATCCGATACCCTCTGGTAATGCCGCGGAAATAGAAACGGTTCTGGATGAGTACAACCAATGTCTCTTTATCCGGGGCTACACTATGCGGAAGCGAGCGAGGGTATTCCCCGGGGTCACACGAGCTGCTGCGGGTTCGCATGACCTTGGTCCAGGAGGCCGCGATGTTGAAGACCCATCCGAGGTGGGGGCACGGTCCGATTCAGACTCTGAATCCGATATCGTTATCCACAACACAATTTCTGTGCGTCCTCATTATGCCTTTCTGCCAATTCTCTCCCGTTCTCATCGGCCCTCTGTAGGATGAAAGGGAGGATTTCGATGTAGTTGCGGACTACATCTTCGAGGCGAGTTCGCATCGAAACCATCGGAAGTGTCAAGGCATCTCTAATCCTCTCGGGTAGAACTCCGATGCCGAGTCGGTGCTCATCCATCATCGAGACATCGCACCACTTCGTGAGGTGAGATGCACAGCTACAGGAAATGTCAGCTGCTCAATCTTTCATGCAGCCAGGAGGCAGTGAAGACCTGTCTACCCTGCTATTCGAGAAGCGACCGACCATCATAGTGGATGCAAGCGGGGGTTCGTTTTTATCGGCAGCTGATCACCCAGGACCTCACATTTTGACAGTGGGAACGATCGAGCGCAAGGCAGATCTCTCGACAGAAACGTGGTCCAGTGGCCCGCCTGGCATCACCTCACTCATTCCCTTGCTTTTTCTCAGCGAAGTTGAGCACGAATTAGCAGACCTGATGGCATCACCAGAGTCCCGACCCCCCTCACGCTTGGGGATCCCTCCCCAGAGCCTTCCTGACCGTGTCCAGGAACTAATCACTGATGGTGGTAGTTCCAACGATATCCAAGAATCCGCTATAAACCGGAGGGATAGAATTCCTGACATGAGTAGTAATTCTCCCCATGACTCTACACGGCAGGGTGAGGTGAGTAACGACTAGCGTTTCTACCTACCGCACCATCTTACACACGTTTCGTTCTAACTGTGGCAGGGATCAACCTTGGTCAAGTCCAGGGACACCGTAACCGCGGGATTCGATGGGCTGGAACCGCCGTACTCGGGGGCGACCGTGAGGCGTCCCAAAGTTGCTTTCGTTCAAAGGATTATCCAGGGACTCCCCCACCTCTTTCACTCCGTAAGCCGCAGGAGGGAGGCAGGGGCTGAGGGGAGGGATTTGCAAGCCGCGCACTCCGCAGGAGCTTCCTCTTTCCAGTCTCCACCAGGATCGACTCTGTTATCTGAGGCTATCCGGCACGAACCCCAGAATTATTACGACTTGGCTCAACGATATCGACAACTATTGTCCCTGAAATGCATCTGGCTAGGGCCAGACGATGTCCAGATCACAGGCACAACTGCCTTTTCCTCTGGGGGCTTCTCCGAAGTATGGCGTGGATCGTTGCAAGGTCGGGATGTTGTGGTGAAGTCTTTCCGCTGTTATTCTTCCCCGGAGTTTGATCCCGCAGAGATCGGCATCGTAAGCCCTCACCGATCACCAATCAGCGCGGTTGGGACAACACTAATATCGTACTCACAGAGGTTCCTCAAGGTGGTCCTGGTGTCCAGCCAACTCTCACACCCAAACCTCGTCCCGTTCGTTGGCGTGTATTCTACCTCCAACCACCCGTTCGCTCTCGTCTACGCAATGATGCACAACCTTGAGCTTGGCCAATACCTGGCAAATCATCCGAATACCAATAGATTGAAACTTGTAAGCACGATGTTCACTATACCGGTCGCAGATCCTTGGCCGACACATCGCTTTTCCAGCTCGTCGGGATTTCACGCGCGTTGGAATACATGCACTGCCAGGGCATCATCCACGGAAACGTCAAGATGGTAACTTACCTCCTTTCGTACTCTGCTACAGTGTGTTCACTCCTTTCTAGAGGAATATATTGGTCGACAACGACGGTGTCGCTCGCCTAGGCGGCCTAGGACATGCATCCTCTCTCTCTGTTCCCGCTAGCTGGTCCGATGTAGGCACGGGGGGGTTGTTCTGTGGGGTCGCCCCTGAACTCTTGGATCCTCAAGCGTTCGGGCTCGTCCACGCCCGCACCACCAAGGCGACGGACATGTTCGCGTTCGGTATGCTTGCTTGGGAGGTAGGTCGTGTCTTCGTGTGCCTTTCAATCTCGAGGTATTCATCCATCGGTCCCGGTTCCAGGTTTTCGCCGGGAAGTCCCCATTCTCTGAAAAAGCCGATATTGTAACAACCTCCGTGTTCAATAACGACCGACTATTACGGCCTGCTCATCCCGAAGTCTCGGATCGCGTATGGGCCATGATTCAGAGGTGCTGGGACAGGGGCCCTTCCCGGAGGGCCACTGCTACGGATGTCATCGTCCTTCTCGAGGCAGAGATCTGATTAATTGGACCTCTAGCCCGAGCAACCACTGCTGTCTGTAAGTAGTCTATGGTTTTGACAACTCCTGTTGTAATCGATTCTCAAATTTCTCACTTAACCTTTCTCTGTAGTACCCGTTCGCCTCTCTCCACTGTCGCACCCCTTTACAACCCTTCGTGTAACTTATTTGTTGTTATTTAAACCACCCAACGTTATGTAGGCACACGAATAAGATACACAGGAAATATCATCTTGTGGCCTTTACCTCCTCCCTAACATGATAAGGCTCAGGTATATGCTTACGGCGTGGTGACGCGTATTTATAGGTACAGAAAAAAAAACAGACAGCCGGCCAGGGAGTCGCCCCCCAATCCTCTGTGAGATCCTTCACCTTACCATCTAAGGACCCACTCCAGATCGTACGTACTCTTCCAGCCCTCCCGTTGATTAAGGAGGACCCCTATATCATCGGTGAATGATAATCGGTGGACAGGCACCCCACAAAAAATCTCACCAGGACCTCGCAGCTGGGAGGTGGCCGCCGTCGAGGATCAAATTCCAAAGCCATGGGTACTATTTCCGACCCAGAGCCAGAATCCACGAGGATGCAGTTGTACGGACCAGCTACTGAGACAGCAGGCCGTCCAATGGTCCCAAGAGGTTGGCGACAAACCTGAAAACGGAATGGTTTCCATCCGAGAGCGTCACCCCATCAAGCCCAAGATGTTGAACAATTGGGTTGAGGAGGATGATGCGGGCAGCTGGAGGATGAGTTCTGGTGGTCAGCCTAAAGATTTCATTTGGGCCTTCGAGTGATACTGTTTGGGATTGGTTCATAATTTTCGGAGGAAGATTCGTTTTGGCGAAACATGAGGAGGTGGCTCCACGCCTGGAGATCAAATGTTCCATCACCTCCTGATCCCAACCAAGTACCCCTGGCTCGATGATGCATACAGGTTGGCCTCGGCACCCAGAGTTAGCGAAAGATCCCACACATTCTGGGACTGGAGGGCGAACGGACGACAGGGAGCTCGGATACGGCTCGTTCTCAAGGTGGCCATCCATGATACGACAGAAGGTCGAGATGGGCGTGTCCTCGAAGTCGACCATATCGAATCCTATGAAGTGCAGCGGTGGAAACTCCAAGATGTTTGAGTCGGGAGAGCTTCAGCTAGATCGGCAGCGTCCCGGACCTGCTGATCAATCGAGACTCCACCTGCCTCCCGTTGAACTCTGTCAAGAGGGAAGGCATGGTGAGGAACATATTCTGCCGGTGGGAACAAACATCGGGAAGAGTTTCCACCCTCGTCCAACCCTATTTTTTCTCTCGATACTCCCCAAGTTTCTGGTGATGAGCGGCCGACAGGCGTGACAACGTTGACGGACCAATTGGTGTACGACGACCTGACTCCAAACTGACAGAATGTTCGCACACGATCTGCATCCCGTAACGATACCGTCAGCCCACGCGTCGATGCCAAAAGGGAAGCTACATCGAGGGCCACGACGATGTTGAAATAGTGAGACAATGGTGCACCAGTGACGAGGAGAAGGGGACGCCAAGATTTGGTTTCTTCTAGTTAGCCTCGTACCCCCCGTAGCGAGCCCTCCCGGTGCGATTAGTTTGGTACACGACGTGTCAGTGACCACGTGAAATGCTTGAAACGGAATACCGAGGGCATGTTGGCTGTCCCTCCGCATATAGTAGTCCGGACTAGATTCAAAGGACAGAGTCAGAGAGTGCGGTGAGCGCATGCCCCCCCCCCCACGTTCATCAAGGTTTCCGGCGAAAGACAAGGAAAGATACAGATCACGAGAGTTACGGTGAGCAACGGCATGTGCTGAAAGGTCGAAAGAATGCTTCTCCAGAAGAGGCGGAGGGCGGAAGCCGGGAGGCGAACTGCTATTTTGGGGCACAGCAAATGGTTTCTGGCTGTTGGGAGAATAAAACTAGAGAAGGGGACGTAATAGTAACTCCGTGCCCCATACCCTGGGGCTATTTTCGGTTCCTCGAGGGCCAGTTCCAGGTATCGGGTGGCAGGAACGGTTGAATAGTATTTGGAATTAGGCGCTCGCCACCTGGCCAGGCCACGTTTTACCAAGCATTTTTGTTCGGATGACGGACCCGCGGGAAATCTATGTCATTTATTTTGAGATGCTCGAAACAGAAGCAAAGATGAAGGTCACAGGATCGCCTTCCAGATATCCTTTCTTGTTCGCCGGATCTGTGCCGACCTTGTGCGGGAGTGGATCATTCGATGGTAGTCGTCCGAACACATTGTCAAGTCAAGATCGGCGAGTGTACCGTTCATAAAATAGAGGGAAATGGTTGAAGTGCGTCGATGGTTGGTGCCGGTTGGAAAGTGGAAACCACACGGGATGGTGTCTAGAGGAGTGCCGTTGGGCGGGTCGATGGTACGGCCGATTCCGCTCCATGTATAATTTTGCTGGGACCTACAAAACGGAGTGGCTGCGAAGGTCGTTGATTCAACCGCTCAGAGGCTAACAGAGATAAGAAAACGTGCAATTTGCACACGGGGTCGTCAGACAAAAGTACTAGTAGTGTGGTCTGGTCGGCACCGTTCAGAGACAGAAGTCGATTTTCAGCACCGGACAATGGCCCCTGGCATTTCCTGACACCGAATTGGCACCTGCCGGCACTGATCGGTGCTGGTCAGCGTTGATGTAATTGACGTTCCCGCGTCAACACCCAACGACTCCACATTTTCCTGGTGACCCACCGTTCCAGGCCACCAAAGTCCCTCATAACAAGAAGGAAGACCCCGCTCGACACTGGTCCTAGATCACTGGGAAGCAATGAGAAATCGGGACAATTGGATCGAAGTCCATACAACCTGTGCGGCCATGCTGATCACACGCGACATCCCTATATCATGCCGACGGTACGCACAACGCGTGGATCACATTAATCCTGGGCGTCGGGGGGCGCTCCGGTTATTCCTGCCCTGTCTTGCAATTCAAAACCGCCCCTGAACCTACTGTCTCTGTTTCTACAGCCGTTCCGGAAAACCTTGTCCTCACCAACTTTTTTTTTTCTTTTTGACGTTTGACAGCTGTCGTTATCAAACCTGTGCATATGTCAGGGATACTGCGGGGTGGGATCCGCCCATGCTTCCTCAAGTTTCCTAGAGGGAGTCGGAACGCAGGAGAAGATCGTGATCCTTGTCACAATCGTAGCATAGTAGCGTGATTGCAGTGAATTCTGCAATTTCTTTTCCCATTTTCCCCCATTTTCATTGTCCAAGTTCTCTCCCACAATGAATGCGTCAGGACGCTACCCTGATTTTCCTAACGATCTCAACGCACTTCTCGTCAAAGAGGGTAGATGAACGAACGGCAAACAAAATCAACTACGATGGCATGAATGCACCATAGACAATGAACTTAAAGAACTTGTGGCTGTTGACCGCACCGACGACGATACAAGTCGTGACACGCTCATCCATGCTGATTGAGGCGAGGACGCTATAGTAAACTTCACGTGTCCCCCTACTGGTGTTCCCTTGATTGACCGGCCCCACTGCCGAAAATTGCACGGTGGTCCTCGTTGGATTCATCGACCGTGACAACTATTTTGCGGAAGACCATGAGAGGTAAAATGGGGAGGGGAAAGCAAGACATCTCCTCAGACTTCACTCACCCCCAAGTGACTCGCGGCCCGCTGCCTCCGTTCTCTCGTGCCCAAGAAACTCGAGGAAACACGGGCGGATCCTACCCCGCAGTATTTCTGACATATTCACAGTTTTGACAACGACAGCTGTCAAACGTCAGAAAGAAAAAAAAAAGTTGGTGAGGACAAGGTTTTCCGGAACGGCTGTAACACCTCATCGCCGCATAATCTCGCCAGAAGCGTCGATGATAATTGGGCCCCAAATATGCAGTAGGCAATTCCTGTGTTTAATATCCGAACTGACTGGAGCGCCCGCACCATTGCCACACACCTATCCTATGTGCAGCCGAAATCGGGGAGCCCTACCCTGGCCACGTACTTATACACCAGGGCCAACCGATGACCGCCACCATCCTCCCCCGTTCTTCCTTCTGTTTCCCGCGATGTATCCCAAACCACCGCCATGTCATAAACTGTATAAGGAGTGAGACCTCGTACCGTTGCCATTCGGGCTCGGAGCTGACCTGTCTTAGCCAAATGTCGGTGTTTGGTTACGGGGATGCTTTATGGTTCGTCGCTTGATTTCCCCTCGCGTATACCGTCTGAGTCCATGCAATTGTCAGGGAGCCTGCCCCCCATAGCTCCGAACGTGTCCAAATAGGGGACGTAGGGTATTTTCGCAACGGCCACTTCCATCTACTGTTTTGTGCTGGTTGCCCACTAGGCGAGAGGAAGCTGGGTGCTGACGTGCCTCACACGTTCAAGCCGTTGAACGTTGGATTGATTGTCCGCGGCCAGCCTCGGCCGCCCGGCCATCTCACCACGAACACAGTCAAAAAACCCGGAGTTGAACGCTCCAGGCCGACTGACCCCCATTACAACATCTTGTTCGAACACCAAAAGAAGCAAGGCGCGGCCCTTTTTACGAGGTACCAGACCTTCAAGGAAGACGCTCAACGCGAATCCATCTTCAAAGCATACACGAAACGCCATTATGCCTCTTGGGTTGCATTCGCTGAAGACACCGGGCACGGTGACGACGTCAAGCCTATCATTGTTACCGGCGTCGATATGACCAGAGAATTTTCGATGATGGTCTATTCAAACGACGGCAATGGCTTCACATCCAGGTTGACGATTCCTGCAGCCGACTCTGGCTCCGCTCCCACATGGACGACATCGCACACAGACGGGGTGGTCCACACAAACTGCGGTCCTCAGCCGCGTTGCCCCCCCTCGCCGACACAAAGTACAGACACAACACCCTCTGGTAATGTCACGGAAACGACTGTGGACGAGTACAACCAATGTCTGTTTATCCGGGGCTACACTATGCGGAAGAGAGCGAGGGTATTCCCCGAGGTCACACGAGCTGCTGCGGGTCCGCATGACCTCGGTCCAGGAGACCGCGATGTTGAGGACCTACCCGAGGTGGAGGCACGGTCCGATTCAGACTCAGACTCAGACTCAGACGTGTTTAGTTTGTGGGATGGGGACGATGACAGGAGTTCTGTCACCAGCTTCGGCTCTGAATCCGATATCGTTGTCCACAACACGATTTCTGTACGCCTTCATAACGCCTTTCCACCCATTCTCTTCCGTTCTGATCGACCCTCCGTAGGATGAAAGGGATGATTTCGATGTAGTTGCGGACTACATATTTGAGGTAAGTTTACATTGAAACTTTCGGAAGCGTCGGGGCGTCTCTAACCAGGCTCCCGGTTAGAACTCCGATGCCGAGTCGGTGCTTATCCATCATCAAGACATTGCGCTACTTCGTGAGGTGAGACGCACGGCTATAGGAAGCGTCAGCTATTGAATCTTTCACGTAGCCAGGGGACAATGAAGACCTGTCTGCCCTGCTATTCAAGAAGCGACCAACCATCATGGTGGATGGAAGCGGAGGTTTGTCTTTTTCACTGGCCGGTCACCCAGGATCTCACACGTACGCCCTGACTAGTGGGAATGATCGAGCAAATGGCAGACCTTCCAACAGAAACGTGGACCAAGGACCCACCTGGCATCATCCCGCTCACTCCTTTGCTCATTCCCAGTGAGGTTGAGCACGAATCGACGAACCAGATGGTGTCACTGTGGTCCCGACCTCCCTTACGTCTGGAGTTCCGTTCGAAGAGTCTCCCTGGCCATTCCAACGGCATCCAAGAATCCATTGTAACTTGGATGGATCTAATCCCTGACGAGAGTAGTAGTTCTACCCATGACTCTACGCGGGAATGTGAGGTGAGTAACCGTCTGCGTTTACGCCTAATACCGTTACCATCCCACACACCTTTCGTTTTGATTGTGATAGGAGTTGACCTTGATCGGCCCCGGGGACACCACGAACGCGGTATTTGATCGCCTGCAGTCCCCCGCTTGGGGCGTCGTACCGGGAGTCCCCTCCCTCCGCTGTGGAAGCCGCGGAAGGGGGGCGAGGATTCAAGAAATAAATATGCCAACCGCGCATTCTGCCGGGGTATCTTCTCTAACTCCACCAACTTCACTAACTTCACTAACTTCACTATCTTCCTCGTCTTCCCTATCTTCCTCGTCTTCCATGTCCTCCTCGTTTTCCGTGTCTTCCTCGTCTTCCATGTCCTCCTCGTCTTCCATGTCCTCCTCGTTTTCCATGTCCTCCTCGTTTTCCATGTCCTCCTCATTTTCCATGTCCTCCTCGTCTTCCCCATATCCCCAACGGGGTTCGCCCGTGGGATTGCAGATTTTCCGGTGGTATTCCACCCCGCAAGTAGTCTACATCGAGGTCGGTATTGTGAATCTTAACCAGCCAATGCGGTCTGGATATCACTAACAGAGTACCCACAGGATCTCCTCTGCAAGATGGTCTGGATGACCGGTCAACTCTCTCACCCTAATACCGTTCCGTTCATTGGTGCGTATCCCACCCCCACTCATCCATTTGCCCTCGTCCACGAAATGGTGGAGAACATTGATCTCTGTCGATACCTGGAGGATCGTCCGGAAGCCAGCAGGTTGAAACTCGTAAGCACAGTCTTCACTATATCAATCATAGAGCTCCTGGCCGACACCTCGCTTTTCCAGCTCGTCGGGATTTCACGTGCATTGGAATGGATGCACAAACTATACATCATCCACGGGAACCTCAAGATGGTAACTCATCTCATTTCGTGCGCTACCATAGTGTGTTCACTTCTTTCTAGGGGAGTATAATGGTCGACAATGACGGTGTCGTTCGCCTAGGCGGCCTAGGATCTGCCTTCTCTCTCTTTCTCCCCGTTAACCGGTCCGATGTAGATGCAGAAAGGCCATTCTGTAGGGCCAGCCCTGGACCGGACAATCTTCAAGTGTCTGGGTTAGCCGACGTCCACACCATCAAGGCTAGTGACATGTTTGCCTTCGGTATGCTGGCTTGGGAGGTAAGCCGATTCTTCGCGGGAACTTCAACCTCGAGGTATTCACCCGCTGGCACTCGTTCTAGGTCTTCGAATTTTCCGGAAAGCCCCCGTTTGTAGGAAGGACCGAGGCTGCATCAACCTTCTCTGTGGCCAATAACGACCGACCGTTGCGACCCGTTCACCCTGAAGTCTCGGATCGCGTGTGGGCCATGATTCAGAGATGCTGGGACAGGGACCCTTCCCGGAGGGCCACTGCTACGGATGTCGTCGCCCTTCTCGAGGCAGAGATCTAATTATTGCGGTGTTCAGATAAGTTGGCGCGGCGGATTTTTCCACTATTTTTTTCGATCACTCTTATATTTTTGCGCTCGCCTTGCTCGACATCCAGCACCTCAAAAACTCAACGAACCCGTTTGGTCTCTGTGGCATTGCGATGGCGCCGTTGAGTGCTTCCAGCTAACATTCAGTTTCTCCCGAAATTCCGACTTTAGATTCTCGCGACCCTCAAACCCGCTCGGCCTTCATCTCCCTAACCCCTGGTTTTTTTCACTCGGGAATTCTTTCAACGCTTTCTGGTAAGTGCGTACTACGTTGCTACATTGAGTTTTCATGGCATGGGCATGCCGTGTTTCACAGTGATGATTGTGGGATACGTGTCACCGTGTGTTGATGGTATTGGGGCGAGGTGGCCATTCGGACGTTCAGATTGTAAGACACTCGACCAAGTATATGTGTCCTAACGCAGCACAACGTATTGTAGAGCATAGAATGAATATATATTGACCAAAATGCCGACTCGTACTTGTTTTATCCAGGAGTTGAAATTTCGCCAACGGCATTATTTATCGACCGAGAGCGCCTCTGTGTAGCTTCGGCATGAACCCAGGTAAGATGTCCAGGGTGGCTGAGGTCAGAGAGAGGCTGGGGGGCAGCGGCCTGGGAAGACACAAGTGGCCGAAGGTTGCAGCGGGTCCGAAACTGTACACAACACAGTGGCTCATCAAAAATCCAATGTAGCAACACTGCATACACTCACCAGAAACCGTTAGAAGAATCCCCAAGTGAAAAAACGCGAGCGTCGAGGAGATGGA
>Ga0307517_10009667_pt1 | contig 13637 bp, 8 predicted proteins | sample 23_EM_MG_FD_194515 | JGI IMG/M metagenome (GOLD analysis project Ga0307517, IMG submission 194515) | Populus trichocarpa ectomycorrhiza microbial communities from riparian zone in the Pacific Northwest, United States - 23_EM | ecosystem: Host-associated > Plants > Roots > Unclassified | place...
TTTCTTCTTTTTTCATGATTTTTTTCACTATATTTGTTTTTTATTTTATTTTTAATTGTTTTTGTTCTTAATAATTGTATAAATGTTGTTGTGAGATTTTTTTTTTCATATGAGATCAATTTTTAGTTGATTTATTTATAGGATTTTTAATTTTTAGCAATTGCAACTTCATTTTTTTCATATGACTTTTTTTAGTTGAATTTATTTTTTCGTTTTATTTATTTATTGCAAATTTGTTTGAGTTGATTTTCTTATTCTTTTTTCCAAGCATTTTGAGTATTTATTATAGAGTGTTGATTTATGTTAATTTAATTATTTTATAATTTTATAAAATGGATTTTTTAAATGTTTTTAAATAATTACCGGCGGAATTACTGATGGTATTTTTCGAGGGATATACCGACGGAATGAAGCGAGTAATTTTTTTTTTACGCTTCTGCCCCGTCAATAAATCTGTCGGTAATAATATTTTTTTATTACCAATGGATTTACCAACGGACAAAAAATTACCGATGAAAGATTCACCGATGAAGCATTTCCGTCGGTGATTTCATTAGTAAATTAATTACTGATGGAATATGTGTCATACGCCGACGGAAAAATTTCGTCTATAAAACTGTTAAATATTGTAGTGATTTATGTTGCTTCATTAATGACAATTTTTAATTTTTAATTTTTAATTTTTTATAAAAATGAGTGTACATGTAGATTGATTAGACATGCAATGAGGAATATTGCCAGGAATAGAGCTAAGAATTTGAGGTTGGAGAGCAGAAAAAATATTGGTATAGAAAAATTATTTAAGGAATATAAAAAAGGAAAACAATTGTTATAGATGTTGGACTGATATATTATTATTTATTTTAATTGAAATGACTATTTTATAGAAAATTAAGAAATAATACTTCTATGAAGTAACTAATAAACTTCAAGGACTATTTTGGACTCTGGAGAACGAGTAGTTCTGCCTGCTTACGATAATACATGAATGGTTTACTTAGGGTTTAGTCTAGTCGGATACTCTGCTCAACCCTTAAGCATTTTTCATAAACACAAATCTAGAAGGCCTCTGCTCAACCCAAGATTTAAAACCATTTTAACCTAGGATAATCCCTCGAGACTACTTTACTGAAGGATTTAGTAGGGTACTAGACTACTTTCAAATTTTTTATTGGAATCTCTTATTTTATATTCTATGGACAAACTTCAATTTTATCTCGGCAAATGAATTGTTTGTGATTGATCTGGTAAGTGACAGGAGTTGGTCATCACTTTCGTTTTGGTTCCCTCTTGGAGAGAGAAGTGGCTGCCTGGAATCTGCCATGTTAGCTACTGAGAGAAACGGAGATTTGCCTTTTCCCAACTTGAGGCGAATGCTTTGTGTATATGCTACTCTGTGTGCGCGCGCGCGCATTTTATTAATTAATTAATTATAAAGAAAGCTAAGGGATTAATTTCATTTAGTTCTAAACACATTTATTACTATGAATTGCAATAAAAAAATTTACATCATTATGGTATGTTTAAAAGGATAATGGGTGTTTTTTTTTTTTTAATCGAAAAATTATAAACGCGTGTTTCATATGTTCTAGCAAGTGAGCGACACCTATATCATTAAGAAAGTGTGTTAGACTTTTTCTGGTGATAAAATCTAATCATCCATCATATAATTAAATACACAAATGTACCAATTGAAAACCAGATAAAGTTTCTAACTATCATAAAATTATATAGGAATTTTTTTTTTTTTTTTTACTTTTTTACATATAATTCATCTCAATGTCCCATGCAAAAATTCTAAAAAATTCTTTACATAATGTTGAAAATGCCTCTAATACACCATTTGATGAACACGTGTCGTTCGAAGTGAAAATTAGTTCTTCGGAAGTTAAAAACCGGATTTTCAAATGATACTTGTGTTCCGAATGCTTTTGAAGGAACAACAGTCAAGAATTGGAAGATTAGACGCAGGACGTCTTGTTCCTTCTTTGAGTCTAATTAGATACTTACTATTTTGTTGTTTTTCATGAACACAACAAAGACAGTTGCTGGTTCTCCTCTCGGATCAACCAGTCCTTCTAAACTTGTTTTTCTGCTCTTGTTTTCTCTGCTTTTTTTTTTTTTTTTACTCTGTTCTAAGGCACTTCAACGCGTTTAAAATATTCCCGCCTTTTCCCAAGCGCCTAATCCCCTTGTCATCTCCTTCGAACACATTTCATTAGTAGTTGGTAAAATGATCGCACCAGGTTGATGATTTATGGTGCTAGCCCCTTATGGTTTTGTCGTTGCAAGCGCAACGTAACAAAACATTGAATTCGAACTCAAGGCCTCCATTTTTAGCATCAACTTCGGCTCCGAGTTTAGAATTAGATTGCGAAAGTCGAAACATCTATTCCCCTGGTTGTTCTACCGAATATAGGAAATGTGAAGGAACGCTTATTTCATATGGTCAAGAATTGTTCTCCTTTTTTCAACAACTAAGATTTTATTCATAGTCTTAAAGAGTTGAGAATAAAAGCTTACCTTAATTGAAAAGAAAAGAAAAACTAAAAGAGTGGCCATATACAACCGCCATTGTCGTTATATGAAAACATTACACTAAGAAAAGAAGATTTGCCTAATAATTTATTGAGTTCCTCTTCACCATGTACTCGGCCAAAATCTGAAAATACATCTCTGTTACTTCAAGTCTCTGTAGCTGTAAGTCTTTTGACGCTGTTTTCTTTGATATCTGTGTCCCCTCCCCATTTTCTTATTCTGTCTTCGGCAATAGAAGCCTGCATGCAGAATATATATTTATGAAAGAGTAAAACGACTAAACACAAGGACTGGAAATGCTTGAAGCAGCTGCTGGGAAAGTTTAACAATGAACATACCTCTTTGTTCCAATTTGTTTTATAAATTATCAAGAAGAGGATAATAGTCTGGAGGACAGTCCCTGATAGCATTCCATACCATATCCCCTGAACAAAACGGATCAAAACTCAGATTTGAAAAGCATGTATATTACTTACAGGGGACTGTTTCTCTTGGCTACCGGATATTTGTTTTTAATTTTGCTACCTCATACATTGTATAGTATATATCTTGGATGCAGCACGCACATTAATCAATATATATATATATATATATATGAACTGTTGAAACTCACCAACCATTTTTTTTTTTAATATTAATAATTTATAGTGTCAGTCGGTCGGTGTTTAATTGAACAATTGATCAAAGCAAAGAACAAAGTGAGAAATCCTAGTTTGACTAACCTTAACTCCTAGTTTGACTTTGAAACCCAATATGAGACCCAAAGGGATCCCAAATATATAGTAACACGCAATGTTTACATAGGCCACAACAGCCTGCCATCCAGCTCCAATAGCCACACCTAAAAAAAGAAACAAAAATATATAAATATAATGATAAAAATAACAAAAATAAAACAATGTCAAGAAAAAAAATAATTGTTTTAATGGTAAAGGTAAAGAACTATCTCAATTTAAAAGTTAAACTGTTAGGTGAGATTTTAAGATATGATTTATATTATTCTCTAATATATCATCTTAAGTGAAAGCTTTTGAGCTTGAAACTTGCATAAATTCACACTACTTTATATTTAATTTTTATCAAATAAATAAAGATAATAAGATTCGAACTCGTGATCGTTCGGTCATTAAAGTTCTGATATCATATCAACAAACTATTTCAACCTAAAAATTTAAATTATTAAATAAAATTTTAAAATATAATTTATATTATTTTCTAACAATGAATAAGAAACAAACAAAAAAATTAAGACTTATAAAAGGACAAGCATAAAGATTCAGATTTTTCATAAAGTTAATAATGACTAGGATCAGTAATTAATTACCAGAGAGAACTGGCTGAACGTTGTCAATAACAATGCAAAGGGCCAACAATGGTGTCAAGTCTTGAACAAGTTCTTGCACATCCAGATCACTTGAGAATAAAGATGGGTAACTCTTTCGGAAAATAAGAAGAATGGCTGCAAGAATGAGACCAATGATGAAGGATGATACAACAGCCACCACCAGTGCAAATTTTGCTGTTCTCGGATGAGCAGCACCCAGTTCATTCGATACTCTTACACTGCATTATTTTACATTATTTAACAACCATATATCAGCTTGATTTTGCTTATATGTATTTATTAAATTAATATAGGCGCAGATATAACAAACCTTATGGCTGCATTCATTCCCAAAGCTACCATGACCGTCCATCCCAGTATGTTCATGCTGCAGATTTTCAATACATTATGGAACAGTTTTCATCACAGTACCCCAATTTGTCTCTAGCATTATAATAATTAATTGTAATATGAAAAGAAAACGTTACGTTGCTTAACAGATTTTCCCAATAACATCTTGAATGTTTAGTAGAGAAAGAATGGTAGCTGGAAGAACGAAGAAGTAGACTGATAAACTAGATAAAAATATAATTTTTTATGTTTTTTTTTTCCTTGGTGCTGAGAAGCCGAGGAATTGCAGACCTGTGGTTAAAAGTGTTAATCGTACATCAATTTGTTCTCTAGGTAGGACGAAAAAGAGAGATGTCCGAAGAGAAAAATCATAACTTGCCAAATGCGTGCAGACAAATAACTTGTCAGATACAACCTAAAAGCAGCATTAAAGTGATAGCCGTATTTGTATTTGTTTTTGTTTTTTAAAATATTTAAAAAAAATTAAATTTTTTTTGTGTATATATATATATATATATATAGACCTAAGGAGAGACACTGACAGTGTCCATTTACTCGTTGGGTCCCCTAAGGAGTGTCAAAGTCAGGGGCTTTTGGCAGGTGCTTGGATTGACTGGTAGCTCAAACGTGTGCTCTATTCTTTGACTGTTAGCTTCTACCTGCAATTCCTTATTTTCCTTCCTCTCCATTTTTTTTGTTTTTTTCGAGGAAGCCTGCGGCTTGTTAGTGACCATTCATCACTGGGATACAACGTGGAGTCCAGAGAGCTGCGTGTTATGACATAAGCATGGATTTAATTTAAAAATGGAAAGCAACAGGACTTGCCCAGTGACAGACCTCTCGGTTGCTATCTGTCCTTTCGGCGATGACTAAAATGAGCAGTTTTTCTCACAAGGCGATATGACATGAGGGGTTTTTTACTCGGATAAAAACGAAAAAAAATGACAGTGAATCTGATTTAGTTCCGAGGCAGCCCCATGATCCTGAAATTTTACTAACGACGGGACAAATTTATGGTTGCTGTGCGCCGGGAATGGCGTTGGCTACATGGGAAGACCTCAGACATGCGGCAAATTTGAGACGCCACCTAGTAACTATTTTATGTTGTCTGTATTGAGCAATTAAGGTTGTTTTTTTTGTATCGAAATGTTCTTCAATATTAAGATTATGAAAAGAAAAGAAAAAGTAGTTTTACTCTAATGGCTGCTCGGGTGTGTAAGTAGAGATTGTCTTCTAAAATTTTATAAAAAACAGGTTAAATCGTAGAACTTATACGGTAATATTGACTAGAAATTCTGCTGGCTGGCGAGTGATCTTAGCTAGGGAATCCCTTTCTATGCACTTAAAAGCAAATAAATTTCCTACTGAAAGGGGCAAAAATAACACAAAAAAATAAAAATAAAAACAGAGAATGATATTGTAATGGTGAGGGTCTGACCAGATCGACAAGGCATCCACCGCAACTTCTGCGTTCTTTAGATATCCAGCAAAGAGTATCAATGCCATAAAATACCAGACCTCTAAGCTGCAAAACAATTTGGAATAATGGTGAAAATGTTGATCAAATCTTTCGAGTCAAGATCGGGACAAATTAATATAAAAAAATATATAAATTTTGGAGTTTTTTCTCAGTTAGATCTTCCCAAGTACAAATAGGAAGTTTATAAATGGGATTTGGTAAACGTTGAACAGCTTTTTACTGTGCTGATTACAGTAATATTTGCAAGGGCCACGCTACCGTGTAGCTATCCATTACATCAAATAGCAAACTTTAAGGTATATGATTAGGAGCATGTTTGGCAGTGTGGCAGTGGTTGTTTTTCAAATAGTTTTTCGTGCCAAAATACATGTCAATGATGTTTTTTTATTTTTTAAAAATTATTTTTGACATCAGCACATCAAAACGATCCAAAAAGTACAAATCGCACTCAATTTTAGCAAAAAAAAATAATAATTTGAAATTCGGTCAAAAGCAGGTTCAACCGCAGAGCCAAACAGGCTCTAGATTAGACTAATACCTCGTTTGGAGCTGCAATTAAACTGATTTTTTTTTATCTAATTTTAAAATTTATTTTTATTTTAAATTAAAGTTAAATATATTATTTTTAAATAAAAAAAACACTTTAAAAAATATAAATTCATCGCATTCTCAAACAGACCAAAATTATACTTGTGCTTAATTTGAAAACTAAGAGAATAAAGTACTGATTTCCTATAAACATTTCGAAGAAGAGTACATTTGCAGTCTCCTAATGGTACATGTTGATATTGTCCTCGTACGTATATGGTGATAAGATACATGAGCTTGATTTATGATTTGAGATCTTGAGATATATAATTAAGATCATCAAATGTAAATAAATAAGAAAATGGTAATGGTAAAAATTAATAATTAAGCACAAGGAAACTTACCAAAGCATCACCGCGGACGCAAGAGATAACCTGACAAAACTCCAGAGATTTTGAAAGGCCTTCCACGAGAAACCACTCCACGCCCGACCACAGGTTCCACTGATAATATACACAAACTGCGATATGTCTATGATCACCCATGACGCATTCAACACCACAGCTGCGCCCACCAGACCCCATTTCAACTTGATCATCAGCAACCAGCTGAAAACCGTATGCAAAATCAAGACCACAACTGAAATCACAGCCATGACCATGATCTTGCTCTGAGATTGCAAGAATTTTGCCATTGGGAAGTTAAACGCGTAGGCGAACAATTGTGGTAACATCCAGATCGAGAACATCCCTGCTGCTTTTGATATGGATGCAGTTTGGCCTATAAGCTTTAAGAGTTGAGCTGAGAAGATGTAAACCAGACTAAGTAATAAGGCTGTGGTATTGAGTATGAGCCATGATCTCTGCATATAAATTCCTAGCATATCAAGCTGTCCAGCTCCGAAAGCTTGCCCACATAATGTTTCAAGAGCACTTCCCATGCCAAGCTGATCACCATTCAATTCTATTTAATTAGTGCATGATCATATATACCCTTATAATTAACCGAATTAAACTTGCATAAATGTGTTAAGAGATGGATTTTAAATTTGTTTCTGTACCATGAGACCGAAGGAGAAGCCAGCGATGACTGAGTTCTCGATGGAGACGGCAGCAAGCGCGAGAGTGCCAACATGGCCTGCAAAGACTTGAGTGATAGCGCCAAGGGAATACTGGCATACGGTAGTGAAGATGGCAGGGGCGGCTAGGAACCAGAGCTTTACGGACTCCCTGCAGAATTCTCTAAAAAAATCGCGGACACTATTGATTGGTTGGATGTCATCGGCATCTGCAACGAAGGAGGAGGCAAATGAATTGTTTGTGATTGATCTGGTAAGTGACAGGAGTTGGTCATCACTTTCGTTTTGGTTCCCTCTTGGAGAGAGAAGTGGCTGCCTGGAATCTGCCATGTTAGCTACTGAGAGAAAGGGAGATTTGCCTTTTCCCAACTTGAGGCGAATGCTTTGTGTATATGCTACTCTATGTGTGTGTGTGTGTCTATATATGCATTTAATTAATTACTTAATTACAAAAAAAAAAACAAAATAACAAAATGTGGTACTAATTCACTGTATCAAGTGAGTAGATTTCTTTTTTTGGATTCATAATTATGGTTTTGCTTTTTATTGCTTTTAATATTTGTTTTAGTAATGGGGTAAAATTATAATTTTTATAGGGTACAAATATTATATTTGAGAATCGATTAGGGGCAAAGTTATCGTTCACATTTATAATGCAAAGTAAAAATATTCTTTTTCCTTTGATATCTAATAAAAAATGGTTTTTTGGTAAGGGTTTTTTTCATCTTTTTCTTTTAATTTGCAAGGTAAAATAATGCTTATATTTTTAGGTGCTTAGAAAAAACGTCTTTGCTAGGAGGGGTTTATTTGTCTTTGCATTATTTTTATACATTAGAATTATGTTGTTGACCTTTAACTTTCCGAATTTAAAGAATAGCTTCATGGAGCATTTTGGTCTTTGCTCCATGGTTTTTTTCTTGGTAATAATAATATGCCCTTGAGCTCTTTTTTGTTATTTTCCTTGTTAAAATATTAATAAATCGGTAAATTATGTTGGCATGTGTCATGTTATTTCAAAGGCGTGTGTGGCTAATTACAGTGGCAAAAACAATTGATCACCGTCTCATCAGATGCACAAGGATGTGGCGCAGCTGCTGGAGTGGTGCATGCTCCAACGTGGGCGGCGGTGGGGTTTTTTTCCCTTGCCTTAATTTCTCTCTCTCGGGTCTTGGTTTTCATGCCAAGCCTCGAAAATTTTAGTTTTGTCCTCCATTTTGTATTTGTTTTGGGCTAGGTCCTCATTCTTTTGATTTCTATTTATTTTGATTTTAATGCTTTTTGAAGTTTAATTTAATTTGTTTTTTGTTTATAATTTGGTTCTCAGTCTTTTGATTGGTGTTTTTTCATCCTTTGCATTTATTTTATTTTATTGATTTTTTCCTTTAAATTTTAATTCATTTTCTTTTCAAATTTTGGTCCTCATTTGTTTCATCGCTTTTTCTATCCTTTTCTTCATTTATTTTGTTTTCAATTTAGTCCCTAATTAGTTTCTTTCAATTATTTTTTGAGCAAGATTTGGTCCTCATTGTTTTTTTTTTCAATTTTTTATAATTAAGGATTTTGCTTTGTGATTATTTCTGTCTTTTACAGGGTTGTCTCGTTGTTATGATCGGGTTCACCAGTTTCAATGATTTACCTGGTTTGAGTTCGGTATTTTTTTAAAATTCTTTTTAGAATTTTCTTTTATTTTTATCATTTGACATTGACTTAGTAATCTGTTTTTTTTTTCATTCAACATTGAATTATTGGGCTATGAACTTTGTGATTTGTTCAACTTTTTTTTTGTGGGGTTATCCCCGTCTCATATCTCGAGTTGTAGGATGGTCGGGTTAAGTTTCTTAGTTTAGTCCATGTTGTAGAATTTAACAGTTTACAGGTTTAAGATATAAACTCCGATTAACAAAGTTGACATGGATACAGGTTTTCATGGTTTTTTTTCTTTTTTTAAAGCTTTTTTTTCATCTTTTACCATTTTGTTATTTTTTTTATTTGTTTTTATGAGATTTTTATGGTCAATTTTAAAATAACATAGGTCGCCTTGCTTTTAGTTTTTGTGGCTTTGTTAAATTTAGATTTTCTAAATGAATTTTGTTTTTGAATTGAATTGATTTTATCATCAAATATTTAATTTTTTAAGTGTTGAGCTCTTGGGTTGAGCCTGGATCAAGAATTTAATGGATTGCATGTTTAATAGTTTAACCTGGGTTTACAAGGTTTGCATCGTTTTAATATTTTTTTTCTTCAATGAAAAATATGGTTGACCCTATTTTGGTTTATTAAATTTATTGATTGCATCCCTGACATTTAATTTGAGGCAATACTTGAAGTAATTCTATTTTTAATTTTTTTTAAAATTAGTATTCTTTGTTTATTTACCTTTTTTTCTATTTAGTTATCTCAGTATCATGTCTTGAGTCATGGGTTCAACAAGTTCACCAGGTTTGGATCGATCATTTTTTTCATTGCTTTTTAATATATTTTTTTTATCTCGAGTCAATGATGATTATTTTGGATTTTGTTCTTTCTAAAAAAATATGAATCGTCTTGATATCTTTTTTGCGATAAAAAAATGATAGGTCCGCAGCGTTGCGTGAGTCACCTATCAAATAATTACCGTCCGCTTGGTTCTGCTTGCATAATATTGACAACTTCACTTCGTTTTGTTGGTGCTTTGTTTTTTAATTTTTTTTAATTGATTTTTTTTTCTGATTTCATCATTCTATATTTTTAATCCAGGGATTAACAATCATTTTTTTAGCTCTCTTTCTATGGTGTCGAGTCATGAAACTTTTTTTCGATCTTTAAAATCTAATAATAATGCTTGGGCATCAATTTTTTAAGTTGCAGAAAAAGAAGGGCTCCGCCTGCAGCAAAATGCGGGTCATATATCTAGTTATAAACTAAAAGAGAATGGAGTTTTACTCTACCATTCTCACAAAACTATTTATTCATTGTAATAGTGTTTTGTTTTTTAAAATTGATGTTTGTTTTTGTAATTTCATTCTTTAATGTTAATTTTCTTTTTAGTTATCACATTTTTATGATATGGATCACGGGTTTAGCAAGTTAACCTGATTTGGCGGGTTAATCTGGTTGACTCGTTTTTTTTCTTTTTCTTAATTAATATTTTTTTTCCTTTTATATTTTAATATTGAGTTAATTAAGAATTAGTTTTCATGATTTGTAGTTTTTTTTTACTTTCTATTATGTTATTTCGGCCTTATGACTCAAGAATAATGCTTAAAAAGTTAACCTGAGTAAACTCGATTTGTTTTTGGTGTCTTATTTTTAATTGAATTTTTTTCTAATTTAATTATTCAACATTGGACTGATTGGGAATTGAGCTTTATAATCCATTTTTATTTGCTTTTATGGGGATATCTTGGTCTCATGATCAATGTCGCTGATTTTGGCATTTTAATGACAGTTAAGTCGGGTTGTTTATTTTTTCTAAAAGGTCATCATGGTCTCATAACCCAGGTCATGGGTCCTTCAACATTGGATTTTTTTTTATTGAGTTGTTCCCATCTCATTACCCAAGTTGCAGGTCTGACAAGTTAACCCATTTGACTCAATTTGTTTTTCTTAATTGACTTTGCCCCCAAATTCATCATTTAATATTGTGTTAAATTGAAAATTAAGTTTCATGATTTGTTTTTGTTTGCTTTTTATTAGATTGTCTCTGCTTCATGATTCAAAAATAATACTTAATAGGTTAACCTGAGTTGGCTTGGATAATTTTTTATGTTATTTTTTTTAATTAAAATCTTTACAAATTTCATCATTCAACATTGGGTTCAATAGGAGTAATTAAGAATTGAGCTTCATAATTTGTTTCGATTTGCTCTCTATAAAGTTATCTTAATCTCATGATCAAAATCGCGGATTTGGTAGGTTATATTAGATCATTTTTTTTCTATGAGGTTATCTCGGTTCCAGGCATAGTTTTGAAACCCGGACCGGCCCGGTGGGTCGACCCGGGACCCGGCCGACCCGGGCCTGGGACCGGTCCGGGTTTAAGTAAAAACCCGCCGGGTAGTTGGCCCGGCGAAACCCGGTCGACCCAGAACCCGGCTGAGACCCGGCTACCTTCTTTTTTTGTATTCAAGTGGCTGTCGGTCGAAACAGAAAAGACATCATCTCGAAACAGAAGAGAAGGGATACAAAAGACATCATCTCCTTCGTTTTTAATGACTGGGGCAAGCAGATGCTACCAGAATGTTGGGACCAAGAAAAGATACACTGCAAGCTAGATCATAGCAATTCAGTTAACTTACCAAAACAAGAAGACAACCCTCCTTCAACAGCTAGATATCTCTGATCTGGACTTTAATATCTCAACAAAAGTTTTCAAATATTCTCCAAAATCCTCCAACAGAAACTTCTCATATATGATCAAAAGCTTCAAGTATGCAATTTATATCCAGCTTCAACCCCAGCTGCTTACAACGACTTGAATCAAGAAAAGACAGGAGCTAGCTTGTTCCATTCAAATCTTCTAGGAGTTGCCTTCTTATATTGATTATTATAAGAAAACATCTCTATCTAGAAGCAACGTGTCTTTTTATAGTCCACAAAATCCAAATAAAGGAAGAAGAAAACAGTATTTCTACCTCACCTTTAAAACAGACCTTTAGAATTTCCCCGACGACGAGTCGTAACTTTTAAAGTATGATATTTTTTTTTTGGGTTGACCCGAGTTGACCCGGGTCAAACCATCTGACCCGTGACCCAATCATTAGACCAGGTCGACTACCGGGTCGGGTTTCAAAACTATGGTTCCAGGTCATGGGTTTAGCGGATTGACTCGGGTCGTTTTCTATGTTTTTTTAATTGATTTCTTTTTTAATCGATTTGTTTTTCATAGGGTTATCTTAGTCTTATAACCTAGGTCACGAGTTTAACAGGTTTACCTAGGTTTTTTTTTAAGTCCTTTTTTAATTGATTGTTTTTTCAATTTCATCTTTCAACATTGGTTTGATTGAGGAGCAAGCTTCATAATTTATTTTGATTCGCTTTCTATAGGGTTATTATAGTTTTATAACCCTGGTCGCGGATTTGACATGTTAAACTAGGTTAACTTAAGTCAATTCAATATGTTATTATTTTAATATTAAAAAAAAATATCATCTTGAATTTTTTTTAGTCAAACTATGTTTTTATGAGTTGTGTGGATTGTTTTTTGACCCGCTAATTCAATCGGGTTATATCATATTAACCCTCATACAATTAAATTTTTTTCTGTTGAGAAAAAAATTAGCAACATCTTAATATTTTTTTAAATTAAAAAAATTAACCCAACCCGTAACATTTCACGCTAAATCATCTTGTACGAGATGACTTGCCCGCGCGATGCCGCGGGCTTATAAAACAAATGCACTTGATAGTGTTATAATTGTGAACCAACGCTAGATAAGTAATAGAAATTAAAGGTATGATGGAGCAAATATTTCATGACAGAAAAAAAAGTTATGTTGGTGATCAAAAACTTAGAGACTGAACAAAATGATTTGTAGCAATCTACAGTGTTTTGTAAGGAAAGATACAGTGTTTTCGCCACATGATTTAGCTTTTCAGTTAATAAAAAGCAAAAAAAAATACAAAGCTAAATTCTCTACCAACTTAATATTAAAAAACAAACCAACAAAGATAATTTTGGAAGGAAAAAAACCCATGAGAAAAAATATTGCAGCAATTGACAATGTTTTGTGAGGAAAACTATAGCGCTTTTCCCAATAAAATAAACAAAAAAACTATTTAGAGAAATATTGTAGCAATCCACAGTGTTTTGTGAGAAAAACTAAAACGCTTTCCTCATATGATTTAGCTTTATTGTAATTATAATTCTTAACCAACTCAATATTAAAAAAAAATTTGACAAAGATAATTTTAGAAAAAATCATAACAAAATCACATGGGAAAACACTGCAACAATTCACAGTGTTTTAAAGAAAAAAAAATAACAAAGCTAAATTCTTAATCGGCTCAATATTAAAAAAAAATCAACAGATATAATTTTAGAAAAAAAAAATAACAAAACAAACACCAAAAAAGGGGAAAAATCATGTTGAAAACACTGTAGCAATTCACAGTGTTTTGTGATGAAAGCTATAGTGCTTCCCCACATGATTTAGCCTTATTTGTAATGACTTGTAATTGTAATTCACAAACAACTCAATATTAAAAAAATAAAATTGAAAAAGATAATTTGAAAAAAATTATAACAAAAAAAAACTATGCGGAGAGACACTGTAGCAATCCACAATGTTTTATGAGCAAAGCTACAATACTTTCCCCACATGATTAAGCTTTATTACAAAGTTAAATTTTAACCAACT
>Ga0307517_10009668_pt1 | contig 13637 bp, 12 predicted proteins | sample 23_EM_MG_FD_194515 | JGI IMG/M metagenome (GOLD analysis project Ga0307517, IMG submission 194515) | Populus trichocarpa ectomycorrhiza microbial communities from riparian zone in the Pacific Northwest, United States - 23_EM | ecosystem: Host-associated > Plants > Roots > Unclassified | place...
GGAAGCGAATTCATAATGGAAGTTACTAGCAAAACAAAGGTCGACATCAAAGTGCGTGCATGAATTCCATTGTTGAAACCAGAGGCTAACCATACTTGTTAGGGCGGAACTCTCATCAGTAGGGAACTTTCTCGCCTTCCCTTCTTTGAATTTATCTCCTTTTCGCAGATTATGATGGAACTTTTCGGCTCCTTGAGCTGACTCAAGTCCCACCCCAACACATAGAGGACTTCAACTCTGGTCAGATGCCCACCTTTCTCTTCGATCCGGAATGAAATCTAATACATCTAATATTTAGCCCGGAGATTCAAGATCTTCAATACCAACAACTTATGGGTCAACCTTAAAGGTAAATTATTACCGAGTTTTTGGACGATTCCCAGTTGTTGACCACTGTTGCATTTCGAAAGCCCTAAAGCGCATCCTGCAGAATGGCGAAATGAAACTGGACATCATTTCCAATCCGAAAGTGCTGGACGATGGGCGATCAGTAATTCAGGTAATTGAGATCTCTTCTTCAATGTTTCGCGCTTTTTCAAATACTTCCAAGATTGAAACAGCTGCAGGTTCCGCTGTAAAACACTTCAAGGATGCCCACGGCATAGATGTACCGCGCTCTCGGTTCCTACCTGTGAAGAATTGTTCGGATCTACTTTTGGTCAAGAGCGATCTCTTCGTTTTGGAGCACGGCCGTTTAGTCATGAATGAAAACCGGATGTTTGGCATACCGCCTGTGATCAAGCTCAGTGGGCATTTCAAGAAGGTCTGATCTACTATACCCCATACTTCTTTACCCCAGCTCAAACTCGTTCGGCATCAGGTTCAGCAATTTCAGAAGCGCTTCAAACAAATACCTCACATCATCGAGCTCGACCATCTTACCGTCTCAGGTGACGTCCATTTCGGTCGGAACATTATTCTCCGTGGAACGGTCATCAGTGCGTTCTTCGGCTCCAAGAGAGAATATAGCCAATGTTATGTACATCTTTTTTAGTTATCGCCAACGAAGGACAACACATCGATATTCCTGATGGATGCATTTTGGAAAACCGTACGCTATCTGCCCAGCACCTTCTGATTCTGAATTATTTTGACCACTTTACAGGTTTAGTTTCTGGTAATCTGAACATGATTGTAAGTTTCTTGATCTTTCTCGTTCGCCTTTCGCTCCCATTTATGTTTACTTGCGTACTTTATCAGGATTTGTAGGCGTATTCTGGAGTGAATTTATTTAATTAGCATTTGGAGTGAAATACAATCTTTTTATTTGATGTGTTCCGAATCGCTAAAGGTGAAAGCCGCATGTGTGTAGTCATTGGTCCCCGAGTCAACGGATAGGTCCCCTCCCAATGATTATTTCCGGTGTGTCTGAGGTAAAAATGGATTCGAATATCATGTCTGTTCGAGAAATCCTCGTATAATAATTCGAGGGATATGAGGGCTACTTCAAATCACCTGATCGCATCCAAAAGGGGTTCCCTTAAGCGCCCAAACGTCGTTTGAAACGACTGTAATAGGGATTTACTTTCCTCGAACCATTCGTAATCCGCTTTGAGAAATCCAGAGCCAAACCAACGCTCAATTTATTTAAGTTAAGGTAACCCAAGTCTATAAACGAGCAAATCCAAAACAGCCAAATCAAGAGTCCGATTTTTTTTGCTTAGGTCGGAAGAATCAAGGAAGAAAGGGCGGTGTAGGAGGAATGTACACATAAATGTATAAGGTGTTCAAAGGAAGGTGACTAAAAGACGATAGATGTGTATGTGGTGTGTGATTTTAAATAAGTACTTTGGAGTAATCAAAAAAATGGCGACCGAGCAATTTGCTTTTAAGAATCAAGAAGAGTTCAACAATTCAAGGAAGGCCGCATCTAATGTCTTTCGGTATGCCATGCCACCCCAAGTCAAGGATTTGTAAAGGAGGGGAGACGAAGGAAAAAGGAGAAACAAAAGTCTATAAAATCGATGTTTTCGCTGAGCCGAGAGGATTTACAGCTCCTGTGAAATAGATATTAGGATCAACAGACGCCAGGAGCAAATTAGGAGACACTGACAATCATGTTCAGGTTACCTGAGAGCAACCTGTTCTCCAGTATGCAGCCATCAGGAATATCAATCCTCTGCCCCTCATTGGCAACAACTGATGAAATTTAGTTATCTCTATTCTTTATAAGCGACATAGGACTCACCGATGACAGTCCCACGCAATGTCACATTACGACCAAAGTATACATCTCCGGTCACCGTCAAATGGTCAAGCTCCAAGATCTTGGGAATCTTCTTGAACCTCTTCTGGAAATGTTGGATCTGTTTATCCATTTCATTAGTCTCTGATTTACATTCAAAAAAAAAAGGCTCAGATGCGGACCTTCTTGAAGTGGTCACCCAACTTGATGACAGGGGTCGTCTCGAACATGCGTTGCTCGTTGATGACAAGCTGGCCATGTTGGAGCGAGTAGATGTCGCTCTTGATGAGCAGAAGATCGGAGCAGCTCTTTACAGGCAAGAAACGCTTGCGAGGAACATTGATGCCGTGGGCGTTCTTGAAGTGCTTGATAGCAGCACCAGCGGCGGTCTCGAGCTGGACGACTGCGTCGCCGTCGTCTGTGGTCTTGGGGTTGATGATGATCTCGAGCTCGAGACCTTCCGACTCCATGATGCGCTTGAGGGCTGGAAATACGGGTTAGGACACGGTAGCGAGTATTATTAACCCAAGTAGCAGATTACCTTTCAAGTTGATCCACAAGTTGTTGGTGTTGAAGATCTTGAATTTTCGGACTAAGAAGGGTTTAAATACAAAAAAGGAAGAACATGACAGTTGGGACTTACCGGATTTGAACTCCTCAACATGCTCCGAGGGCACTTGAGCGATTTCCAGCAAACGGATTGAGCCATCGTAATCTGAAAAGTAGTAAAATTAGCAGTGGCTGGAATGAGAATAGATTCAGCATACCAATAAGAGTTCCACCCTTGATATCAGCCTTGGTCTTATCAGTGACCTCCATGAGGAACTCTGCATTGGTGTCGATCATGTGTTGGAGAATGCTCTCGTCCACACTAAAAATAGCAATGAATAGATATTGGAGCTAGAGCTAGAAGTCGAAAATGACGTACACAGCACCCAAATTGTCCGAGTTGGAGACGAAGAGATATTCTTTTCCCTCGGCAATGAGCTGATCGAGGACACCCGAGTGGAGGAGGGCATTGTAGAGATCACCGTGACCAGGGGGGTACCAGTTCTTCTTGTCGTCATTGGCGCGCTTTGGACAGGGAAGCAGGGAGTCTTTGAGGATACGGGGATAGCGGGACTGATTAAAGGTGGTGATGCGGAGTTGTTGGTTCGCATACTTTTTGATGATGCGGAGGGTGTCCTCATGGGTATTGAAAGAGGTCATGAGAATGAGAGGGACGTCGACGCGGTGGGTGGTGTTGAGATGCTCGATCTGACGGACAGTGAGATCAAGGAAGGTCATGTCGTCCTTGACTTCGAGGGCACTCTTTGCACCAGTCATTCCTGCGATAATCAACGTGAGCAGACAACATGGGTGACAAGGCAGAAACGGACCCATGGAGGTACCAAGACCACCGTTAACTTTGAGAACGGCAAGCTTTTTAAGGTTGGATGAGTCCGCTGGCTTTGGAAGATTGGCATAGGGGACGATCTGGTCATCGGGAGACTTGATACGGTCCCAGTCACTGGAGGGTGGGGTGTTAGTTGGGGCTGAGGGCGTGATTGACGTGATGACGTACAGGTCAACGCTCTTTGCGCGCTCGGCGAGATAGCGGGTAAAGAGGTAGAAAAAGGACTGCATTTCCGTGTCGAATGCCTAGATAGACGAGATGAGCGAGAGGTGTGATAAGGATGAGGAGAACTGACCTTTTTAGTGGCGGTATCCTCTACAGTGGATACGAGACGGGAGATTTCATTGCGCATGGCCTTTGCCGCGACGCCGGTGGTGGCGGTCTTGAAGTCGATGTGACTTGTGCCGCGAACGCGGGCGTTGAAAGAGTCGCTGCGGGGCATGAGCGAGGACGACATGCTGGTGCTGATGATGAGCAAGAAACAGGGGGGAAAAGAGTGAACTGACCTGCTGTTGATGTGAACTGGGGCGGTTGTGTTGGTGGAGATGAGTGGTGGCGGTGGGGCTGGTGGAAGTGGGGCAAGTGGAAGACGAGGTCTGTGGTGGCGAGGGAGGTGGTCGGGCTCCTCGCGGATTGGTTCGATCGGAGAGGGCTTTATAGTGAACTGGTACAAACGTGCTTGCATAAACTGATGATTTTATATTTACGCGTACTTCCCCCGTGCGCCCCTCTCCTTGTTTCCTGTCTGGGCTTATATACCCTGTAATCAGCCGTATTTCTTTATATCCAGCCAATCTTGCTCCGATCTTACAGCGTGCTTTCCGTCCCTTGCCGCGTCGCTTTACGTGACCCCCCGAGGCCTTCTATTCTTAACCGAGGTCGATCCCGATATGTATACAATAATGTACTAGTACATACAATCATTCCCTCTCCGAGCTCTTCGTCGAGGTATCGCTGTTTCGGAACCGCCGCCACCAATATCTTCCCTCACCTGTCCCCAGGGTGCAGCGCATCAACGTCAATCCACGGGTCCGTCACAAATCTGATAGGATGTGAGAGCTGCAGCGGGACGAGGAACGATGATCGCGGATTGGGCGGCGTCAGTGAGAGCACTAGAAAATCCTACACTCGAAAATCGTCGCACACCCATCCATTCCGGCCGTCAAAAAAAAAATACCACGTCAGCGAGAGAAGGAAAAAAAAAAAAAGCACGTTCCGTGAGTTACCAAAACGCAAGCGAGAGAGATAGAGAAAACTCAAACCTTGACAAGCAGATTGCTGGTGCTAAAACCCCCAGTCGACACTCCTGGCCAGACCTTCACTTCCCCTTGCCAATCCAGACATACCCCGTCCTCCTTCGACGACACCCCATCGCTATAGTAGTGCGCAATGGGCGGAACAGGCCACATGTTCCCCGCCCCTACAGAGAACGTCCGGAAGCGCCGCCGCCCAGAGATTTCCACCACCACCTGCCGTGTGATCGACAGCCGAATCGCCTGCCCCCCTTCCCCCCATCGATCATTCTGGGAACCTACCTTCGATTGATCAATGCCCTGGGGTAACTTTAATAGTGTGCTCGTCGGCGGGAGCAGTTCCTGCAATGATTCAAGGGAACTACATAGCTGCAAATGGAACGGGATCGTGTCCGTGAGACCAAATGTTTGAATGGACGGTATGAAAAGCTGGCAAAGAAAATAGATCAGGGACCAAGAACAAAGACATGACATTGTTTTCCGAGATCACAATTATTACGAGACACTTACATGACAATCCACAGTCTTCATATCGGACTTGGGGCGCACAAGCATCTTCGACACTACCTGGAGCCACTCCTCAGGAACAAGTTTGATGGACCCAAATACAGAACCCAGCAGCACGATTGGCCGCTGCGGCCTTGTGCGTGGGCGAAAGTTTAACATCGTAATGTACCTGCAAGACGGGCCTATCAGCATCAATACACTTCAACGCATGTCAAACACTTCAATAGAAAACCAATATCAACGCCCAATACCCACCGCAGCACCTTGGAAAATTACGTCTGAAGAGGGACCTAGCACTCACGTTTTATTAGTGCTCCATGACGCGAGGCGATACGACCTTGTCCTCGTTATCGTCACTTCAAGGGTATATATACACCTTACGAACATCGCAGGGATGCCAAGGAACGCCCCTTCGAACGTTGGCGGCAATCGCCAATCCTTGCCTTGCCCTTCATAGAAATTGGGGAATTGAAATTCGATCGGTAGTACAGATGGACATCGCTGCTCCACTGCGGGGCCATCCTGGAGGGCGTGTTCGGGTTGATGCTTCCAGAGAACACTCGTTTCTGCAACGAGTGTGAACGCCACAGAGCCGCTATCGGCTACGGACAGGCTCATTTGACCATTTAGCTTTCATCGTCAGACATAAAGATAAGCAGATCGTAAGCATTCAAGTAAACCCAAGCAAGACAGCAGCGAGGAGAGAACCAGACACTCTCAAGTAAAATAGGATCCTACACACCTTCACAGTGACCTTTACAACCTTCTCAGGGTTCGTAATACCCAGTTCGCCAATAACTTTCCCTGCACGCCCATACGTAGGTTGCCGCGAACCCTCGTCCTGTCCCTTGAGGATGAGCGTCGCTTGTGGCCATTGTCTAATAAAAAGTCCATGCGGCGTGGGGTTGGCCACACGGGGAGTGTATGCCACAGTTTCTTCATCCGCATGGGGTTGCGAAGAATAACATGGGGGAAGCACGGAAGGGTCGCCAGGAGACAATGGTTCTCTGCTGTAGGAGGGGAGAGATCCTGTCTCCGTTGTCATTGGGATCATGATCATCTTGAGAGTGAATCAGCAACCTTGGATAGCAACTGCGCAATATACCAAGTTATGCGGTGGGAACCCTTGGCACCTATTTCTTCAATGTGGTATGACATAGATAGGCCGTGGCTGTACGGTCTGCAGTACAGATGAGTAAGTAGTCGTTCAATCGTCGTTAACTACAAATAAAAAAAGACTACGAATTTTGTTAGTCTGACTACGGGAGACTAGGTCTGCAGTGAATTGCCGGTAAACAAGTCGTCTCGCTAAGTGTGCCCAAGGAAGGCATGTAAGTAATGTCCAACAAATACGTGAAATAAGTGTGGTAGTAATGTCTATCGACAGCATTCATCAACCCTCTAATCCCTCAAGCGATATACAATTCAAGTCCATGTCGTCTAGAAGTTCGTGGTGACACAACCCCATTACCTCAACTCGCAACCACCCACCACGTAATCAGTACAAAGGCCCCTACGGGGAAGACTGCAATATCCCTGATATCCCGCATAACCGTTCCAAGCCAGCTCCTTCGATGGGGATTACTCCGTGTCCTGAATGGCAGGAGGGAAAACATCAAGTCTTTTATCTGCCCAAGACCACCGTAGATTGATGGTCGGTCGGCTTTGAGTTGTCGACGGTGATCTTGGAGAACAAACCACCCTCTACTCTGAGAAGATGGTCGTGAGGTGCCTTTACTTGGATGCACAGCAGAAACTGGCGAAGGAAGGCTGGACGTCGATGAGAATTCACGGTAGTAGGGGGACATTTCGGAGTCCTCGCTATCTGTGTCGTCGTTATTCGTAATAAACAAGACTTGAGCTGCATCCGAGGGAGTTTTACGGTGCAATTGACGAGAAGCTCCAGTCTTGAAGTTCACGACAAAGACAATAAGGATGGACACTGCGAGAAGGGGAAGGTAAATGTTGAGATAGATTTTGAGCTGATCTGGAAGGAAGCAAGGGGTATGATCAAATGTTGGATGATCGCTCTTTCTCAATTCTGCAGGACTCAGTGACAACAGCTGGAAACCAGGTCGGCGGACGTTCATAACCATGGATATCGTCTTGACCGAAATTTCAGTCACACTTTGAGGTGGGCCATGAGGTAAGGTGGTTCTGTGGGTGTATTCGCAATAGTCGTGGTCATCACCGCTGCAGAAATATGGAATAAGGGTGGTGTCAAATTCACTTCGCGACAAAACTTGCCTGAATATGACCACAGGTTGAAAAGCGTCAAGCAACCTCTGACTCGACTGCTTTTCTAAGATGTTCTGGTAGCCTGGTCCAACGCCTGGTCGTATGGTGCCACGCTCACGCAGAGGACCACAAGGTTTCCCATCCGATCTGTAGAGTGGAATGTGGCTGAATAAGATGACAGGGTCACTACGCTGGCCTGGTCGAGACGGTCAGACGAAATAGTATCCTTTGCAATCTAAACCACTAACCATTGGGGAAATTCTTGAGAAACTCTACCGAACCACTTGGAATCGGGACCCATTTATCAAAGGTCTTCCTTTGTCCGTGTCGTTTTGCATCCTCGTCAGCGAATCCGGGGGCGTCGAATAGCACGAGACTATGGTTCGCCAACGATATTTCACGATTGGGCTTGCCGAAATGGGTTACATAGCGCGTGTATGCATCAGGTGAGAAAAAAGCTTTCCCTAGCCTATTTCTAGGTCAGCAAATTTATTTTGACTATCATCATGGCATACCCAACGTCGTGGTTCCCCGGAATATAATACTGAGGAATATCTCCGTCGGCTCTGAATATGTGCTTAAACCGCTGGTAGTATTCTTCATACCTGTGCATCAACCAACAATCAGCGTTTTCGAAGCAGATCAAGTGGAAGAACTTGAACGCACTCTTGGTCAGACATCGCCACCCGACCGTTATCCATCATGTCCCCGAGAAATACGACAGCATCTGGCTGCTTATTTGTCGCCACCTTCCAATTCTTACGCATGTTGAGGTCAACAATGAGTCTTGTCAAGTGCGATAAGAGAGAGCCACGACTTGGATATGAGCGTCGGTCTACGATCTGTGGGTCGGCAACAAGGAGAACATGGGTTGGCTTTGCATGAACGGGCGCATTGTGACCAGACTAGGATTGAAATAAGTCTGGGCAAGACAACAAGAAAAAAGGATAAGCAAAAATGACGCACCGCAAGCAAGGCGTTATCGGGCCAATCACAATTTCTTACACTGGATGTAAAGATGCCATATTCAAACCAGATTATTATGAACACCCAGAATATCCTCAGAAAGCTGAGGACCACCCGGCGTTTAGCAAAGGCTGCCATGCATGAGCGCACTTCAAGGAAGAGGTGGTAGGGACCTGTCCAAATCTGGTCTTGCAACGTGGTGCCGATGTCGGAAGAAATATGACTTTGTCATGTCATTGAAACAACAATGATAATATATTATAGTGTATGTTTATGCCCAATACGTTTGTAAGTTTTATGTTCATAATAATCTCATCGGGTGCAGGAATGTGGAACGGATGAAGAACGCGAAAGCTAAGCATACTCTGGACTTAACACTCATTCTCAGGAAATTCTGGATGGTTACAGGAGCGCCTTTAGACCAGAAACGGGGTAAACGGGCAGTTCGGGTGAAGTTTATGTAAGGCCAGGCGGCATACTTAAGCCACGAGTCAAGGAAACAGTTGAGGCTGAGCGCTGAGCGCCGGAGTTCCAGAAAAAGTGTTCTCTTTGGCCAATCAGATTTTATTGGGATGTTTATTATCTAGTGGTGGCTTCCATGTGCATCGCCGTGTGCATCGTCGAATCCGTGTCTGCCCTTTTATTTTGGTCAGCGAGAGTTATACCAAAGCAAATTAAGATACATACGAGCAATTTAGCACCGTCTTTTCTGAATAAACTAATCAGCCTCAACGAGCGGAGAGAGACGGAAACTAACGAACCTCGCGCGGTAAAAGATGAAGAACCACATTGAGGCTCCTAGAGCTTTGGCGAGAAAGTTGTATCCCGCGCCAGGGAGATGTGGGTGAAAACCTGGAGCTATTGAACTTCTTCAGCTATTGAACAAGGAGCAAGGAGTAAATGCCTTACTGTACCCTCCGGCCATAGTGAATGAGGAGAAAGGGTATTTGCTCTTGTTTGTGCCATACCGACGTCAGTTTGGGCTTGAGCCGAAATCGCAGAATTTTCTCGCGTTCGTTCCCTCCTCCACTTCACATGACTCCAGACACCACGGAAGGGTCAAAAAAGCGTAAACGCGATGTCGAAGTGCCAAGAATCACTTACATTGCTGCGTCTAGGACTTTCGATCGGTTATTTAAAGGTAATGACCTCGATTCGTGGCTAAATAACGCGTGAATTCATTCCACATTTAGAGGATTCTTTGGATGGTATGAAAGATGTTGTTCGCAAGAAACTGGGCCTTTCTACATCAATCCCGGTATATCTTTCCCAAATTCGTGAGGGCAAGTCGGTCGACTTGGAAGATGGTTTGTCGCGACCTGCTCAGTCGTAAATGTCAAATTAAATTAATTACAGATGACGACTTTGAGGCATTCCATTCTTCTGCCTTTTCCGCGGTTTCTACAAAGGTTCAAGTTGTCCTGGGTGAAGGCTCCGCCCCATATACGGGCAATCAAACAGAGGTGAGGGTTCCTTGTCGTTCGTGTTCATTCGGGTGGTTTTTTAAATTATTCCATATAGCCAATCTCCGTGTCTGCACGTCGCAAAAAGAAGAAGAATCGAAATTCAGACGCGTTTCCAGTTGATTCGTCCAATGCTGGCCCGTCACATAATACGGCGAAGGACGCGCATCCGTTTACAAATCTCAGGGTTGCATTTACTGAGCCATCATCCGACCCCCCAACCGCTCCTTATAAACCCACCAAGAAAAATGCACAGAAAGAATTTGTTCACGACGCGTCTTCCGAAGCTGACCAGCCCACAAAGAAGACCATCCCACCCAGTGGCAAAGTATCTGACGTGATTACCCCCGAAGGCACGGAAATTATATCAGAGAAGGAAAGAAGGAAGAAAATAAAGAAGGATAGGTTGGCGACCGCCCCACCAATACCCGAACCTGCGTCTACGACGCGAACAAGTGACGCGACCGAGACAACTCGAGATACCAACACGCAACGAACGACTACTGACGAGGTTGTCAAGCCGGCCAAAAAGTCGACAAAGCGGAAACGGGCTGAGAGTCCCTCCAGGGCCATCGAGCAAACCAGTACAGAATCCCAGAAAATTCCAGCTACCTCCAATCTTGACGTACCCTCCAATGATGGTGATACAGAAGATTCTCGAGCTCGTAAGAAGTCGAAGAAGAAAATTTCGAATCATCTTAACGAGACTCCGGCGGGCACTTCTGTTCCAGAGCAATCAAAACCAGCGCCTCCCGGTCCTACAACTCAGTCCTCCCAACCTGTTGAATCGCCAGCAGAACGAAAGTCGCACAAGAAAGAGAAGGCTGCTGTAGATTCCGTCGAAAAATCTGTAGCGGAGCCTTCTCACGACAAATCCAATGGAACAACGAACGCAAAGAAATCCATGAAAGCGAGGCGTAAATCTGAAGTGCAACCACTGGAACCGCCGGATGAGGGCCTTTCTTCCACGAGGGCCGTTCAAGGTACTGTAAACCCCAATTTTTCTCCTTTTCGGTTTTCGGTCCCTCACTTACAAATATTCTCAGAACGTCAGGCCGAAGAACCTGGGCTACCGGAGCCAACGAGTACGTGCTTTCCATCATAATATTCGTTTTCATGCTCAGTCAGTCCACATCATAGAACCCAAAGGAAAGTCTAAGAAAATTGCAGAGCCACCTACTCGATCCTCAAAGGAATCAAACCCTGATGTTCAGAGTATGCTATTGTACAAAATTTGCTTGCAAATATTGACCTTCCGATTTGGCAGAGGGTCCGCCAAAGAAACAAAGTGAAAAGGGTGCAGCTCAGACAATGGCTCCTGAAGGCATCCCTGCTCCAGCAAAGACCCCCAAAAAAATAAATAAGAAAAAAATCGAAGTGAAAGCAGCTGACCCTTCACAGCCATCTCAAGGTCGGTTTAACAAAATATAGAAGTGTTTCTTCACTCAGTTTTTCCTTCAGTAGACGACGCGCCAGGGGAAAAGAGTGCCGCTCCGCAGAAAACAGGCGCTGATTTTAAGGAAGTTACGAGAGCCGCTGTCCAGGCTATTTTGGCTAGAAAAGGGGTGCAGTCAAAACCTACCATTCAGGCCACGACCACCCCGGCTCCTCCAGTTACCACTGCTCCTGAAGAACCTCCTCGTCCTTCTGAAAATACCGGTCCTGCGATTACCGAACCAACTCATGTTGCTGCAAAAGAAAAAAATTCTCAGCCTGAAGGGACCAAAGACAAGGCAACAGCAGAGGTTGCAAAGTGTGATGTCTGCGAAGAGTCTCCGCCACACCCTCGTTCCAAATGCGCAATTATAAAAGCAGGTATCAGGTCGATGCGAAAACGGATCGTCGAACTCCAGCGCGACACACCCGGAGGTGAAGATCGTTCTAAGGTCATCGCAGAATTGCAAAGTCTCATAGAAAAGAAGACAAGAAAGCCACGGGCCTCTGGTGTTCCCAAGCTGGATGCCCCTGCTCTCGAAGAGGCCAATCCTCCTGCCACACATCACGTCAACGACACTCCTGCCGAAAAGAAATCCACGTCTAAGCAATCCTCCACGCAAACGTTGCATTCCACTCAACCGTTAACTACTCCCAAACCGGCCTCTCTACCAGCTCCTTCCTCTCAACCACCCGTGCCCCAATCTCCGCTTGTCACGCGACGCTCTCCGTCTCTTCAACCACCCCCTTCCGCTCAACCGCAACCCTCCAAACAAGTACCATCCCAGAACACTGCGAAAAATCCCAAAAAGCCCAGTACGCCGCACTTAAAAGGGCCCAATGTTGACGATATGTCGTTGGGGATGACGCCATTGGGTTTCGGTGATGTATCTGGTTACACCGAGAAAGACCTACAGGAACTTGTCCGTGGCCCAAAAGTGTCACTGGCTGATGTTCCTTCCTCTGATCCGAGCGAGGACGAAAATGGGCAGCAGGAGGAGGCAGTCTTGGAAAGCGATTCCGTGGATGTGGAGTTGCCTCGAAACCTTAGCCAGACGGGGTATCCAGATTCTTCGGATGAATTTGACAATGACAATGAGGATGATGATGACGAGGAGGAAAGCCCTGGGGTATCCACTTTTCCGAAATTGCCTTTAATCCAATCCAGCGCAGCACGATTGATCTCAGGCCCTGAAGCGTCTTCTGCTGCTGACGATACTCAGAGGGGCAACCACTCTTTCCTGGAGGTAGAGGCTTTGGGCAGCTCACGTGAGCTCGACAGGACTGTCGATATCGTTGTTAACGACATCGTGGATGCTGATCTTGTTTTAATTAGTCCTGCTAAGGCTTCACAAGACAGACGTAACGGCGGATCTGTGAGTTCTGATACATCTACTTCCAACGAGGCTCCAGAAACACGACTCACGAGTCCTGAAATACCTCTCGTCTCAAAGGCGATCGAGAAACGTCAAGAGCTCGATCCTATCGAGCCTTCAGAGAATCCTCAGGCTTCACAACCGGAACTTATCGTCTCGGACGATGAATTCCATCCGGTCGAGTCTACACCAAAGGAAGAGGTTGCGATACGGACAAGAAGTCAAAGGAACAAGGCAGCTGCCCCAACACCTACCCCAGTTGCCACTCAAGCATCACAAGAACCTGTTGAAAACGCGAATGAGCCGTCTAAACCGACGCGGAAAACCCGGAGCTTAACGAAGATTTCTGAGTTGCCCGTCCCCGTCCCCCCAAATCCATCTGTGCGAATAATTCGGCCTCCACAGGCAGCCACGACCACTGTCCGAACTCGTCGCCAGATGACGCAGGAGGAAAGTCAAGAACAGGAAGCCCCAGAGCCAACTCCTGCAAAAGGCAAAGGTACTCCTGCCGCGAAGGCCACTGCTAAGCCGCTCTCTAAAGCTGCGCCGAAGCCAACGACGAAACCACCTATGGCACCACCACCGCCCAAGACAGTGGCCAGAAAGGTTCCTGCCTCGGCAAAGTCCATTCTCACCAATGGCCCTCATGCTGGCAAAACCCGAGGAAGCAAAGCTGCGGTAGTCAATGGTTTGCTACCGGAAGACACTGGGCCCAATACCACCACCGTGGAAAACGGCGAACACCCTGTCATTTCGTGGGTTACTTTACAGGAGAGCCAAGCATCCACTGAGACACCAGGGATGCTTGACGAGCTATCT
>Ga0307517_10009669_pt1 | contig 13637 bp, 17 predicted proteins | sample 23_EM_MG_FD_194515 | JGI IMG/M metagenome (GOLD analysis project Ga0307517, IMG submission 194515) | Populus trichocarpa ectomycorrhiza microbial communities from riparian zone in the Pacific Northwest, United States - 23_EM | ecosystem: Host-associated > Plants > Roots > Unclassified | place...
TAAGTGGAGCAGCAGAAAATTAGACTCCCACCCTGGACCTGTTTCGCAGGTGGCAACAGAGAAAACCTCCGTTGAGTGTTTCGAGCAGGGGTGGTGCGGAAATTTCGAGAAAGTATGGGGTTCTATTGTTATTGTTGCCAGGACCTAGCGACGAGAATATCTGTTGAAAGAGGAAACAGAACAAACTTCTTTTTGGAATGGGCACAAAGTTGGCCATATGAGCAATCAGGTAATCGAACATTTATAGTACCCGCAGTTTATCTTGTTGATCATATCATACCCTGTTTCGTCCTCCGTGAACATGCAAGCGGAGGCATGCATTCTGGTCTGACCGAAATGATGTCCCAACAAGCATTGCCCTCTAACGTGTTCATTACCTTCAGGTCAATAACAGAATCGAGTCAACACACACATGTTGACCTTCAGCAGTTTGCGAAGTTGTGGAAACTTTTATTTGCTTGAGGGGAATGAGAAGGGTATACTGGGATCGGATGCATAGTACCTTGCTAACATAGCCACTGATATAGCACTTTGCTCAAATCGTATAAAACGTCAGACAACTCTAACGCGGGAATCGTTCCTTCAAGAACAGTCTCAAGGAACGACGCTTGGGCAGCTCGTCGTGGTTCTGAAAGGAGCCTCATACTTCCAACTGACGGACAACATCAGTAACATGCTTGCTGCTCCAGGTCTCGTAGTTGACTTGCCACTGTGGTCACATCTTCCGTTCGTAACAAAAATCTCCATCTTGAGTTTCGAGACGGAGAGGCTGTGATCAGTTGACAGGGCTGAAGGTGGGCGAAAAGGTTGCCATCTTGTGTTTCAGCAACGGGAGGGGGTTTCGTCAACTCAGTTGGGTCTCCGTCTCATGTTTCGAGTGATGGAGGGTGTTTGACGTGTCGTGATGGTGGCATTGCATAGTGGGTCAAGATGCGTCGTGGTGTTGGCGGTATGGAACGGTCACGTTCGAAGGCGGTGGCCATCTGTAATTAATTTAGTTAGAGGAAAGGAATAAAATAAAATAACGGGCGTACCTTTGAAGATACCGCCGCGTCCACCTCAAGTTCAAGCGAGGGAGGGATGGTATGATGTGGTATCAATGGTCGGTGGTGGGCGGCAACAAGATGCCCCTCCGTCTTGTGTTGCAAGCGAGGGTGGGCGTGGTAGTGCGAGAGTAAGGTGGAGAAGAGGCCATTAGTTGTTCTCTCCATAACGTCGTCAGTTGCAGGCACCTGTGACTTCTGTCGAAAGGGCTGTCTCAGGTGTTGTTGAAAACTTCCTTGCCATTTCAACACGACGAGAAGGGACATCCCCTCCCCGCCATTCGAATGGATGCGACGAGAAGCTCTCGTCGCGTCGAAACAGAAGGGATGTGACGAGGAGGTATTACCCTCCTCGTCGCGTCTCCTGACACTGTTACTATGGTTTGTAATTAGAAAAGAAAAGAATAACATAACAGCATACTTTGTACGCCCAGGGCTGCCAGATACGTTCGCGATCGGAGGGTGGAGTGGTTGGTGGTCGGTGTGTGACGTGACATGACAGCCAATTTATCTAAATTTACTAGTCTAAAAGCATCATAAGCTCAGCTTTTGCTATCTCTCATGATGCCCCAGGTTATGGACGACAACGATCCCAACAGCAACTATCTCACCCAATTCATACGTTCTAATTGCGAACTCGCGCAGACGGATGACGGCACACTCGCCGTCGTGCTGCACTACCTTGCCAACGCAGCACCAGATCGCTCTGTCACTGTCCACTGCGAAGAGATCAAAAAATTGAACATGATTGATCTCCGACCTCTTTTGGCATTAGGAAGATATGCTGACGTCGCGCAAAGTGTTCTGGAGAGGATTTCTTCAGGTTTGTCCATTCCATAATGCCAAGTGACTGTACCTAACTCATTGTTGTAAAGGCCGAGCTACTCCTGCAGTATCTGACAGTGGTCGTGAGTCATATATGAACGGCTCTTCTCTTATAATATCTATGAACAGGGTGTTTGTGGTTCTTCCGCAGCAGAGATTACTAATGGTGCTCACTCAGCCGTCCCCATGGATCACAAATCAACCATTCTCAACTACCAAGCCATACCCGATCTGAAACAGGAAGCTATCCAGAGTGAGTAGTTCATTTGTTCTAACCGGACAATCTGCTCAAGGTAAGCAGAACTCGTAAAAGCTGGAGTGAAGGAAGCTTTTGCAACCGAAGTGGTGGAGAACTCTGGGACCAAGCCCACCGAGGTCATCAAGGATCCGGCTGGGGTGCTTGGGGAGTACTGGTACACCAACTTGAAGGAGGCCGTAGATTTCTTGGACGATGCTGTCGCTGTGAACGGTATGTTTTTTTCTTTCTCTCATGCCGATGGCTTAAGGATATATACAATAGCCGAGGATCTCCAACGAGGTCTCAGAGCCCTGCAGTTTCAGGATTCTGTTGTAGACACCGTTTGTGCACGCACCCCCAATTCTGACTGGCTCGGGCACAGAGATATCTTCAACTGGGGTGAGAAACTTGTAACAACTCGTCTTCTTCACAATTCTTGAAGTCTTCCGTCCTTGCGTCGGAGTATAACAAGAGATGCGTGTGCGATGAAATTGTTTGTGCTGCGTATACAAATCTACTTCACCTCTACAAACTTCAATTTCGACAACGCGTGCTCAGTAAGAACCGCATACTGCCAGACATGAGTGTCAACAGGCTCGTATGTTCCATCTAAGTACAGATGGTCACATCCAACGATCAAGGATTTGATTGAAAATAAATACATTTCTTCGTGCTCATCCACCCGATGATGACATCGTAGTTTTCTGTGACAGTAGAGGGAGGGTATGGGAGAGGACCCTCCATCGGATGTGACCTGCAATATTTGACGTGCTGTAAGCCATGCCTCAGCAAACTGTCAATGTGTACGAGAAATCATCCTGGATTCATACCTCGCGCTAGTCTTCAAGGGCGTCCCCGGCCAGCGCATCACTGAACCTTTTGACTTTCAATCCCTCCAGGTCCAGCGAAAATGTCATGACTGCTGTTGGGAGACTTTGAAAGCAACTAATTTCCTCGACCATGATAGTCTCCGCAATCTTTTTGTCGTCTGTCAGGTAAAAGGCATTCTTTTGGCGACAGAAATCCGTTCTCGCTTGTGCACGATCAAGTTTGATGCCTGCCCTGATGTCGTCCACATGTTTCTGGAAGGTAGCATGGTACAAGAGGATGGGAACCGTGTTGGGACGGTCAACGGAGGTTGATGGACCCGCCTCAGATGCGCCGCTTACATTCGTGATTGGACCGACAGCGGGTAGCGGGACAGGTTGGTCAGGCAGTGCGAGAGGGCGAACATTTGTAATGAGCTCTCTAATCCTCTCCCAAGCTCCGAGTTCGTAGAGCACCCAGAAAGGACCAAGCACAGGCAGCAAGACAGGGCTCAAAAGCACAAGCAACTGAGAGAGTCAAGACTGAGGAATTCCGAATTCAGGTTATTGAACCAACTGACCAGGCACATGCATGGTGAAAGTCCCATAGAGCGATTAGAGCCAACTTGAAGTGCTAAGACAATGTTTCAAAATTTCAAGCTCAGCTCCAGTGAAAAGCTTCTTCTGAGTTCACGCTGTAATCTCAACTAATGAAGTGCCATGAATTGAAGAATTGCCATCGCTCATCCACTGAGCAAGACAATTTGGGTTGCCTGTTGTAGTGATGACGACAAAGAGTAAGTATACTTGTACTATAGAGGGCTGTACAGACACAATGGCTCTATGACGGCGCGTACGTAGAAAGGTGGCCGGCAGTAGCCAGTTACAGTGCCCGAAGCCAGTAGTTCTTCAGCAGAGACCTCCAGAATTTTATCGTTGGCAGCTACAAGCGATTTCGGTGACTTTTGACGACAGTTCATTCACAGTTCATGCACAGTTCATGCACAGTTCACTCACGCGTCAAAAAACACAGCTGATTGCCCGCCGTGTCAGTACCCGTACCCATGAGCACGGGTACGGGCGGGTGGGAGCGGGTGAGGGTAAAAATACCCGTGGGTTACCCGTGACGAGCACTAGAGAGGATGATAAGTAGACACCAGGATAGCCTCTCATGCTGCATATATAAGTAGACTAGAAAGTTGGCCGTATTATCAACACACCTTTTGTCACCACTGCGTCGTCGCAACTACCTACCTATATACATTCCAGATCAAATATGTGCACTCGATACTCTTGCAGACCCCACAAATGGAATCACCTTGTATGTATACCCATTGGCGTAACTCAGCACGACTTGAAAGAATTTTTGTCTTGGTAGGAACCGTGCCTTGTGGCCCAGAAGGATAATAAACTCTGCGCACTCGGCTGGTCTGTATTCATTGACATCGGCTACCAACTTGTGTAACTGACATTTGTCTCTCGTCTAGGATAATTTATGTAGATTCGAAATACCCTTCAATCTTGAAAGAGAAATGTCCTCACTGCCGTGCTGACGGTGACTGATATTGAGCCCAGGCTGGAAAATGATTCTTCAAAGACGCAACCACCAAGCCTTCCTCTCAAGTTGGGCTGAATATTTCTTATCAAGTTCTTCTTTTGTAACAGGGCTTAGCAATTCGAGTCACTTTCGAAGTCAAAAGGCTCCGTGAGTTTAATAGACCCATCAGTTGAAAAGATTCGTTGTCTTCGTCGACGAGTGCGATCTGCTGTTCGACAAAGGTGCGGAATGCCGATGCATGTGGTGTGTCTGTGTCTGAATTGGCAACGGTCGCGATAGGTTGGTTGGCAATATATGTAAGTTTCCGTGGGTAATTCTCCAAGTGACCGAGTGGCGGGAGGTGAGTCTGCGAGGAATTTGAAAGGAAAACCCGAGCATGTCGTTCCAACGACGCCTTCAATTCATTGCCGCATTGCCGCAGAGGACGCTCCAACGTCAAAGTTTGCTCGAGCTCATCCATGCTGGACATTGCTGAGCCTATACTCTCAACTGTCACTTCCATTGCGATCATCTACATAGATCATGCCAAACAGTTCCCGAAGGATGGATCGATACCAGGTGAAACGGATATCTCTCCGCCTCACTACTTGCTGTCACCCCCTACCTCTTCTCTGATCAGGTTGGCTGTGACCTATGATAATCCGGAGAATGGCCGCTTCCGAGTCGGTGTTGCGACACATGAAGCTTGCATGCATGAAGCTTGAAGCTTGAAGTCCGAGTCCGTGTTCTTTGCGCCTGCCTTCTGCTCCATCTGCGTGTCATCTTCTGGGCCAATCTGATTTTGATCCAAGCAACGTTCTTACTAAGTACTCTTGAGAGGATCAAGAATGAACTGCTCGAGGTCTGTGATTACTTTGATCGTATTCTGACATGATTTGAATACGGAGTAGGTGACAATCCAGCAAGCCAAGGATGGCTTCATGAGCAATGTTAATGACGGTTGAAACATTCTGTTTCCCCATAAGATGTGAGTAAGATCTCCCAGATAAGATACAGTAATACTTACAATTGGACCATCCAAGAAAACCGCATAATCACTCCGCCGTGTGTCGTTTGCGTCTAACAGTTACGGCATTTTCAGAATATGGGCCCCGAGTTTAGCCCAACGGGCGGCGCGTTGGAGCTCATTTTCGTAAATCCAAATGGAGAATAAATGAACCAGCGCAAGAAATTCACATTTACTCAATTATTTCGAGGCGTATTTCGGGGTGTACACGCAAATTAAATAAACGGTAGGTCGTTCCAGTTTTGGCAACCCCTGTCGCGCTATCCATTTACGAGCTAAAACCCTCGAGTGCTATCCATTCTAATCTGCCACACACTACCATCCTGTCACCATCGGCGGTGTCATGGAACAATTGGATACGTACGGAATGCTGATAATCCGGGTTATTAAAAGTCTTGACATCGAGACCGTCCACCGCGCCATCGGTGACTAGGTGCCAGTTTGTTTTCTTGCTCGTGATGTGGTAACAGCAGAGAGATATCTCAGACTCGGACATGCTGTAGGGTACTGGTTCACTTCGCAGGAGGAGAAGGAAACTGGAGAGTTGGAGAGGCAAGTGGGACCACTTATATACATTTCCGACACTACTAACAGTCCAACTTGCTCGTGGCATAGATGTTGGATTCTTCTAATCCGATAGGTTGTAGTCAAGAGAAATGCTTACCTAGGGCTAATCAATCCATTCATAGCTCCCAAGTTCCAATACTACTAAATTAATAATAAGACATCCTGAAAGAGCGGGCGCATTTGTGTCGGATTCCAAGGCTCAAGACAAGGATTTCAGGGGTGAATGGATTTCAGCCTAGTAATCTGATGCTTTCCAAGTTCTTGGCTTGCGGTGGCTGTCACTGTCGGCAACGATTGCAGCTGTCGCGGTTCCATTGCTGACATTGGAAGGGTTGGCCTGCATGTACGGCCATCGTGGTCAGCATCTCGGAAAACTGTGTCTGGAAACTCTCGCACTGACGCCAAAACTCGACGTGTTGCATCGATATGGCATAACACGAGAGACCGTGGATATCTACCAGGTCCTCAGGGTGGAAGGTTGCCCCACTCCCTCGTTGTGTCGTAGGTACGAGCTGTTCTGGATTGTCGTGCCCTGCACCCTATGAGGAATAAAAAAAGGAAAGGCGGTAAGCATACCTTGCATGCCCGCGCCTTTTTCCTCGGCCTCGTTTATAGTCCAAACGTGATGAAGAGAGGGGCGGCTTTTGGAGTGTATTGGTGCCTGTTGATGGTTAAGCACATTAAAATGAAAGAGGGGTACCTCCTACACGTAGCATTGAGAATAGTGAGGGAAGTTCCTCGACACCCATCGTTTGTCGCATGGCACCTTACGAAGGATACATATAATGAATTTAACCCAATCCAAATAAGCATTGTATGTGCGTTGTAGACCTTGCATCACGGTCTCTCGTCCTAAGCCTCTGGGTCATTGTACTAGGCGATCCCATTGGCCAATCCTCTACAAGTAAAAGAAAATTCCTGTTTTGCTTATGTGAAATTGATCAAGATGTAAGGACGAGCTGTGGTGGACTGACCTCGACCCCATTTAAATGACGAAATCTGGAGCGAAAAGATGATGAGCAAGCCTGTGACGTTCACTCGTAACAAATACCAACAAACAATTTCTGAGTGCCACTCTCGGGTCGTGTCCTAGGGTGACACATTCTCTCTCTTCAATCTATCGATATACCCTGTACGCATATGCCACTTCCTGGGCTTCCACTGAAGCCACACCAATCGCTTCAAGATCGTTTACTCTGTCTCCGAGCCCACTCCTACAACTTCTTCTCCCATCAGTTGATGATTGATGCCCGCTAAGTGGTGGTAGACAACCCTGATATCCAGCAAGTCCTTGACGTACAAGTAGCCGAAACCTTGGCATCTGGATCGGTCGAAATATATCTCTGTGACACTCGAAAATATATACGACTTGAAGACGCTATTAAAGAGGTCGGGTTTTACAACATTTCCTCCAGCAGTATTCGCTAACTGATGGTGGTGATACTTAGCGTCCTAGCTGAACGCAAATGGGCCAACGAAGGAAGAAAGGGCGATCAAGAATCTGTACCTCGCTCCTGGGTTCGTAGATGGCCAACTAAAGGTAAGATTCTTTTTCTGAATTGCACAGTAATCCCATGATCACCTGAAGATCTGTAATGTTGCACGAAAACGAGTCCGTCTTCAAACGGCACGATAGTCGTTGTCCATCCATCGTCCGAGTGGTGGTTTTCCAAGCAGCCAACATATTCAAACCTAACAAGTCCATCGCCTTGGCGGTAAGCCATAATTGAAGATCTGTTTCCTTCTACACCGACGCCAGTGAGCGTTCCTGGCCAAGGGTTGAACAAATTCGAAACTCAACCTCGAACGTTGCCATGGGAGATGCAAGAAGGCCGCGGAGGAGTCTAAGTCAAGCAAATCCTGGGGAAAATGTGTCCAGTGGGTATTGCAGTTGATTAATATGTTGTCGGCTGCGCACACTAGTCCATCTGAAACGCGCGTACCTATGTCATCGTTGCTTTTCCTACAAGTTGACGGCAGAATCGAGTGCCCGCTTGCTGTGACAGCGGAGTTAAATATGCAACCTGGGCCCGAAAATGTATATTATGGGCGCTGCTTGCCGTTGACCGTGCGGCATAGCGCCCAAGTTGAAGACAATAAACTTTGCTACCTCAGGCCGGGCTCTTAAAATTTAAAGAAGCCGTAGGCTTCTCTCTCTCCCGCTCTCTGTTACCCGTCCAGAAGCTGACTGTGGTTTTGCCTCGTTATGGTTCTAAGGCTGGTGGCCTCGATTATTTTCTTCAGCTTCCTCTCTACTGTCCACGGAGCTCTTTCAACCTGGCCAGCGCCAATTCCATTGTACCATAAATCACCTTATTTCAACGCCTGGGTTAACGCAAGTACCAATTTGACGAGCTCACCAGCGGAAAGATGGTCTTTATTTTATCACCAATCGGTACTTCCAACAGTCTTTGTCGTGATGCTAAGTATACAAACCGTACATCCAATAATATAGGACTCCATACAGTGGTTCATTGGAATTCGGGTTGACAATACTAGCTACCAACTGCTAGGACAGCAATACACTCTCAACTACACGTTTGGGGCTACTGTGGCATCATATATCACGTCCTCACAGACACGATTCACCATGGCCGCAGGTCCTGTCTCGGTCAATCTAACGTTCCTCACTCCGATAGAAGTGGGTTCACCACGATTTTTTGTCTTCCTGGAACTTCCCCTGAAAACCAATTCAAGTTGCAGGATTGGGCACTCCATTCATTTCCTTTTTCCTACACCGCTGTTGATATTGCGTCTTCTGATGGCGCAGATCATTCGATCCAAGTATATTTTGACATCTCTTTCCGTGAGTGTTCAACATTCCACCCACACTCGCATGCACATTCATCTTTTTTTCACTTGAATTTAATATAGACCTCTCGACTTCCGACATCACGAATGTAGTCACATGGAACACCAGCTTCACTGACAAATCGGTTTACCATATGGGACAGCGACAAACCATACAAACTTTAACCGAAAGGAATGACATGGCAGAGGATGGTCATCAAGTTGTAGCTTATTCTGCGGTAATTATTGCTTCGACTTGGTGCAACTACTCATTGATAACTTCGAATGAAATTCATAGACGCCTGATGTCTCAATGACATGGCAAACTTGCTCCTCCATATCATGTCGCGGCAACTTCACCTCGCGTGGGAAGTTGGAGAATTCGTCCGATACAGACTTCCGCGTCCTTTGGGATCGTTGGCCTGTTCAGGCATTTGCCTTGGATCTGGGCAATATTAGACGGACTTCAAATCCCTTGGTGTTCGGACTTGGGTTGATCAGGGATCCTGTGCTGTCTTATCTCACTGGCACGTCGATGCAAAATCTAAGTCATTTATGGTACTCGAAATGGGATAATATTGGATCAGCGGTAAGTCCATTTAGAATAGGTTTCTCGTTATTCTCAACGGAAAAAAAAATTGGTTTAAAGGTCGATGGCTTCCTCGCATCCTATTCTTCTGCCTCTTCGCGAGCCAATGTATTGGATGATCGCATTCAGTACGATGCGTCTGCGCTTGCTTCCCGACTTCGTATCTCAACGTCAGCCGCTACAAATCTGGTAGACCTACACATCTTAAACTTGAGACAGACTGTTGGCTCTCTTGAGTTCACGACCTCGAAACCTGGGAAACCAATGGCCATAGACGACGTGAGGGTGTTTATGAAGGATGTTGGCTATTCAAGGTTCAGTTTATAAAGATGGCAACTGCTTGTGTTAAATTCTTCATGCAGACGGACAAATCCAGTGGAAATCATGTATGCCTCCTTCCCGGCATTTCTGTACCTCAACGCTACGGTAGCAGGCAAATTGCTTGAACCACTACTGGAATTTCAGGCATCGTCGTTGTATACAAACAATTACGCTGCACCTGATTTGGGTACGATTCATATATAGTCTCGTGATTGTTGCTGAGTTCCTGCTGGATCAGGGGGCTTCTGGCCCATCATTCAAGGGAATACTACAGATCAATCGGCACTAGCTATAGACAGTAAGCGACATCTAACATCCAGTTGAGTAGATTTCGTTGACTATCTGAATCCCAAAGGCTGTGGGGCAATGCTCATCATGGCACTGGCACACGCTCGAAAGTCAGGCGATGGAAAATTGTTGTTTAGTTATTACACTTTATTGCAGAAATGGGCAGACTACCTGGTGCAAAACATTCGACATATAGGTTCATAGTAAGTTTGAGTTTACCTTCGATTGGCGAATGGACTACTGAAGTTTTGTTTGCAAGTATGTCATCAGATGGATCGTACAACTCAAATGCGAACCTCGCACTGAAAGGTATTACGGGTTTGTACGCGATGGGAAAGATAAACCAAATTCTTGAGGCACGAGGGGCTGATCCTTCTAAAACCTCCCACTACCTGGTGGGTTACACCAGTTGGCCTGTCCTTTTCGTTTTCCTTTGGACTTAGTTATTCGTCTAGGACACAGCCAAAGTGTACGCAAATGATTGGCTATACCAAGCCGTTTCTTCAGATCACATCATGACAACCTATGGAGCGAATTCGACATGGGCAATGGTCTACAATCTGTTCGCACCTAGGCTGCTGGGTGCGGCTATTATTCCTGAAAAGGTGAGAGAGGTATTAAATATATAGAATAACTTTTTTATCCGCAAAATCTCTAGATATACGAAACCCAAGCATCATGGTATTTGAGTCATAGTGCGACCGGTGTGTTTGATTAATATTTCTTTCTTCAATCTACTTACTCGTAGACAGCCGGGCCATACGGGCTTCCATACGACACCACGCAGACTCTAGTTAAAGCTCGTGCGTTATTTCTACTCCTTTCCTAAAAAAGTGGCTAACTTGTAATCCACAAGATTGGACATTACTCTCTGCGGGCAGTGTTTTCAATGCCACGACATCTGGCGGAAGAGATAGTCTGATCAATATGGTTCACTCGAGGTCCTTTTGGCAGTCGGCAACAAATGGACCGAATCCAGCAACTTATTCAACGGATGGCACTCAAGTCGGAGGAAGTGCCAGTCCGGCGATGGGGGCTGTTTATTCGTTCTTGGCTCTCAAGTGAGTTCGACTTCTTTCGTGACCTTTTTTTTTTTTGACAATTTTGTGTGAATAGTTTACCTGATCTCACTATAACCCTACCATCCGGCACCCTGGCCAACTCTCAGACTCAGGTTCGGTCGAAGACTAATGTGCCCGTCATTGTCGGGGCCACTTTTGGTGCCATTGGAGGCTTGGTTCTGCTCGGCGCGGTTGTGTTCATTCTGCACCGGCGCAGAAAGTCCAAACTGTTTCTCATTGAAGGTCCTATCGATGAGATAGGCCCAGGGTCATACAATATTACACCCGTCAGGCAACCTGCCAAGTCTCTTCAGACAGGCAATCTTGCAGACGCACGCGGTACAGTGGGTGGCAGCAGCGATGGGGACTGGAGAGGGGAAATGGAGCAATTGAGGAGGGTCGTGGAGACGTTGAGCGTACAGCAGACTCAACAACCACAAGCTCACCATTATGTACCTGATGAACCACCACCGATGTACCCCAGCGAACAATAATTGACGATATGAGTTATGGAAAAGGTTGATTTTAAAGGGAGTACATACTCCATGCACATGAGGATAAGAGTCATGCTGGGATCATTACCATGTTTCGTGGGCGAGAAATGATGGTGAATAGAGAGAGGTGTGGCAGCATGAAGATAATCATTGACACGTACTTGTGATTCATTCCACGATGTACAATGGCCCAGAGGAATTGCCAAGAAGATAAAAATGCAGCATTCGAGTAAACATTCATCATGATATTCGAACATTGTGAGTACTTGCCGTGTGTAGTGGTCGGGAGTGGGAACCTGTGAATATATTCTACGGGGACTGATCAGCAGTGGGCGTCCGGCAAAGATGGGGCCTCGCGCTTGATGTTACGTTTGGCGAAGACTCCCTCTCCCATATCAGGAGTCGACCTGACTTCAAACAAGTCTGGGCGGCAAGGTTTCGGGATGCGAGCCGGGTGACTTGGGGCGTTCAGCACTTTTGCCTTCGTCGAACCATCGACGATCCATTCACATTGGGCCTAATGCAGAATGGCCGGGTATGGTGGTGATGACTAATATGTTTTAATTGAATTCAATAATTCTCGGATCGGTCTCCTTCATGACGATTTTGGATTCATTGTCGTAATCGGTGGGAATAACTGTAAGGGGAAGTTAGTGAGATAGAATGTTCAAATAATGGCGTTATACAATAAGCAAGTTTATCCGCGAGATCCAGGTTGTCGACATTAAAACCTGAAATTCATTGTCAGATTGTTTTTAGTGCTGGGAATAGGGTACCCTCACCTTTGCTATGGCGAGGTTCAGGAGGAGGTTTCGACGAAGCTGAGGGTTTACCTCTACGCTTTGCCGCTGCTTTTCTTCCTTCAACTGCTCTCTCGTTTCATGGTGGTCTTGAGAAGAGGGGCGCAGGAAGGTCGACGTCGACTGGGAATTCCTTTTGATCATCGAAGTTCCTGTCAGGTGGTGGATCCAGACCCGAAATTCGAAGGTCATCAAGAAATTGGCCGCCTAATTTGGCAAATTTGAAGGAGTGGTACATTTGGAATTTGCCTAATAACCGAACTCGAGACGCAAATGATATCGGAGGGACCTCGTATCGCCATGCTGAGACGGCGAAGTTTATTTTGAAGGTTTTTCTCAGCCAGGGGGCTGCGTTGATACAAACAGGCATTTTCATACGAACCCATATCCCACTAGACCCTCCCTCCCTTACAAAAATTTAGTTAAATTTTGGTTATAGGTGTGTGCTGGTGGTTGTTACCAGAATTTGTGAGGACATTTGTGGCAGCAACAGTAGGGCATGCCTTGTGCGCATGAAACGGAACATCTTATAAAATTCATTGACAAACAAATTATATCATACGACACACGAACAGTGTGGAGGGAGACAACCTGGATGGCAAGTCAAGGTTACTAGTTATATCTCATTGACATCGAAAAGACTCACTGACAGTGCGACAGATTATTTCACTAATCATCAACCGTGTGGGCATTGGCCTTCGCAGCTTCTACTAGCTTCTTCCCTGCATCCTCTGCGGAATCTTCCGGACTAACAGTGATCGAAGCGAGTGTTTCTCCGTGAGCTACTCCATTTTCTTGTATGGCAAGGTTATAGTCGCCATCCTTCGTTGTGGCGCCTTGATCAAACCTGTAGCCCATTTTTTTATCATTTCGTGGCGTCCTCGACGAAAAGACAAGTTGTCGCGACGCATTAGAAGGGCGGCCAACAAGCTTATTGGGATTTGAGAACAAGCTCTGAAAAAGTGTCGCCATGTTACTCATCTGGTGGCGTGCAAAGTCAGCTCAATGAAGTGGAGGACCCCATTTCAGAATAAAGACATACCGCAATCAAGGGTTGTAAATTTAATGAAACTTTGAAATCGTGTGAGGCGTATAAATGCTGATGGGCTGTGAATACGAGATTTATGCAGTCTATCGGAAACCCTCCGTCGTCTGTTCGCACCTTGAGTGTGCTGGCTATAGTACTCGTTTTAAATCACTTATGGTACTATGGTACCGAGGAAACATACAGCCATGGGGTATAATAAATCA
>Ga0307517_10009670_pt1 | contig 13633 bp, 16 predicted proteins | sample 23_EM_MG_FD_194515 | JGI IMG/M metagenome (GOLD analysis project Ga0307517, IMG submission 194515) | Populus trichocarpa ectomycorrhiza microbial communities from riparian zone in the Pacific Northwest, United States - 23_EM | ecosystem: Host-associated > Plants > Roots > Unclassified | place...
TTAGGCGAGGCCACCGGTCGTAGCCGTAAATCGATGTGTCCGCTGGCCGTTCGGTGAAGTCGGGCCCGACCGTGCTCATGAATCGATTTTAGATATTTCCCCCGTTCGCTTCCTGGTGTGGTGGTCGTGAGAAAACAATGTCGTGGAAAATTCTGAAGGTAACGGCCAAGCCGCGGTCATTCTCCGTGATTTGGCCAGGCCGTTGGCATCATATAGCCGGCTATTTACCGGCACAAAACTGGTCGGAAGCCTTTCAAATATTTAGACTTGTTCGAGTTGATCGACTGGTTCACGCCGCGCAACGCCGCCTCGGGACGCTGACGTTTTTCTCGTTGACGTGTAGGAAACACCCCATGTCGATCCTGACGTGTTCCTTTGATGATCCCTTTTAGCTTTGGTGGCGCATCAGAGTTCTAGAATCGAAGGTTTCCATCTCCCATTCACCTCCGCATGGGAGCTCGAATGGTCCCACACGCATCTCTTCCTTTCCTTACTGTTGCGAACGCAACGCCTCGTGTTGTCGTTGCCGATTGTCTGGCGTTCATGTATAGGGGGGAGCTCTGCCTCGCGAAGGCCAGAATGTCATCGATGGTCACCCAGCGGGGGTGCAGAATTTTGCTGGACATCTTCGCAGATGCCCCGGGTAAAAAGCCACGCTTCAGAATTAGTGACATGTTCCCCGCGTGGCTGTCGGTGCATTGCTTCTCGTGCTCGGTCGCGCTCCGTCGGGTGTGCGTTTTGAGACGATCAACTTCTCGGAAGCATGCCGGACCGCCCACCTCCATCTCTGCCGCCAGCCGGTTGGTGCTTGGAATTCTTTGGCTCCGCTGGACGACGTTACGACTAGAAGGTCCGTGTCATTTCCTCCGGTTGGCACTTGGAATTTTTTGGCTTCTCACATGTAGACTGCCATAGGACACATTGCGACTGGAATGTCCATGTCACGTCCCCTCGGGGGAGCAGAAAACTTATAAAAGCAAGATCTGATTTCTGGGTTGAAACCCTCAGCTTCAGTCCTCCTATTCGGCATTCCTCTCGAGCTCTCAACTCTAGCTCCCCGTTCCACAGCCTTCTAACCCCCCATCTCAACCTCGATCAGAATGCGTTTCTCCACTATCTTCTCTGTCCTCGCCTGTGGTGCCATGGCCTTAGCCGCCGCCGTCGCCCCCGACGCTCTCGTCAGCCGCGCCGACACCGGCATCTCGGCAGTCATCGGCACCCTGGATACCAAGTGCGATTCTATCATTTCTCAGTTCGGTTAGTTTCCCTTCCCTTTGAGCGGTCGAGTTCTCGGGATGCTCAACCTCATCCCGAAGATGACTGCAAGGACTCCAAGTGCACCGAATCCCTCGTCCTCGATATCGTTGCCGCCGTTGATGCTGCAACCGTTGCTTGTGTTGACCTTGAGGAGGTTCTCGACTCGGGCCTCGCGGAGAAAATCGTCGGCGTTGTCATTGTAAGCCTCGAACTGTTGCCCGAATCCGATGCGATCAGCTCACAACTCGTCTGGTGATAGAAACTTGTTACGAGGTTGAGTCTGCACAAATCATCATGCGATGGCAAGTGTGGAGACCTTTCGGTTTACGCCAAGTTCGATTTGTGCCTCTCTCTGTTGTTGAAGCAACTCGGCATCTGCGTACCTGGAATCATGGCCTTGTTTACTAAATTGTAGGATCTCTTCCCTCTGACCTCTTGATCATCCGGTGCTGACGCTTTTCCAAACAGGTTGTTCAAGGTCGTCACCATCTTGAAGGGCCTTAGCTTGAGCTTGATCCTCGAAGTCTGCGCGTTGGCCTAAACCGCTCGGCCCGGCTCGTTTCGTGACGTAGTAGATTTGTTGATTAGGGATGGGGATTTTAGAGCTTGTTGGCTGTCGTTCTATTGTCCTTGCCAATATCACCTTGCTCGGACTCCTGAAACAGTGCTTTGTGCTTTAGAAAGCCAAGCCAGCACCTCCATTGCTGAGGAGCGTTGTTTGACCTTAGGTTGTCTCCGGTTCAACGTATGAATGCACATATTCCGTTGTTCACGATTTTGGTACCGCGGGCAGAGAGAAAAACGACCACAGAGCGTGATCTTTTTTTATCATCAAAGTGCCCACACTGGAGCGCATCGTCGGGTCTGTGTGATGATATAAATATGACTCCGAGGGGGATGTGCCAAGATGTCAGGTGCGAAACAAAATGCGAGTCAAGTCTGCGAAGTGCGTGGGCGGGTCATTGACCGCCAACCCATACCTTTCGAGTCGGAATGAATTTTGAGCATTGGTCTCGAAAGCTTGCTTGAAAGCTAAACTGCGGGCTCGTGACATGGGACCTGAAAATGATCTAGGTGCGCGCATTCTTTTGGGCACTCATCGTAAGTAAGTCGTTGGCGATTCGATAAATCGAAGGTAGAGGATTGGCGATCCGCGGTTTCTTAGACAAGAATGACAACCGTCCTCGGGTGCTTGGATTCCAGATTTTGGGTGACGCAGGTGACAGATCCTACGTCATATGGACTATTTCGATACCCACGAGAGAGGGAGACCTCGGTGGCCACAGTCGTGTGCACGGATGAGCTACAGGCGCTCTTCAGAGAGCCTTCAACCAGCGATGGGGTCACGACAGGAAGGTCGGACAGGGGGAGTGTCCCCACCGACGGTGACGGTGACGGTCGGTTGTCTCGACCAGGGAACAGACATCCTTCCACCTGACCGACCTGAACGCGATTAATTGATTTACAAACATTGGACCCTGCCATGTGCGGGGTAACGTTTCTGTAGGATGGTCGACGGCGACGCAGAGAAGGACAAAGAATCTGGGGGTAGGTCGCCGTAGCCCCAAATCTTGTGCTTGTGCACGCTATAGCGTTACGCATGACCCTGCACAATCGCGAAGTCAGGAGTTTCGTGGAAAGACGGGTCTGATGGTCAGGGCACACTGCAGGAGCCAGCGATCTCGTCCGACGGAGACGCATAAAGCGCTAATCGCTTCGCAGCTTTCCAAAGGACCTCGATGGCATCCGAGCGGGATATTGTCAAGCTACCCTCTGGCGTTTCCCTCGAAGCAAAATTGTACTCTCCAGAGACATCCACAGGTTCAGGCAGCGTCGGGCTCGCCGTGATTCTGCATCCATGGAGTTGGCTTGGAGGGCGGATGGAGGACCAGTGCGAAACCTCGCTTATTACGACCGTTCTTAACCTGAAGAGCTGATTTCGACACCCACGCCCGCGCCTTGACACAGAGTCCTCGGGTTTCTTTCTAACGTCCTCCTGCATGAATGCGGATATCACGTTCTGCTGTTTAATTCCCGCGGTGTGGGGAGGTCTTCCGGCTGGCCGTCGTTCACTGGACTGACGGAGGGGAAGGATCTGGAAGAGCTTGTGCAGTGGGGTCTTGGTGCCGTGCCGAACGTCAAGTCGGTGGTACTTATCGTGAGGAGCCATCTTTCTTCCCGACGATATCTCACTGCGGTCGTTAGGGCTATTCACACGGGGCTCTCATAGCATCTCTACACCCCGTCCTCCCTGCACCAATCAAAATTTCGCATCTGTTACTCTCGTACCCCCTGGGTCCGAGGTCTCTCTTGACCTTATTCCATGGGGGAACTTATGCCCATCGTCTGGACGAACTTATCAACGATCCTCAGTCAAATGTCCTCATCGTTCATGGGGATCAGGATGAATTCACTGGCGCAGAAACGTATGAGGGGTGGATGACTGAGTTGCGAAAGAATGACGGCGAGTTTCGTGTCGAGCTAATTCAGGGTGCCACACACTTTTGGGCCTCAAGATCAGGTGAGAGGTTGAAGGAGATTATCAGGGGTTGGGTACCCAATTCCCTGTGACACGTGGCTAGATACCAATGTATGCACCTTGAGGACGGATGTTCAACGAACTCGCGTGACATCACGCGACGGGTTGCCCAATCTCTTGATGCGGGACGATGATCATCCCGGTTACACTCAAGCCTCCGTCTGACGACGGTGGAAAACTGCCACCACAGTTAGCCAACCTGGGGAACGGGGACATTGTTCTCATTGAACTACAAGGATCCTTGGAGGTACAGGGTTCCGCAGATTCTCAATTTGTTGGTACCCTAGAGATAGATCCGAAAACTGTATGTGCTCTCCTTGCAACGACCATGGGACACAACACTAACACAAACTTGCGTTGCCTTCTAGAATAAGTCCTCCCTCGTCATCGGACCTCATTTCCTAGAGGGAAAGTTCGTCTCGCTGCCAACCCCGCTTGCGATCATGGAGAAGAAGAAACCACCCTCGAATGGCCAGATGTCAGGGATGGATATGGATGACGACGAAAATAGAGAAGAAGTAGCGGTGGAGTGGCAAATCTCAGCGGTAGTGAGGAAAAAGGTGGTTTTTGCGAAGCGGCCGATGCCTGTCTTGAATCGACCGGTCAGCAAAGTCGGAAAGAAGTAGGGGTCGAATGGTGGTCTTCAGACGTGGAGATACGAGTAGCCAGGGGTCGAGGATTGAGACAGAAGGAGGTCGTTAGGATGGAACGTGCACATTGTCGAGTGGAGATGCGGAGGAAGGCTCGGAAGTATCCGTTTCCTCCCGGCGTCTTTTTGGTGTCCCTCCGAACTGTGTGAACAATACCTCCATCCGAGACAGTTTATCTTGTGCGTATCCTTCAAATTCCTCGTCGGCGAAGCGCGCAGAAAAAAACCTGACCGGGAGCCTCCTAGCCTAAGTCCAGGGTGAATCTCACCCCCTCGAAACCCCGTCAGAGCGTTGCACGTGTTTCATTTCTCTTGGGACATTTTCAAGCACGATGCTCAACAGACAGGTTCTCTCTCCCGTCGGTAGGCGTGTGGTTCGGAGCTCTCACAGGGTGAGTTAGGCTTGCTGTTCGTCGTGTGTTTCATATCTGTACCCGTGGCGGAATATGCGTCGCCAACAAATTCCGACACGTGTGCAAAGAGTCTACGGTTGCTGATTACAAGACTCTTTTTAGCGTCTGACTACCGCCACACCGGCACCAAAGAAGCGTCACCCCATCCGAAAATTCGTCCTCTACTCCACCGGGGCGACTGCTACCTTCTTCATCGGCAGTACTTTCGTCGCGTTCAAGAACCAGACGTACCATGAGTTCTTCACCCAGAAAGTCCCGGGAGGAACTTCTGCCATGCAATACGCCGAAGACCACAACTGGGACACACTCACTGCCAAGGATGTGGCCAATTCGGCCAAATCAGTTGCGGACACTGTCCAGCAATTTGTTCATGACCAGACCGGCTGGGGAAGTCCTCCGGAGAAACCTTCCCAGGCCGCTCAGGACACCGCTCGGACGATGACCAAGGCTGTTGCTCAGTCTAAGGACAGGATCATCCATGCGGCCGGGAAGTTGAAGACGACTGTCAAGAAGTCTGAGGATACCGTTACTGCCGTCGTGAAACACCAATCGATCCAGTTCTCGAGCGGAGTTCAATCACTGGTTGAGGAGGTTGAGGCCGCTTTAGCTGGTAAACCCAGACCAGGGAAAACCCGAGGGCCAACCCCCACCCCGGTTCCCGAGGTCACCACTTCACCCGAGCAACCCGAGCTCGCACTTCCTACACAATCAAAACCTGTAGCGGAGACTAAGGAAGTGTCACCTCCTGCTGATACTGCCAAGAACGTGTACGATGCTCCCCTACCACTCGGCTTTGAACCTCCTCCCGGTTTTGATAAACCAAAACCTCCTCCCACTCCTGAAGTAATTGAGGCTCCTCCCGCACCCCCTCCGTTACCTCTCATCGCACCTGAGATCTCAGGGTTCACCGCTTCAGAACCGATCATAAGTCAATTGGCGACCACAATCGACAACCTCACTGTTTTCCTCAACTCAACCCCCACCGCTGCAGAAAAGGCTCACGGTGTCATTGACACAGCCAAGCTGGACCTCATGAACCTCGCCACAAGAATCCAAAAAATCAAGGAGGATGAGCAGGCCAAGCTGGAACAGGAGCTTGATGATCAAGCTCGCGAATACACCGTGAAGCTGCTGGAATTGGAGATGGCTGCCCAGGACAAGCTTGATAGCCAGGAGGACGAGTTCAGGAAGCTATTTGACGAGGAGAAGGCCAAGTTAATCAAGGCGTACAGAGATAAACTTTCTCAGGAACTGCAAACTCAGAGCGAGATCATCAATGAGCGGTACGTGACCCTTCTTTGCTGTCGCGGGGAATCTCTTCGATTAAGTGATGTTGTTCTAGTTTGAGGGAAGAGGTCATCGCCCAGGGTATCGAACTGCAACGTCGATGGATCCGTGAAATCAAGGTCCGGGTTGAGCAAGAACGTGGTGGTCGTCTCGCCAGGCTCGAGGAGCTCGCGAGTAACCTCAAGAAACTCGAACGGATTACTCTGGATAACAGTGCCTACCTCGATCAGAATATCGGTATCCATGCTCTGTGGTCCGCCATCCGTGCTATGACCCACAACACCGTGGAGGCTCACGAGAGGAAACCATTCCGAGACGAGTTGAGGGTCCTGAAACACCTGAATCTCGCAAAGGAAGATCCTGTGATCTCTACGGCTCTAGAGACGCTTGATTCTTCAACGGTTCCGGATACCGGAGTTGAACCCCTCGCTGACCTCTCGACGTGGTTCACCACAACGGTCGCTCCCAAGGTCGCTTCCGTCGCCCTGGTCCCCGATCAAGACGCCGGCCTCCTCTCGCATCTCGCCTCCGGCTTCTTCTCGTCTTTCCGATTTAAGAGGACTGGGCACGTTGAGGGTGACGATATTCTCAGCGTGCTTGCGAGAGCCGAATACCATCTCAACGAAAAGGATCTTGATAGCGCCGCGAGGGAGCTTAATCAGTTGAGGGGTGTTGCCAAGGCCTTGTTACAGGATTGGTTGAAAGCGGCGAGGGATAGGTTGGAGGTTCAGCAGGCATTGGATGTTGTCCAGACTCAAGCTACATTTGCATCTTTGCTTGTTGTGTGATACACACGCGCCGTTGCTCCCTTGTTTTTGTTCGTCTATATCCAAGAATGCATTGACCAGATGCCCCTATGAGTTTCGTAAGTACTTGTTTGCCTGATCGGGATCGGCACTTCCCGCAGGTGAGTTTTTTGTCTGGCTTTCAAATTTCAGTATCGTCTTGTCACAATAGTACACGGCGCGGTAGTTATTTCCGTGTTTGAGTATACTACTTGAAGATCTTGCCATTGAGGTCCTCCACTTCCTGCTCTTAACCAGCACCGCTACCTTTGCACCGTGGCGAAAGCCCGACCCTCGCTTGGATGACACTCATCCGATGAAAAGTGTCGCGCATGATCATCGTGCACTTACAATGCGGTTGACAGTCGGTAGGCTGCAACTACACCGGCTGAACTTGGGGGCGGGTGCGTGTTCCAGATACCAAACAAAAGACTTCAACTCTATTGTGAGTCTTTCAGTCGTCAGGTCACTTGCTCGCTCGGGGCCGTTCCGGCGATCAAGATTCAGGATGGGTGACAAATTCAATCGTTTTGTTCGAAGCAGGCGCACAGGAACCCGCGATTCACTTTCCCATGAGACACCTACATACCTATATCAAACCTTGTCCCCCGTGTGGGTCTCCATCCACTCGCCCCCCTCCCCCTCTTGCTGGACTGTGACCCCCCTCTCCTGAACTCTCCTTTGATCCTCGAAAACGCAACGCCCGTCGGTTCGTTCGTGATACCCCGGCACGATGCCGCACGATTTCGTCGATAGTATCTTCCGATTCCTTTCGGATATGGATTATCAGCAATTGGCTGCTCTGGGTGGGGCTACCGCCGCGACATACGCCGTGTATCGAAGATACACCAGGATTTCACTCGATGATGTCCCAGGCCCAGAGAATCCCTCGTTCCTCCATGGTACGCTTCCATTCCGACTCTCAGAGGTTACCATTCGGCTCAACATGCATGTGGGGAACGTGGGATATTGCAGGACACCAGCCGTTTTTGCAGGATGCTGAAGCAGGAGAACTCGAGAACAGTTACCTGACCGCATACGGCAGCATCGTGCATTGGAAAGGTCCCTTTGGGGTATGTGGACTCCTAAAACCAAGCATTCATTCCTCCCCGATCGTGGTTTTGACAGGTCACGCTCTGTACAGGAAGACCGATTGTGGGTCGCCGACCCCAAGGCTATTGCCCATATCCTTCACGGAGACGTATGGGTCAGAACGGTCACCAATCGCGAGATCAACGCGGTTTTGCTTGATAGAGGTTTGCTGTGGGCAGAAGGGGATGCTCACAGACGACAGCGGAAAACGTTGACTCCAGCCTTTGGCCTAAGTGAATCGAAAGCGCTGATGCCACGTTTTCTCTCAGTCGCCAATAAGGTGCGTACAGAGCGCCGGCGTCTTCGGATGCTTCTTCCTGGGTTGATGAGCCGCCTAACTTTAATTTCCCGATTTCATTTCGCATACAGTTGGTCGACAAGTGGAAGGACGTGTTTGCGAATGAAGCTTCAGGAGGTTCACACATCCTGGACGTGCAGGCGTGGATGGGCAAGGCGACGTTAGACGCGTGAGGGGTTTCCTTTAACAGTCAATGTTACCGCCGTATTGACCACCTTTGTTCATTATCCGTGTCTCCAATTCAGGATCGGGATCGGTAAGTTCCCTTGGTACTCACTTCAATGTTCCACCTTCACTTTCCACCAGGTGCATTCGACTACGAGTTTGGCGCTCTGGATGACCTCGATAACCCCCTAACCAAATCCTACACGGATCTGGTGTACTCGACTTTCGGCACTCCGACAAGTGGACAGATCTTGTTCATGAGCCTGTGTCGGTACTTACCCTCCGTGTTCATCCGATACATGTTCGAGAAAGGGTCAGATCCTGCTCTCCAGAAAATCAGGCAGAATCGGGTTCATGCCCATCGTGTCGCAAGGGAGTTGATCGAACAAAAGAGGCAGGAGATAATAGTTGGTCAGTCTGAGAAGGACATCATGAGCTTGTTGGGTGCGTCTCACCGAGTCGCTCTTTCGGCTGCGGAGATTGATTGACATCGGGGTGGTCGTTTCGTAGTCAAGGCAAACGATGCCCAGGACGAACAATCGAAGTTACAAGAGGACGAGGTCATTGCTCAGGTTCGGACGCTGATGCTCGCTGGACACGAAACGGTAGCGAAAACCGTGAGCAGATCAGATGCCTTATCTCACGGCAAGACAGTGGTCGCTAATCCTCGTTCTGTAGCTCATTTTTGCGTTATGGGAGCTCGCGAAGCAACCCGAGATCCAACGCAGGTTACGAGAAGAGGTTACCGAGACATACGAAGCGGCGAGGGCACGAGGAGACGAAGATCTCACTCCAGGGGATATCGATGGTCTGCCTTTCACAAATGCCGTTGTCAAGGTCGGCCAGCCTCCCCCACACTAAATTCCAATGGGAACTGAACTCTGATGGACAAATAGGAATCGCTGAGACTCCACGCTCCTGCCATTGAACTCCAACGAGAAACATGGGAAGACCACGCCCTGCCCTTGACGAGACCGATGGTTGGTCGGTCAGGGAAAGTGTACCATCGCTTACCCGTTCCGAAGGGAACCCTTGCCTTCGTTTCTTGCTGGGGGTACAATCTGTAAGCCGAACGGAGGTTGGCTTGTGTTGAGACTAACTCCGTTACCCAGGAACTCTGACGTGTGGGGTCCAGATGCGATGGAGTTCCGACCGGAGAGGTGGTTGGGACAATCGAACGAAAAGCCTGAAACCCCGTTAGGGGTGTACTCAAACTTGTGCGTCTTCCATCTTCTGAACCGAATCAACGAAAAAAATCCACCTAACCCGCCTCCGATGAAAGGCTCACTTTCTCTACTGGAGGAAGGAGTTGTATCGGCTGGAGGTTTGCGTGAGTCTGTTTTCTTTTTTTTACAATCCAAGCTGGAATACTCATCCCACTCATTGAAGCGTTGCGGAGATCCAGGCGTTCTTGGTGACCCTTATCCGGGAATTCAGTTTCTCCATCCCGGAGGGTAAGAACATCCGAACTGCCCGGCCTGGGATTCTGGTTCCCATGGTCATTGGGGAGGAAGATAAGGGTCCTCAGCTCCCGTTGACTCTCACCCCGGTGAGGGATCTTTGAACTCCAAGCCCCACAAAGATGCATCTTTATGCGCGTGTACCACACTATTCGCCCCGAAATTGTACTGCGCGCTGTCTACGGGTCACCTCAGGCACCCCGCACTTTTCTCGGACTCCTTTTTTTGTTTTACAGTGATCCCTTTTTTTTGGGTACTTATTTGCGGCGGAAGCACCCTAGCTTATTCCATTTTTCTTCACTTGTTTCCGCTCGGAAAGTGAAACCGATGTTCACCGATCCTCGTTGTCATGTATGTTGCAATATGTTCAAGCCGAGCCGCACCTTCTTTGTCGGACGCAATTTCTTGTGGTCGAGGCCGAGAGCCATGGTGGAACTACCTCCCCTCGGAACAGCGGGATATGCAAGTTCCGTCGCCAACAGATCATGCTTGCACCCACCCCGGCCCGCGATCTCTAGCCTTCTCTGACAGCAACCACCGCCACGCTCTTCGAGCATCTCGAATCCCTCGTTCCAAATCATTCCTTTGAGCGCGACTTTGTAAGTTGGCAAAACACACGACGCCACGCGACCTCTCCCCAGTGTTCAAATTTCTTCTATCTCACTCAGATTTGCATTTACGTCGGTCCCTGCTCTTCCGTCATCGACGGCCAGATCACCGCTCCCCCCGTCGAACATAGCCCTCCGTTATCTCCAATGGAGTTTGGTCTCCGGATGTGGGGCTAATCACGCAGTGGGCGGCGTTGATCGCTACTCGGTATCGATTGTCAGACCTTTTACTAACGTGCGGAACCTCGAGCGAGATCCAGCAACAATCGAGCGCGTCGAGGGTGTGAGGAAAGAAAAACGCCCCGGAATCCCTTGACCGGCGTCGCTTTGGGGCAGGTTCAAGATAACTTGGGAAATCGGGCCGGTGCTTTCTGGTTTCATCGATATCACGATTCATTTCCGCATCAGCGCACGGCAAGTTTCGCAGAATAAATTCGCGTGAGCAACGTCTCAGCCGAAAGCAAGACGGAGTCGAAGACATGGCGTTACGTTAGCGGTCAGTGAATAAAGCATTTCTTCGGGCATTTTGAACGACAAAGATCAGCCGATAGGATGCAACTTTAGGCCTTTAGGCCCGGCAAGATTTGAGCATGGGAGAAGTTATACAAAGGTTTCGTTTCAATCTGCTACCGGATCGGTTGGCGGACCACGGCGAAGACAAGTGAACGTTGAACGTTGAACGTTAACCAAATCAATTCGGAAGTGGAGGCATGGTTCAAGCGGGCCTCTATGCCGTTGTTTGTGGTTCGGTCGCGTAGAGGGCGACCCTTGGGATTCCCTCGTTCCCAGGCAAACACAAACAGGCCACGTATAAAGTCCCAAGGGTCGGTACAAGAAATCCCCCAGCAGTCCCACACATTCCCCGCTCTTCTGCTGTCTGCCTCTCACCTCGCACTTTGCTCTTCGACAACGATGTTGTTTTCTAGAAACCTCTTCGTGGCACTCCTTGCCATCGCGGCAGTCGATGCCAGTCCTTCCCCCCTGTGGGAACGAGACCCCGACGCAGGGGCTTACTACTGCGGACCAGTGCGTGGTGGGTGGGGTTGCGCCAGTGATCCCTTTCGCCCGACGACATGCGCAGACCTCTTTGGCAGCCCATACAACAAGAACGTCGCCTCTTTCAATCCTCCTATTGGTGCTACGTTCTGTGACCTCTTCGGGTGAGTTAAGGTTTCTCTTGATCCTTTTGTCGTTTCATGGAGGTTTGTTTCGCTCTTCCTCACTGCGGTCGCGCTGTAGTCGATCTCAATGTCAAGGGAATGATTTCGTCCGGTTGTCGCAACCTGAGATTGCGGGCTCGCGGTATAGTAGCAAAATTTCCTCATACCGGTGCTACTCCTCGTAGAGAAAAGTGGGTTGTGTCTCCTTCAGGTGCTTGTGATCGTGCTCAACGACTTGCAGTAGCGGATCGGAGGTGCTCGTTCCCGTAGAGGTACTTGTTCGTGTTGTTACAGCGGTTCCGGAAAACGTTGCCCCTCTTTCGTTTTTCCTCCCCCTCTGATCGTCACCATAAGCGATTAAACACCCCGTTTGTCTCTCTACCCTGTCCCCTCCCGCTCGTCATTTCGTCCCGCCAACTTGTTTTCACTACAATGAATGATCCCGATAACCGATTTCAATCCCTGGTTTAAGCCCCTCCTTTGACTCGGCTCGACTCAAGACATAATTCCCTTTGGGAGAGTGGTCTCTCCTTTGTGCTGATCTTTCAACTTGGAGACCACGCTTGCCAAGTTTTGAGCCGTCTCGTTCTGCTACCGAGGCGTCGTAACACGCCTTGACATCAGCTGACCACGCACCGATCAATCACAAGGCAATAGGGCCGACGAGTGGCAGAACCCGGGACTTTCGATTGAGAGCATTTTGAAAAACGGGGATAAGGACTTCGATGCATACTACATTGGCACGGCTACGACGTCCTAAAAAAATTCAAGACAAGCAGTAAATAATACAGAGGCGCTACTGAAGGAGGACGAATGGTAGAGCCATGCCACGCTGGTTTGGTTTTGAGACGTACGGTACGCGAGGTCACGGAGGGGTGCCGATCCCGGCGCTCTCAAATGTCTCGCATTCAAGAGCTGTTAACTTGGCTAACATGTCACCGAGGTCCATTTTTTTGTATAGTAGGATTATATACGCACATTACAAACTACACCGTCAATTTTAGAGCTTACGCCTCCCGGGATAAGTCTGCAAAGCCAAACGAACCTCGGCTGGTCGTGCTCACGATTGCCAGATGGGCGCTCGAGTCGGCACCCTCCGGACATCATTCATGTGATCCTGAGAACACATCACGTGACTGCATGCTTTTTCTCGTTTTTTGCAGGACGGAGGTAAACGAAAAAACTACAAGTGGTGACCGGCAACTGAGCCATTGATTGCGTTTTTGTTTACACCTGTTTGGCCCCGCCAAAATAACACGCTCGACGGTCACGGCGGTAGAAAATTTGGAACACAACCCACAGTCTGCGGAACACGCGCATTAGTTGACTCAGATACAGGACGATACGATGTGGGGTTGTAATAACAAATTTTGATACACTAAGAGTGGCCATTGGAAGGACAGTTGGAAGGGGCACGGTAAGTTAGAAAACCGGAGACAATAATCCACCAAGCCCTTCGTTTCTGGCACAGACTGACGAGTGAATCAGCCCCGGCAATCGACTCGGCAATAGACCAAAAATGCCGCCCGTCGACCGTCGTTTTCGAGAAGGTCCACCTCGTCTTCAACATGGTCAGCACGCGGCGCACCAAACCTCCACATACCGTCATATTTCCACCATGTTGATGATTGGTCAAGAAGTCGTGCAGTAAAATGTACCCCGCCGAGGTATATTACTGCCTGGAGGGTGTATACCTGCCGTTGATCCTTGAGACCGAAAACCAGGCGGGGTGATGGGGCGATAGGCGACACGAGGTCACAAAGCTCGATCCACAGCCACGTAGTCTCTGGCATGTGTTGAATCCGCGTCAGCGGATGAGACTAATACATCTCTAAAATGTATTGACTGAATAGCCATTGAGTCGTCCTGATGGGATCATCGGACACGTGCTCCGGAGTTACGATAGTCTTATGACTAATC
>Ga0307517_10009671_pt1 | contig 13633 bp, 7 predicted proteins | sample 23_EM_MG_FD_194515 | JGI IMG/M metagenome (GOLD analysis project Ga0307517, IMG submission 194515) | Populus trichocarpa ectomycorrhiza microbial communities from riparian zone in the Pacific Northwest, United States - 23_EM | ecosystem: Host-associated > Plants > Roots > Unclassified | place...
TTTGTATTGTTTGTAAGCTTCATTAATACAAACCAGTAGCTCCGTGGAGTAGGCAAGTTGCCGAACCACGTAAATTGTGTGTGTTTGAGTTCTGGAAATTACCCAACACATACATCTCTCTTCACTGTGATTTCCTCTGTTTTTTTTTTCCAAATCTCTCTGTCAACATCACCAGTCTCTTTCTCTTCACTGAGATCATCGAGATATGAAGCATGCATTCTACAACATTGAAACATGCCTTAAATCCATGCCTCGATTACTCGTACAACATCCTAATAGTATAAGTGTTTCTCTTTTTGTGCTGGCTTGGTGGAATACCTGGTGATGCTTCTGTCGAGGAAGAAAGGGGGATGACGAGGAATGGTGGGGTTTGATGCTTAGGAGTCTAGCTCAAATTAACCTCATCGTATTGACAATCAAAGATTCAAGTATATAAAGAAACTTCCGGTCTATTTTAAGATAAGAAAAAAAAATCAACAATATCATTGCCAACAAATCTCAATCCAGATGTTTCTGAAGAAGGGTCACAAACCTCAAACCTCTGCAAAATTTCAACAGTGCCATTTTTACAGGAAATGAACAGCGAGAAATGTTAAGTGTTGATGACTCGAGGAGAACACACATTCTCACAAACAAGGCATATTTCTCAGCAAGGTCAACGTGCCATGTCATGTTATCAATATTATTTGATGAAAATATGTTGTCGAACAATTTTTTTGTATTTTTTTGCTTTTTTTTTCCACCAAAATAATTCTTTTATAAACAATAACTTATCATAATCATAAATGATAATTAAAAAAAATAATATATTTTTTGATATTTTTATGTGAATATATTAAAAAAGAAAAGAATGATATACAGCATGTATGCTATAACAGGAAAATTCCCAGAATTAATTTTTTAATTAATAAAAAAAGTATTCATAAGAAAAAAAAAATGAATACAATCATGAAGTAAAATGTATTTTATTTTTCAAAATGATTCATGTAATATTTCCTGTTTTTTTTTTTACCAAGAAATACATTTTTTTTTATAAGATCCATGATTCGTTGAAAAAAAAGTAAAAGAAATTCAAAGAAGAATATTTGTTATAACTATAAGAACTTGGACATCATTTTCATAGAATTTTTACGATCACAAATATAAAATAAAAACCGCATTAGTAGGTTCAACTAAGATAATTAATGAGATAATTGCTAACATTATAAGAAAAAAGCCAAGAATCTCATTCAAAAATTAATATTAAATTGACTGATATCTAATAAAATAATATATCAAGTATAATTTAATTTATTCAACTATAATTAGTTTTTATCAAAATTTAAGAAAATAATTTTAAAAAATCATAAAAGATTGTAAAAAAACACTTATTAATATTAAAAAAAATGTCATAATCTCATCTAAAAATAAATTCAAAAGTGAATGGTAATGAAATAATTTTCAAAAAAGTAGTTTCATTTATTTTTTAAAATTTATATAAAAAAATAAACAAAGGTCATTTTAAAAGAGTTTATAGGAAGCGCTGATGTCTATACTCATGAGCCAATTTTTTAAATATGTTTTTAAATTGGGTTAACAACATGTGGTTAGAAAGTTGGGCTTTCTATTACAATGACTCTAGAACTCTATTCTCAACTAAAACATGTATAAAAAATCTTTAGAAATATCAATAAACTTATTAATAGTCTTAAAAAAGCATTTATTTTGTTGAGAAAAATTAAAATTTAACTCAATTTAAAAAATCTTGTCTATTCTCAATCTAGTTTTTATGGCAAAATAAAAGTTACAAAACATTTCAATAAAAATTTTCTTGTTGCAAGGAACTTGTTAATATTAAAAACGAGTTTTTTTATCAATATAATATGACTAACCAATGATTTTTTCTATCATTTTTAATTTTTTGACGAGTTTTTTTCTCTTATCTCTAAACACAAGAACTAAATAATTAACAAAATAAAATTTTAAATGAAAGCAGAAAAAGTGCGAAACAACAACGACCAAATTTGTTCCGGCCAAATTCTTAAGGCAAAAATGGTTTAAGAAAAAAAAATCATTCTGTCTCATTCTCAAATTTAATCTCTAATTTTTTCTTTCAATCACTGTAACCAAATGTTTTTTTTATAAATTTGAGTATCAACCTAATATGAAAATAATTTTTAACATTAAAATAATAATATGAAACATAAAACAAAACAAATTATAAAATACATGGAGGACGAATCTGGAAAAACAAATTTAATGATTGAAGCAGAAAAAAAGAGACAAAACAGAACAAAACTATTACAATATACGGTAAATCCTTTCACCTGTTGGAGTAACTCAATAGTGAAAATTGCATATCCTTTAGATTTGTTCTTATTTATTAACAATTAAAGACTTATTTAATGTTTATAATCAATATCATTTATTTATTTGTGCATAAATGTTTGATTTTTTCAATAATAAATAGATTGAAATAAATTCATTTAAATAATACTAGGCATCTTATCCGTATCGTGAGGATGGCATCTACATTATTGTATTCCCATCTCACCCTAAACCTTATCTATTGAACTCTCCTCTCTTTCACTTGCAAACCAGACCAGACATCAAGTTTGCGATGTTATATGTCTTAAGTATCTATATTGGGTTGATATCTTTTTAGAATACTAGATACGGTGCCATGGCAGCCATAATCCCGTGCCACTATTGTTCTTCCATGGCTATCTCCAAACTACCCAGAAGCCATATTCCTTTGGGGAACATTAACCACGTCAATGCTGCTTGGTGGGGTCGGCAGCTCTCACTCAGATGTTCTCTCAAAGCCTCCCAGAAGGCTCAGCTCCGTAATAAACTGGTATTTGCTGTTTTTGTTTTGAATATGGTGTTGTTTTTAAATAGTTGAAAATGTATGATGCCTCTCAATTATTGCGGTTTGATGAAGTCTAGCTTTTATGTTTGAAATAGAGTGTTTGGTGATTTGTTTGCATTGCAAATGTTTTTTTTTTTTTTTTTAATATTACAATAGAGGCATATGAGTCCTCTGGGAGAAGAGGAGAAAACTTCCCTAAAGAACGCATAGCTTATTTGTTGACTTGGAAACCAATTGATTTGACCAACTTTTCCTGATGGAAGCAAACAATGCCTTACAATGATAAGAGTTTATTTTATCTTTTGTGCAGAAAGTGAAGTTATTTTCCTTGAAGGAGTGTGCAATCTCTATTGCTTTGGCAGTTGGATTGCTAACAGGAATGCCTTTTGTAGATTGGTCTCCAAATGCTTATGCAGCTAATCCAGCGATGCCTGATCTTTCAGTGTTAATATCTGGACCACCAATCAAAGACCCGGGTGCATTATTAAGATATGCTCTGCCAATTGACAATAAAGCTATAAGGGAAGTACAAAAGCCACTTGAAGATATCACAGATAGTCTCAAGGTCGCTGGAGTCAAGGCACTTGATTCTGTGGAGAGAGTAAGAAAACTCGAGTTTTCCCTTTCCCCCTCCTTTTCTATGCTTGTTTCGGAGATATGATGGTTTAATGGTAGCTGTGAATTTTCTTTTTGAGTAATATAGAATCTCAGGCAATCATCTCAAGCCCTTAAGCAGGGAAAGAGTTTGATTATCTCAGGCTTAGCTGAATCAAAGAAGGACCATGGAGTGGAGCTGCTTGATAAGCTTGAAACTGGAATGGATGAACTTCAACAGATTGTGGTGGATCGGAACAGAGATGCAGTAGCACCTAAGCAGAAGGAGTTGCTTAGTTATGTTGGCAGGTAAATTTTATAGTAGAATCAATTTGCTAAGGATTGAGCTTTTTGATTACTTCGAAATGAGTAAAGTGCATGAAGACCTGATTTGAACTTAGGGACAAACGTTTCTCCAGTTGGACTTCAATGACATGTGTTTTCTCTGTTAGTGCATAACAATTTTTATTTTGTTGTTGCTGTGATATTACAGTCGCATCTAATGGTTTGAGATGGATGCCACTGTTTTCAAATCAATATGATTGATTGTGAAGTGTTACCGTGTTCCTAAATATAAGTATTGAAAATTGAAATATAGTTGGTTCAAAAAAGCAATTGGCATTTAATTGTAAAATGAAATAGCACTATACCTTTGGATGTACAGAATATGAAGCTGTGATGAAGTTATAAACAACAAAGTGTTTGTCAATCGCGGGAGTGTGTGGTTCATTATATCATGTTGAATCTAATGTTGAATAACAGCAATGGAGAAACGTTGTGAAGTTTGCGACCTGGTGATAACAACATCAGTCATGCTACTGAATCTGATCTTGAATAACTGGCACAGAGAATTTGTGACGTTTCCAATTTGGCTTCTCACAATACCTTTAGTCTAGTAATAGATTTTGATCTAAAAGAACAGCCATGAAGAATACTGAATAGAGCTTCTGGAATGTTAGATGTTTCTCCATGAGGTGTTGCAAGCTGATATTAGCATATGCCATGTTGGTTAAAAATCTGGATAATCTGCAAAGCATGAGTCGAGGTCAAAGCCAATAAATTCACAAAACATTCTCCCTGTGATTGTGCTTGTTAGCATCTTCCCTTCTCTCTTAATTGCAAACCTTTACTTTCCCTTTACATTTTACATCTAGCTGCACCGTCATCAATTTGGTCTCCAATACAACCATATGATATTCAAATAAATTGAACGGAATTAACTCTTCCATTACACCCGGTACAAAAACAATACCCCACTTGGCTGAAGTTCTTACTGTGACCACTGTTTTTCCCACTCTCATGTTGCTATGGATCACTAGCGAGAATGTGTCCATGTATGGTATCTCTTTTATAACTGCCTCCTGCATATCACGAAAAAATTGACTTGAAAAAGTTAATCCTCTTAAGATAAAAACTATTCTCATATATACCCTTGTCATTGACCTGCAGCTGAGATCTTCCTGGGGCATTGCGTTTCTGCAGTGTTGAAGAGGATATGGTGGATGGCTTCCCATATGAGGTGCCTGAGGAATACCAGAGTATGCCTCTATTGAAGGGAAGAGCAACTGTGGATATGAAGGTCAAGGTCAAAGACAATCCCAATGCAGACGAGTTTATGTTCAGGATTGTTCTAGATGGTTACAGTGCACCAGTAACTGCTGGGAACTTTTTGGACTTGGTGCAACGACACTTCTATGATGGAATGGAAATTCAAAGAGGTAAAATGCCTTAAAACAATGTATAAGAAAAAAGTTGAGCTCAACTATAAATCACTCTGCCTTTGGATTGTCTTTTACTATAATTATTTTCACACTAGCAGGATCAGACTTTAAATTTGCATTACTGAATATTAAGGGGTGTTCATTTGTACTCTCAAAATGGTGCTAAAATTGCTCAACTTCAATGTAATATCACTATCATACATAAATTGGAAGTGTTTCCATTAGTTTGAGATTTTGTTTATGTAAATACCTTTGAGATTTCCTTGGACGTACTGCAGCGGATGGCTTTGTTGTTCAAACTGGGGATCCTGAAGGTCCCGCAGAGGGTTTTATTGATCCTAGTACAGAGAAAACTCGGACAATACCGTTGGAAATCATGGTCAATGGAGAGAAATCACCATTCTATGGGGCAACTTTGGAGGTAATGCCCACTCCCACACAAACACTCGTATATCTTGGACTAAGAATACAAAGATCATGAAGAAAGAAGTCTTAATTTCGTCACATTTTGTCTCTAATATGGTGTATATTTTATCCAGTTTCATGTTATAATTGTACTGAATCTATTGTCTGATTTCGGCTCTCTTTACCCAATGGTTCAGTTGACTGTCACTTGACTTTGTGTTCATCTCACTTGAATTAGCAGTTCTAAGAAATCTTTCACCCCTCACATGGCATGGTCATACCTTTTTTTTTCTTTTCCAGTTAAAAGGTTTTAGCCTTTTACCATGGACCTTGAACTAAACAATGATTTGAATTTGGTCAATCAATTTATAATTTTAGGAAATACATGCAGCTCACTTTAACCGTGTGAAAGCTCGACTTTGGTAGATTGAAATTCGTAGTGGTCATTATTAAATAACTATCTTAACCTAAAAGTATAAGCTGTGAAGCAAAACTCTAAAAATAATTTATATTACTTTTCGACATGTTTTCAAGTGAAAGTCTTTTAGTTAGATGAATGTGGTGAGATTTGAACTTGTAACCATTTGATCATTCTCTAATACCATATGAAGTAACCATCCTAACTCAAAAACCTGAAGCTATTAAGTGGAGCTCTAAAAATGGTTTTTATTACTGTTTAACACTCATTGCAGCTGATGAAAAATAAGTATTCCTAGTACCGGGATAGATTCTTCTGACTAAGTGCCTTAATTTGTGTGGTGCCACAATGTTCAAATTCTTCTTACTCATCTCAATATAGCATAAAAATTGCAATTTTCATTAGTTTTGGGTATTTCCTTGTATTTTCCATGAAGGCATATATTGTGTGTTTATTTTATTTTCCCCTCTTGTTTCTGAAAATATGTGATTTTGTAAGATTTTCTGATATTATTGCTATGTTTCTTGACAGGAGCTTGGTTTATACAAGGCTCAGACGAGGCTTCCATTCAATGCATTTGGAACAATGGCCATGGCCAGAGATGTGAGAACTTGATTTTTGAACTCTCTCACGTGTGTGCTCTCCGGTGATTCCAATATTCTGAAAGATTAACCGGAAGTTGGGTCTTTTTTCTTAACAGGAGTTTGAGAACAACTCAGCTTCAAGCCAAGTATTTTGGCTACTAAAAGAAAGTGAGCTAACTCCCAGCAATGCAAATATATTGGATGGTCGATATGCTGTCTTTGGTTATGTTACGGAAAATGAGGATTATTTAGCAGATCTCAAGGTTGGAGACGTCATAGAGTCCATTCAAGTGGTTTCTGGCCTCGATAATCTGGTTAACCCAAGCTATAAAATTGCCCGTTAGTCCATTCAGTACCTGATATTGCATCCGGGAGTTCGGTGACAACTTGCAATGACTTCCCTGCGCAGATTTTAAGCTTGTTTTCTGTTGATTTCATTATATGACTACAACCTTTCATCTCCAGTGAGTCGTAGCTTTCCAGCTGAGAATTTATTTATTCTTCGCATTGCGTCCTCGACCACAAGCATAGTTATATATATATATATATGTGTGTGTGTGTGTGTGTGTGTGTGTGTTCTCTGGCTGTTAGGTGTGACGTTTCGGATTCCATGAACCGAAACTTTTAAGCTACAATTAATGCACTAATTCTTCACATCTTCTCCATAAAATCCCCAATCTTCTCTGGTAGAAACCTAAACTTCTTGAAAAAGAAACGAACCAAGAACCCTAAGCTTCCTTTCAATCCTGGAAATAACATCCTCACACTTTGCTCTACAAAAACCTTCCTTTATTGTTTGAATTACAAAAGGTCTATCTGTAATGATTTTAAAGTACAAAGCAAAACCATATAATAGTAATGAGTTTTTAGTGGAGTTTTGTGGTATCTGTCAGAGATGATCATTTTTTGTTTGGTTCAGTTTGGTTTTTATAAAAAGAAGTAACCAAATCGAAGTTTTTTTTTTTAAAAAAAACCGAAACTGGTTTTGGTTTGGTTTTTTAGGACAAAAACCGGTTCAAATTGGTTTGGTTCGGTTTTTTTGGTTTGGCTTGGTTTTTCCTGGTTTGGCTTGGTTTTTTCAGTTTGGCTCGGTTTTTTTTCTGTTTTTTTTTTATTTGGGTTCAGTTCGGTTCGGTTTTTTTGGTTTTAGACTTATAAAACCAAACCCAACCGAACCAGTCGGTTTTTTCAAAATTTTAATGGGTTTAATCGGTTTTTTTTCACGGTTCGGTTTTTTTGATTGTTTTTTTTTCTGGTTTTTCAGTTTAATCGGTTTTTCAGTTTTTTTTCACCCTTCGTATATGGATATACTAACAATAAGTGTTAATTGAACGAATTCACAAAACACAAAAGTTAATTGAATGAATTAAAAATACAAGGATAGGAATGAATAATTGACAAAAACACGAACAAAATTTACTAGTTACTAAAACAATTAAAAGGCGTGGGTCAATTTAATTATTTATATGAATGGTTAGCCAGCTTAATATATACTTTTTAATTGTCTGGTTACAAGGTTTTTTTAATAACAATACCAATGTGTTTGTAGGAGAGTATTGCAGATATTGCGTTTTAAAGTGTTTTTTATTTAAAAATATATTAAAATAATATTTTTTAAAATTTATTTTTATATCAGTCTAAATAATTTTTAAAAAATTAGAATTTTTCAAAAATACACTTTAACAGCACTTCTAAATACACACCCCTATAATATTATAGTTACCATGTATATTGTGGAGGTCCTTCTATATAATCTCATAAAAATGAATGAAAGAAAAAAATCTACAAAAATCCTAAAACCTGTTTAGAGTTTTAATATTGATGGTGAAAAATCAATAAAATAATTCCATTGCCGGGGAATCGAATCCAGGTCTCCTTGGCAACAAAATGTTTTCGGATATATCTCACGATTTAATTTAAAACTGAGCTAAAAAAAATTATGATAAAAGGTTTAAGTTTAAATTATTATATTAAATTTAATAACAATACTGAAAATTTTTATAAGATCTAGATGGTCCAACCTGCAACAAAAACACAGGCAATAAACTAGTTTATACCAAATCAAAAATATTTTCTTTTTGAGAAACATGAAAAGATAGGATCGATGATTATAAATATACCCAGAAACAAAAATCTATCATGTGCCTACTATGATTAATGCATATTAATTGGGTATCAAAAGCTCAACCAGAAAGGGTGTGTAGGGCCCGCCCATCCATCATATTAACGTTCAATCGATCAAGAAACATAAAAACAGAGCAAGAACTAATGTTCAAGTTTCATAAATAAAGCTTTACAGAATCCATTGTCCTGTAAAGAAACCGGTATCGCAAGGTTCTTCTTAGCCTATAGTCTCCGCATACTCTACCCTCAGCTCTTTAAGCCAGTGTCTTGAACAGAACATGAGACGAATTGGACGAAGTTTACTTCAAGGACGAAGTTTTTCACGGCCCTCGGTACCTGCGAAAACAGAGACAACCTTGAGGCTGATCAAGAGGGATCATACCTCCACCCATGGACGTGTCAATTGCCTCTAACATGAAAACAACCACCTCCATCTCCGGCCGTCTGTCTGGATTAGCATCCCAGCATCTCTTCATTATATTCGCAAGAGAGCTCGGGCAGCAACGAGGAATTTCTGGCCTCAGATTCTGTTATAATAATAGTGATTGTTAAAATTATTATGAACACTGTATTATTATTGCTTCCAATAACTGGTAAGAAAAACTACTAAGCATCTGGAGAGACAGAGAGAGGGAGTAAAGGAGATATGTTACCAGAGTAAATGAAAGAGGAAAGGGTGGTAATTTGACATAAAAGCTTTGGTTGTGAGATGAGCTAGATAAAAAAAGCCAAAAGGCTTGGATGTTAGTTTCTATGCTAGTAGGTGATGTTCAAATTTTGCAGAAAACCATGTATTGCCATTACCACATATTTTCCTGTACTAAGATCGGGAAAAACATTTAAAACACTTCATCTACCTGTCGCACAACAGCAGATGTCACTTCTGAGAAGCTAAGATCGGGATATGGCATGTCACAGCAGTATATCTCCCACAGGCAGATACCAAAACTGTACACATCACACTTTCTGTTGTACGGATTGCCATTGAGAACCTGCCCGATCACAATACTTGGATGATAGATAGGATAAAAATGTTATCAAAACTGAAATCAATGCTTGGAAATTTGACGAGTAACTTGAGGAGTTGCGATTCATTGACAATCAACCATTAGAATATGTGGAGCATGCAATTAAAACTAAAAGATATTACTGTTCTTCATGACAGAACTTCAGTCAGAAATCGACATTCAAGACTCTAAGACTGTTGTTTTATTGATAAAGCACCTTAATATTGAAGGCTCGGAAAAGCAGAGGCTTGTATGCCTTGTAAATTTATACCTCTGGTGCCATGTACCCAAGCGTTCCAGTCTCGCCAGTCATGTCATTAGGATTTGATGCCTCGATGCGAGCAACCCCGAAGTCAGCTAATTTCACTGTACGTGTCTTGTCCAGAAGCATATTTTCAGTTTTGACATCTCTATGGACAATCTTCTTAGAATGGAGATAGCTCAACCTGCAAGTAATTCCAAATGGCAGCTTCAATAATTTCGAATTGCATGGTTTGCTACAATATCAAAGACTGAAAGCATCCAAAATATAAGCTTTCAATCCAAATGATTTGAAAGTCAAAATAAACACAGATGGACATGAGTATCTGACCCTCGTGCAAGATCTAGTGCCAATTGAACAACCACTTTAAAAGCAAGCTTCCTTCTCCTATTTTTTATGAGGTAAGATTTCAAAGCACCCCCAGGGCAATATTCGACAACAACACAGCAAATGTTACTTGGCATGCCAATGTGACCATTCTCTGTTTGTATGTTTAACTCTGATGAGCCAATTGCAGCCCCAATAAACTGCAGAAGGGATTTGGCTTGATTCAAAACAAGAAGATATGAACAGGAGCTAAGCACTGAAACCTCAAGTAGTCCATATCGAAGATGTTAACAATATACTTGAAGAAAGTACAAATTGAAATGCTCCGGAAATGCTATGTTCGAAAACATTAAGCTATAAACATATTGAATACATTAAGAAATGTCAAAAATAAAAATAAAAACTAACAACAACGTTAACCACTATTGTCACTACATCTCCAACATTCTCTCGTTAGCATATCATATATATACGTTTTATCCAATTCTCCATTGAAATTTGCTGTCAAGTCTTGAACAAGAATTCTGAATAAAATAAAATAAAATCAAATCTCACATAGTTGGAATGGTAGCTTGAGGATAGGACGAATTCAAACATCACCTAGACCATGATTATTTGCAAGGATTCAAACTCCATCAAACATGAAAGAAAGACAAGGATATAAATCGCGTGGGATACTATAAAAGAAAAACTCCATAGAATGAACCAAATTAAACATTACAACTGTGTCACAAGTAACCAAACGAGGGACGCATTAGAAAGGATATCACGTTACTGATTTAAATTTAAAAATTATAGACCAAAGAAAGGTTGCATGTTTTCAAACCTATCTTGAGAAAGAGGAGAACGTCATACATGAAATGAAATCGTACCTTAGTCACGTTAGGATGATCAAGCTTGTGCCAAACGGCAACTTCTTGTGTAAAAGCAGCTCTCAGAGAAGCTACCTCGGCCTCTGATCGGTGTCCTTCCTCCCCCCAATCAAGAAGTTTAACTGGGCCAGAGGAAGAATAAAAAACTTAACATACTAACTACTAATTTAGGAATATAGCTCATGACTGGAGAGCTATATATTGTCGACAGCCTCTTGCGCAAGGCAACTTTTTTTTTTTTATCTCACAATTTAATTTACATGAGAAAATAGAGGGAAATAATAAGTAAATAAATAAATTAGTAGGCAGCAGCTTGCCTGATAGATGGGCAAGGATTTTATTTGGTGTTTAGGTGGAACATGCACGTGGCGGCTTTATAACTAAGCTCTATCACTTAAGTTGTTCGATGTTGTATTTCTCTTCCACGTAAACATGAAATCTATTATTGAAATTATTTATGAATTCTGTTTTTTATACAAGAGAGGGAAAAATATATACTGAGTAATCTCAAACATTTTTCTTCTATTTCCCGACAGTAAAGTAAAAGACGACAACAAAAAAATTAAATAATAATAAGTTCGGACACATGAAAGTTAAAGATAAACAGAAGAAAAGGCAATATTTTGTGCAGCAGCCAACTGCCAACTCATACAATCTCGTGAAATCACGGATTTTTGCAAACATGGATCTACAAGGATCCAGGATTATTAAGAGGTACACGAAAGTTAGAGAAAGCAGAACACTTCTCCTCGGCAAACTGCTGGTTTTAAACACAAATGAGGAGATGGCTAATACAAATTAATGGTCTGAATCTGCCATCTTTACGAAGCTTTCCTCAGCAAACCAAGCAGGGAATTCCTAATAATCAACATTTATATATATTATTTGCTAGAATTCCTTATCGTAAACTTGATAAAAAATATATAATTTTCTGTAATGGAGCCTGAGAACACCCCCTCCCTAGCTTCTAACACCATTGCGCGCATGCCAAATTAGAGCAAGATATATAGAGGACATTAATTTCGCAAACGCAGATAGCTAGTTTCTTGTGTTAATCAACCTACACAATGGAAATTATATCAATGCACCGGAGGAGGAGGATCGGTAAGACATTTGAAGGTATAAAAAAGGGAATGCATATATATAGATATACGTACCAGCAACATCCTGGCCATCATAAATGCCACGGTGAACGGTGCCAAAGGTGCCACGAGCTATAACACTTTTGATGATGAGCTTGGAGGGGTCAATCTCCCATTCATGACTAGTTATGGTTGTACTGTTATTATTCTGGGTCAGTCTTTGCGTTTCTCCTTCTCCTTCGCCTTGATCTCCATCGTTCTTGCTTTTGTTCTTTTCCACCGTCCATGCTCTACTTAAATGCCTTTGCAGTTGTTCGTCCAAGCTCTTGAGATCTATTTGATCTGCTCTCACATACCCACCACCACTTTCACTCTTTTGATCCTTCATCTCTCTTTCTTTCTTCTACTTCTAATATCAGATAGACCACAAGAAATCTTCGATGAGTTATTGAGGAGTGTGCAAACTGGGTCAGAGACAACACGTAACTACTGCCTGTGAACCAGCGTGGGTTTTAGTTTGTTATATATCGAGTGTGGTGGTGTCGTTTTACTTTGTTTCTTATCTCAATCTTTAAGCTATACTTGTTCTCGTGACGATGATGATATGCCCGTATGGAGCTGTAGCCTGAATAGAGTTCGGTTAAAACTTATTTATTTTTAAAAAATAAAAAAAATATTATTTTAATATATTTTTAAATGAAAAATATTTTGAAAAACAGTCGCTATCACAATGTGCAATACCACTCTAGCAAAACCATATTGGAAACACTGTAGCAATTCACAGTGTTGTGAAAGTTACAGTGCTTCACCACATGATTTAACTTTATTTGTAAGGACTTGTAATTGTAATTCTCAACCAGCTCAGTATTAAAAAAAATAAAATTGACAAAGATAATTTTAAAAAAATCATAAGAAAAAAACTAAAACCATGTTGAGAGACACTCCAGCAATCCACAGTGTTTTGTGAGGAAAGCTACAATGCTTTCCCCACATGATTAAGCTTTATTACAAAGTTAAATTTTAACCAACTCAATATTAAAAAAATAAAATCGACAAAGATAATTTTGGAAAAAAATATTACAAAAGAAAACACAAAAGAAACTGGAACAAAACCGTGGGAAAAAACACTATGGAATTCACAGTAATTTGCGAGGAAAGTTACAGTGTTTTTCTAACATATTATAATTATAATTTTTAACCAGCTCAATATTAAAAAATAAAATTGAAAAAGATAATTTCGGAGAAAATCATCAAAAAAAAAAAAACAAAAAAAAAACCATGTGGAGAAACACTGTAGTAATCAACAATGTTTTAAAGAAAAAAAAATTACAAAACTAAATTCTCAATCAACTCAATATTAAAAAAATAAAATCAACAAATATAATT
>Ga0307517_10009672_pt1 | contig 13633 bp, 5 predicted proteins | sample 23_EM_MG_FD_194515 | JGI IMG/M metagenome (GOLD analysis project Ga0307517, IMG submission 194515) | Populus trichocarpa ectomycorrhiza microbial communities from riparian zone in the Pacific Northwest, United States - 23_EM | ecosystem: Host-associated > Plants > Roots > Unclassified | place...
CCCACCTCCCAAATGCAATAATATTGTAAAAAAGGAGAGGAAACACAAGAGGTAGGCATTTGTCTTGTTACCACTGGAGACATTTTCTATTCGTTGATGAAACGACGACGTAACCGTTGATTGGAATTTTAATTTATTTTTTTCTTGTTTAATCGCTATCATTGTGATTGTTAGTTCTTAAATTAACAACCCAAAATAATAGTAATAATACAATAATGGCCATCATCCACGCGGAAGACGAAGGAGGGTCCCTCGCAATAACTTTTGAATGGGACCCACCAATGTGCCGGGCCTTACGTGTTGACGGCTTGATGCATTAATTGACCGGCAGTGGACCCCACTCTCACCAGCAAAGTCCTCTGCTCTGCTCCCCACCTCCCTCCTTGCCCTTGGTAGACTTTAAACGAACTCTCTCAAGTCGTGCTTGCTAAAAAGTAATAAACAAAACAAGAGAGAGAGAGAGAGAGAGAGAGAGTTTTCCTTTCCTTCTTCCATTAGCCAGCCAGAAAAAGAAAACACGCTTCCGTCTTTGAAAATCACTGTTTTGCCTTCACCCCAAACACAAAAGGGATCCCTTTTCATTTTTTCATTTTTTTCTGGGGTTTTGCTTCCCTCTTGGTTCTATTTTCTCTTCGTTTCTTGAGAAAATGAAATGCAATCTGTTATCAAAAACCCTTCTTCTCTTCTTCTTCTTCTTCTTCTTCTCTCTCTCCTGTTTTCTCTCTCTTGTCTCTGGTGATGAAGCTTTTCCTGATAAATCTGTTCTGTTGGAATTCAAGTCCGCTGTTTCTGATCCTTATGGGATTCTCTCAAGCTGGAACCCCAACAGCAGCAACAAGACCAAGACCAGTCACTGTTCATGGTTTGGTGTCACGTGCAACTCCAAATCCAGGGTTATCTCACTGAATATCACTGGTGGGGATGGCTATGGAGGTAATTCTAAAGTTCCTCCTTGTTCAAGGTCTTTGAAGTTTCCTTTTTTTGCCCTTGGGACTAAAAGAACATGTTATAATCATGATGGGAAACTGAAGGGGAAGTTGTCTCCTTCTATTGGAAAACTTAGTGAGCTTACAGTTTTATCGTTGCCTTATAATGAGTTTAGTGGGGAAATTCCCATGGAGATATGGGGTTTAGATAAATTACAAGTGCTTGATCTTGAAGGCAATTTGTTTGCTGGGAAATTGCCAGACGAATTTGCTGGTTTAAAGAAGTTGAGGGTTTTGAATCTTGGTTTTAATAGACTTGATGGGGAGATTCCAATTTCTCTGTCCAATTCTGTGTCTATGGAGGTTTTGAATTTAGCTGGCAACATGCTGACGGGATCTATTCCCGGGTTTTTTGTTAGTTTTTTGAAGTTGAGGGAGCTTAATTTAGCTAATAATGAGCTAAATGGGACTGTTCCTGGTGGTTTTGGAAGCAATTGTCGGTACCTTGAGCATCTTGATCTGTCTGGGAATTTTCTTGCGGGTCGGATCCCTCTTACTTTGGGAAATTGTCAACAGTTACGGATACTTTTGTTGTTTTCGAATATGTTGACGGGTGTCATTCCTCGCAAGTTCGGTCAGCTGAGGAGGCTTGAAGTTCTTGATGTTTCAAGAAACTTCATTAATGGCGCAGTCCCTGCTGAACTTGGAAATTGTGTTGAGCTGTCAGTTCTTATCCTTTCAAACCTTTTCGAAACACAGCCAGGGGAGAGAAATAAGAGTGGAAAGGTATTAGTTGGATTGTCACGTGTTGCTGGTGTTGAGTATAATCATTTTGTAGGATCTCTTCCTGCAGAGGTCACAGCCCTTCCAAAGCTGAGAATACTTTGGGCGCCTAGGGCAACTCTGAAAGGGAAGCTTCCAACCAGTTGGGGTGACTGTGAGAGCTTGGAGATGGTGAACTTAGCTCAGAACGGTTTCTATGGACAAATAAAGGGAGCTTTTGAGAGATGCAAGAAGCTGTATCACCTTGATTTGAGCTCAAATAGGTTAAGGGGGGAGCTTGATAGGAATCTTCCAGTTCCTTGTATGACAGTATTTGATGTCAGTCACAACCTCTTATCAGGCCCTATCCCCAGATTTGATTATAACGTGTGTTCCCCCTCCTTGAACTCAGATCTTGTCCAAGTTGACGACCCATTATCAGGATATGTACCATTCTTTACACATGAAACTCGCGTTGCAAGCCATTTGCCTTTTGCTTCCGCTAGTTTAGCTGTGATTCACAATTTTGGTGGAAACAACTTTACTGGTCAAATCCGTTGGCTCCCAGTTATTCCAGAGAGATATGGGAAGCAGATTGATTATGCCTTTCTTGCTGCTGGGAACACGCTCACCGGATCGTTTCCTGGAAGCTTATTTAGAAAGTGCGGTGAATTAAATGGAATGATTGCTGATGTTAGCAAAAACAAATTATTAGGTCCTATTCCATTGAATATTGGTGCAATGTGCAGATCTCTTAGATTTTTGGATGCCTCTGACAATGAAATTTCAGGGTATATTCCTCACAGTCTTGGGAATTTGAGATCCCTCATCACCCTTGACTTCAGTGGTAACAGACTGTGGGGTCAAATTCCAGCAAGTCTCTATCGATTGAAGTACTTGAAGCACATTTCCTTGTCTGGCAACAACCTGACTGGTGCCATCCCTTCTGGCTTGGGGAGGTTACGTTCTCTTGAAGTGTTAAATCTTTCTTCAAATTCCCTGTCCGGTGAGATTCCACTGGACATTGTGCTTTTGAAAAACCTAACTGTTCTTTTGCTTGACAACAACAGTTTCTCAGGACAGATTCCCTCTGGTTTATCTAAGGCAGCATCACTATCTACAGTTAATGTAAATAACCTGTCTGGGCCATTCCCCTTGATTCGTAAAGTGGCAAATTGCGGCAATGCCCCTGGAAATCCATATCCCAACCCATGCCATAGATTCCTCCAATCTGCTCCATCTGATTCGACAGACAGCAATGCTACTTCTTCACCAGGGTCTAAATCTGGGTTTAATTCAATTGAGATTGCATCCATAGCATCTGCATCGGCCATTGTTTCTGTTCTTCTAGCTTTGGTTGTTCTCTTCTTTTACACAAGAAAACGGATCCCAATGGCCAGGGTTCAGGTTTCTGAACCCAAGGAAATTACCACATTTGTTGACATTGGTGTTCCATTATTATATGAGAATATTGTACAAGCAACAGGGAATTTCAACTCGATCAATTGCATTGGGAATGGAGGGTTTGGTGCCACTTACAAGGCTGAAATTTCTCCAGGAAGCCTAGTGGCCATAAAGAAGCTTGCTGTTGGAAGGTTTCAAGGTGTTCAACAATTTGATGCTGAGATAAAGGCCCTTGGGAGGGTGAGGCATCCCAATCTTGTTACTTTGATAGGATACCATGCCAGCGAAACAGAGATGTTCCTCATATATAATTACTTGCCAGGAGGTAATTTGGAAGATTTCATTAAAGAGAGATCGAAAAGGGAGGTTAGTTGGAAGATTCTTCACAAGATTGCTTTGGATGTAGCCCGGGCGCTTTCTTATCTTCATGATCAATGTGCTCCTCGTGTTCTGCACCGTGATGTCAAGCCCAATAACATATTGCTGGATAATGACTTCAATGCTTACTTGTCCGACTTTGGATTATCTAGGCTTTTGGGAACCTCTGAAACCCATGCAACAACTGGTGTAGCAGGAACATTTGGATATGTTGCCCCAGAATATGCTATGACCTGTCGTGTCTCCGAGAAGGCTGATGTTTACAGCTATGGTGTGGTGCTACTTGAGTTGATATCAGATAAGAAACCGTTGGATCCTTCATTTTCTTCACATGAGAATGGTTTTAATATTGTTTCTTGGGCATGCATGCTATTGCGACATGGTCAAGCGAAGGAGGTCTTCACTACAGGACTATGGGATTCTGGTCCGCATGATGATCTGGTAGATATGCTGCACTTGGCCGTCACTTGTACAGTTGACAGCCTCTCAAACAGGCCTACGATGAAGCAAGTTGTTCAACGGTTGAAGAGAATTCAACCCTCCTAGCGTTAATCAGGATGGTGGAAGGTGCCTGTCTGTACATCCTAGCATAGAAGATATCACATGAGAATAGAAAATCGTAGTTGTAAAACACCTCTTAAGATATTGAACCGAAGTGGTGGTTTTCATTAGAATGTATTCATGTCTAAATACCCGTCTTGTTTTAGGCTAAGGAAAATTGTTGTTTCCAAGAATAACAAATATTCCATCGAAAGTGTAATTTTAAATGTATCTATCCGAAATCATCGATAATTTTGTGGCCGCATACTCCAAGTGACTGCCACGGACTTATGGTGTTTGCTGTCCTCCCCCCTTCTTGTTGTGGCATGGCCATATCTGTCTTTCCAATCATTTTTAATACAGATTGCTGCTCTCGTTTCAGGGAAGGCAAATAGATTCAGATTTCCGAATAGCTTCGGCTTCATTTTCTGTCATTTCATCCTTTTCAATTATATCATGAATTTATTTTCAACATTACAGATTAAATTTGCAGGGAAAGACCAATAGACATCTTCTTAGTCATGCAGCAGGTGCCATACAGAGTGTATTTACATTTTCACGGCTGAAACACCATCACTCCTTCCGTAAGGAATCTTGCGATTGCATGCAAAAGTTTAAATACAATGCCTTAAGTTTAAACACAATGCCTTCGGTTGTGGAAAGAGAGAACTGCTAAAAAACCTCGAGGAGAAGCGATCCCTTTTTCGAATTAGTTTTCCATGATAGACATCGGTAATCTGCGGCCTGCCCTTTTCTCTTTTTGATAAAGACGATTGCAGGAACATATTCATCGGTTATCCCATCTGCATAGCACGGCGACAGCCATTGTGCAGATCTGAACTATCAAGCCTTGTTTTCCCTTCCTCCATTTGTGCATACACTGTCAGCTTAGGAAATAGGGAAATACACTCCCAGCTTATGAGATGGGGGAATTAGGAAATAAATATAACATGCAGCCTCAAAAAACCATTTCAAACACTCTTCTGGAAGATGAAAAGTAGTTGGGCCATATTCGGTTTCCGTTTCAAGGCCCCCCAATAAATAAATAAATAAAGCAAACTATTTCCTAAAATTCTCTCATTTTTCTCTTCCTATTTCACATCCCTACTTCTCTTTTAAAGGATGACATAAACACCGACTTACATTACACAAAGGACGGACCAGAAGAGTTTATCACTATGTGTCTAAGAGGGTGATTAACATCACTGCCACCTGCATGCTTCACGAACTCTGCGGGGGATAGAAAGCTGCCATGGCAGACGCACATGATCCTTACTTCCTCTCCCTTGCCATACTTGTACAGGATGCCATCCACTCTTCTCCCATTAGGACCATCTCCTTTTGTAAACACACAAGGCATATCTTCCATTGCATTGGTCCCAATTTCCCTCCCTATATTTTCTGCAGAATCAAGCTTCTTGGAAAAATTCTCCATTTCTGTACTGGAGGCTCTGCACGCATTTTCATTTTTCTTTGTCCCAGAAGAATCTAAATCTTCTTGACTGCCTCGTTCCTGCAAAGACTGGTTACTTGTGGGACTTCGTGCTTCACCACCACTGCTTGATCCTGATGCACAAAAGATTATGAGAAGACAAAAACCATCTGCCTTTTCTCCATTTCCCGTTCCCTTTACTTGCAGTAATTTCAAGATTAATTACAAATTTCCAGTATCATTGTATCGGTTACAGAGACATTTAAGTTGTACGATTGCTATAGGATCACAAAGAAACTCTGTCAACTACATGCAATTACTCACTTAAAGGCCATTTGATTGTATCCCATGGGGAAAAATAGAAAAAGATAAATAAAAAAAAAGGTAAGAAGATAAAGAGAAAGTAAGTAACATTAGTCTAGCATGCAAAACCAGTAACGTGAAAAGCAGGGATCCTTAGCAACAGCAAGAAAAGTTAAATTGCATAATTGACTAGGCTACAGAACAGTTTTCAATCTTATCAAATCAATATAACCCAGTTACTGTGGCAACAGAAACAATTTCGAGGATGATTTGTGACAACTACAAGGATCAGTAATCGCCTGATTAGAAAATTCCATCTAATAGCCACCCCAGACTGTCTCATCACTTTACATGGGAAGCCAGACCCATCTTGCCCCTCTCCTCCCCGACTAACCCACAAAAATGGTTTTCACTTTGCCAATTGAAAATCTTTCAGTTCAAGCAGATGGAATTTTCCAAGCTTCTGAAAACATTGCACCACACTTTCAGAAATCAACCTGTTAATTCATCCTCTCCATACCTTTTGAGTGTGTCGAGCATGTAATATTGAGAAACACCCTCCTCAACTCACCCAGAAAACCTGGATTTAGTTATTCACCAGTTGCTTTCTTAAAGTTGCAAAGCAGCGAAGCTTTGACAAATAAAATCGAACTCAGTGATAACTGAGGCATCAACTTCTGTTTCTATAGTAAATCTATACCATTGGACACAGAAGCTTGATAATGAACAAGATTAAGCCTTTGGAACTAAAACATTTCCACAAATTAAGAGTTGGGAAAAACTGAATTTAGGGATTGAAACTGGATGGACCTGCAAGGAGGATAGATTAAAGAAAGAATCCGAACTTGGTGATGGCTAAGGACCAACTTCTGAGCTAGGGAAAATCTATACCATCAGACACACACAAGCATTATACCGAACAAGATTAAGCCTTTGGAATTTAACACTTTCCACAAATAAAGAGTAGGGAAAAAACTGAATTTAGAGATGTAAACTGGATAGATCTACAAGGAAAATTGATCAAGCAAACGACGCTTTAGCCTAATCCTGAGCTACCATCTATCCACTGCCCACGCATTAATAAGTAATGACACTGTAATGAATAGTTATGATGCAATAATGAAAGACTCCATGGAATGGCTGGCAATCAAGTAGATGCTTGGTTTGTGAACTCATTTAAAGTTACAGACCATCTCCATCGTATAGACTACAAGCAGGCAAGCAAAGAAATATTAATAATTTAAACATAGTTTTAAAACGTTAAAAGAATCTATCCGCTACTTCTTGGAAAACACAACTAAATAATTACCCATACGCAATAGGAAGTTCACTCCATTTTATATGAGCAAATGCGTACAAATTCCACTTCATGTTTCCTCCTCCCTTCCTTCTTAAGGCAATCATGATAACACTTTCTACATCGATGCCGCAGTAGAAGTGTGCGTCTCTTCTGCCTTCGTTGACAGAAAAGATAATGCTGAAAAAGAGTCTATTCCCAGGAATCTAATATCCCTTTCAAGCAATTAGATACCATAGCCAACTAAGAACTAAACTAGTAGGTCATAAACTGAGTTTCTTAGTTCTCCATGCACCTGAACTAAATAACTGCATAACTTGAGTGCCCAATGAAGGTGACCAAAATGAATTGCAAGTTCATGAAGTTGGTCAGTATAAAGAAGCCTTCCAGAAACAACCAGAGTTTTGCAATGGTTTTTACCCGAATGTGACCTTCCAGTTATAATAATTACCAAAGTAAATGATCTGCCTGCGTATGCTACACGCAATATCCTAACACGGAGGGTTTATCTGTTCTGTATAGAAAAAATAAATGCCCGTTTGTTTTTGGGTGCAACAAAGGCATTTTAATGAGCTTGAAACAGAGTTTCAACTTCATTGCCAAGCCAGTCGTAAGTATCCATGAAGTTTGACTTCATATCCTGCAGAAACCCAGTTCAGTTCTGACACAAAGACAGATGCAAGAAACCCACTGCCTTTTTCATGAGAGACATGCTAATGCAATCTGCCTACTTCCCATGTATAGCAGCAATCAGTAATGAGGGCCTTGAGTTAATACTCTACTTAGTTACATCTCAGAATTGCTCGGATTTAATCAAGCATGATCCTCTCATTCTTTGGACCTCTATGATTTTCTTTCGCGAAATATTGATGAAACCAAAGAAACTCCAACGACAGAATTCAATACTACTTAAATTAGTTGAGCAAGATTTGCACTGTTTAGAAACAAATAAACATCCAAGATTTAGCATCCAATCCAAACAAAAGAACCGACCTATCTAACACCACAGCATCCACATGATCGATTTAGCATCCAGACCAAAATCCACCACCAAAACAACACCAAACAATAAAGCCATTCATTCCAATCCAATCCAGAAAATCCCCAAAAAACCACGAAAAACAAAAAAAATCGGACACCAAAAGGTTGAGATTTTTTTAAAAAAAAAAAGGTACCTTGAACAGGCTTGCTCACCATTTCTGATAATCCAGAAGAGCTCCCTCCTTGAGACTCCACGGACCCTTGTGACGCTTGCTGCTGCTGCTGCTGCCCTGCCAGATTATTACCTCTATTCACAACACCACTCTGCTTACTAGCCCACGTCGGCACCCAATTCCCTTTATTCAATTTGACTTCCTCCAGACTCAACTCTCCTCTCAAATTCCTTTGCTTTTCACTTCGCCTTCTCTTGGCTTCCATTCTCCTCAAACTCTGCATTTCCTTCCGCTTCCTCCACTCCTCCTCTGTCTCCGTAGGCAAAGAAGAAGTCCTCATGAGAAGAGGATAAGGTGCAGGTGGAGTGGTTAAAGCATCATAGTCTCTCAACAATGGTATTGAACCAGCTATTGATGAAGATCTCGTTAGTTTCTTTGAAGACTTATCAACCCCAAATCTTCCACCAAGTGATAGCCCAAGATTTAATTCAATCTCCTCTGTTTCTTCTCCATCACTTGTTGCTGTTTGATATTGCTGCGCGTCACTTGACATGAATCTTTGTAATAGATCTCTTGGGTACCTGTTAATATCCAAAGAAAGACTCTCCATTACTCTGCTACTTCTACTGCTGCTGCTGCTCCTATTTCTATTCTCGTTTGTTTCTCCCATGATGCTGCCTCTCTATAAACAGAGGAAGTTTTTACTTCTTGCTTCTTTAAGACAGCTTTCAGTGGATTAGAAAGTATTTTGGGGCCTATGAAACAGAACGTGAAGGAGGAGAAGGAGGAGAGGTTGAAGTGTTTGTTCTTTGATCTGATTTAGAGACACCCATTTGTCAGGAAGGCTTAATTCTTTAGTTGTTTTCTTTTACAGTTATCTCTCGGGGTTATCTGACAAAAGCTTTGCCCTTCAATTAAAACCCAACTTGCATTGCATACACTCGCCAGCGAAAAATAATAATAATAATAATAATAATAATAACAAAGAGAAGGCTACCAAAACGTTGATGTCTTCTTCTTTCTTCTTTTGATAAGAATTTAGTTAGTACCGAGAAAATGAAGGAAAACAGAAGCCAAAGATTTAAAGAAATTGAAATCGACGAGGAAAAACAGGAGTGGAAGAGGGAGAGAGGGAGATGGGGTGCTTCTGGGCGGTAATCGTGAAAAGAAGGAAAGAAATAAGCAATTAATTGAAAAAATATTGTACTTGTTGAAGGACGAAAGCGCCCTTCAAGTTAAGACAGGGAAAAGAAGGTAGCTGGGAGAGAGCCAGGTGGCGATCATGAGAGGAGAAGGGTGACACGTGGTTGTGACTGACACAAATCTCTTCCTTTTTACTGATTATTTAATTAATTCGTTTTCTTCTTGAGGTCCGTGTTGAACGAACCTAAAAAAACAAGTTGCCTTTCTAATTCTAGAGCAGAGGACACGTTTCGAGATGTAACAGACGCTAGAAAAAGTGTACATGTGTTTGTCAGTTTAGGTGTGTGGGAGTTCGACACGTGGATAGGAAGCAAGTTGCAGGAGGAGTACTTATTACTCGTGAAAGATGCGGCTTTCTTTTATCTTGCTACTCTCGATGTTGGTGCATACTATTTTTTAAAATATATTATAATATTTTTTTATTATTTTTATTATTATAATTTTAAAATCAATAAAAATATTAATTTAATACCTTTTTAGTAATATTCTACTAAAATAACTTGGAGTTACTTTATTTTTCTATTTTAAAAGTATTTTTAGAAATATTTAAAAAAATTTCTTTTTGTTAATTTTTTTTTATGTTTTCATATTATTTTGATATAATAATATTAAAATATATTTTTAAAAAATAAAAAAATAATATTTTAATATATTTCTAAACAAAAAATACTTTAAAAATTAACTACAAATATCAAAAAATATATATATATATCAAAAGAGTTCTAACTCAACACTTATCCCAGTTATGCAAAGGATAAAAAGAAAAGCATTAGACTAGGTTTTCTTAAGTCTTTTAGGCTGCGCAATGCATTGTAATTGAACAAGGATGTTCATTTATTCCGAAGTTAGGCAGAGATTAATTCAAAATCAATTTAAATAAGTTAAGATAATTACTTTAATTGATGCACGGTAAATATAATATATTCATCAATGTTAATTTTATATATATAATATTTATGTTGTTCGAACCCAATATATATGCATACACACCTTGAAATTTATATGACACGTATAATTTCTATATTCAATATATTATTCTTTTATTTTATGTTAAATTATAAATAATACTTGATTAGTTGATATTAGAAACTCAATAAATAAATATATAAAAAAAAATATTGAGCAGGAAATATTGAATAAGATATGAGTATAGTAGAAATTTTGATATATAAATACCTACCACTAATAAATAAATTCATTTGTTTGTGTAGTGTGAAGAAGAACCAGAGAGTATCTTGACAAATGTTGACGTGGCAGTTATATCAGCTGAGACAAGTTTGAATCTAGTCATTTTCAGGTTCAATTGCTTCGGATCTCGATGTATTAAAACTACAGATATTACACGCTTGACCTTATCTAAACACACACAGCTTGGTTGCATTGTTTTTGTTTTTGTTTTTGTTTTTGTTTGAATATGCTCACGTCTTTTAAAAAGATAGATTAGTTTCGTTTGAGTTTATAACTATCCCTCTTGCGCTTTAACTGCACATAGCTCGGATGCATTGTGAATCTACTTTTATATTTTTTCTGAAAAAAAGATATTTATTTTAAATTAGCTCTGCACACTACGCTAACTACAGATATTATGTTATATAACCACAGTATGGGGTGAGAAAAAATATTAAAAAAATTGACTGGTTCGATTCGGTTTTGGTTTTATAAGTCTGAAACTAAAAAAACCGAACCCAAACCGGAAAAAAACCGAGTCAAACCGGTTTGTATTCTAAAAAACCGAACCGAAACCGAATCGAACTGAAAATCAAGAATGTTATTTTTTAAAAAAATCAATTATAAGCCAAACCGGTTTCGGTTTTTTTTTAAATCGATTTAGTTATTTTTTTTTATAAAAACCGAATCGAACTGAAAATAATTTTTCCTTACTACGAGGACGATCGAGAATGTTAATATATTCACATTGAAATGGCTTATAGTTGAAATTTAACAAGTAATTTGTTGTCCAATAAATTCTTGTTTTTTTTCATAAAAAAAAAACACCATGCTTCTCGGAAAATGATCACGCATTTTTTTCCTTTTATAATCTAAAAATAATATTCCTAAACAATAAAATAATACATCATCGTTCCCTGTAAGTTGTGCCGTGATTGTGTCAGGGAAATCATCGTCGTCTTTAGAGCGGAAAGAATACAAATATAAGAAGAAATACATGCAAAAATACGAGCATCAATTTGGAGTGAAAAGGGAAGAGATGGGATTGTTTATATTTTTCTTATTTTACTGTTAAAAAATGGAAAATAAAGAAAATATAAATTAAAAGTCCCGAAGTTATATTTTTTATTTATTACTCTAGCAATTAAATCCAAGGGATTGTAAATTTAGAATTTAATATAGCGGATAATATCTTGACGGTGTTAATCAAATTCAAAAATTCCTGTCCAATTCATACACACCGGGGTTTTATACTGAAAATGCTAGATCCGTAATCTTATTTTTGCAACAGGCTTGGAGGCTTAACGAGTTGGCGGACCGGGTTCATATTTACCACCTCTCGCCCATCTTTTATATACATATTATTTATTTTATTTTTTCATGAAAACACTTTATTTTGTGATCAAACTTTTCCATCTCTTTGCTTTTCTTTTTTAATAAATAAATAGATAAAGAAACGATTCAGAAATCCTGAACAAAAAGCTAGAAGAATTAGGAATAAAATTTATTATAAAATTGTATTTTTAACACAAACCGTGATTCTATTAAAAATAATTCAGGAAATAATTAATATCCAAGGACACCGAACTAGCCAGGCTACAATAATGTTTAGGCTGTAATGAAACAATAGTTATTTAAACCATAAAGACTAACTAATTAACTTTACTATGTAATTAATTCTAAAATGTTTAGTTTAAACGATACACTAATCTCTAGTTCTCTACATATACAGTTGAATTGATTGCTGATGCTTCTTTACTCTCAGATAGGCACCGGCCATAGAAGAAGGGAAGAGTGTTTACTTTATTTTTATTTGGAAAGACAAATTTTAAAATAATCTATAGTTTGAATTGAGTTTTTTTTTTAAAAAAAAAATTAAATATCTCATCATTCTATGTTTTTTAATTAATATGGATGTCCGGACCAGTCTACATGTAAATTAACTAATCTCACAAGCTCTAAAATTAACAAACATAATAATCTTTGGTAACTATTATATTAACAACTATGCACTTGAATTTAAAATCATAAATAAAAAAATTCTTATTTTCAATTATGGGTTACCTACTATGGAAGCGTTCGGGAACGCGGTTCAACCTGCGTTTTCAAAAAATTTAAAATTTTTTTTTATTAAAATTTAATATGGTTTGTACGTTTTGGATCGTTTTGATGTGCTGATGTCAAAAATGATTTTAAAAAAATAAAAAAACATCATTGACATATATTTTAACACGAAAAGTTATTTAAAAAGCACCCGCAACCACACTGCCAAACACGTTCTATATGTTTGTCCTTCTACGTTGCTGACATGACACGAGGGTGTCCATGATCTGATAAATGCCTAGTTAGCTATAAGTAGTAGGCTTTCTGTTTTCGTTTCTATGATTATAACTAAAATGTACATATTTAAATCCCTGAGATAATGGCAAAAGTGACACGTAGTTTGTTCTATACAACACCATACGAGGTTTCAATTAAGCGAAATTTATGAAAAAGGAATTTCCTAAAAACGCAAAACTTAGCGGGTAGATAACATGTTTATAATTCGAAAAAGAAATAATTCATGACATCGCGGATTGCATTAGAAACGTCAAGTCACGAGCAACAATCTACAGTGCTAGTGTGAAAAAAGGATATTTTTTAAGTGAAGCTGTTTATCGCATATTTGTAAAGAATAAAAAAATAATTTTTATTTTTTTTAAGATTGTTTTAATGGAAAATTTTTTGTTCAATTAAAAGGAATAGGAGAAACTTATACAATTCTCTGCATAAATGTTAATCTAATCAATTCAAATCAATATAAAAATATAAATTAAACAAACACCATCATAATACATATAATACTCTTTAGTGTTAGGTTTTAGATTATTTATAAGAATTTTTTGTGATATATTATTTTTCTTAATCTGAATCAGAAATTAATGATATATAAATTGAAATATAAACAAATTCAGTCATAAACTTTAGAATAGATATAAATTGAAACTTTACACCCAGATAAGTTTTTTGGGAAGCAAGTAATTGCGTAAGTTGCCGACATTGGTGACATCTTGTGAATTTTTTTTGT
>Ga0307517_10009674_pt1 | contig 13630 bp, 13 predicted proteins | sample 23_EM_MG_FD_194515 | JGI IMG/M metagenome (GOLD analysis project Ga0307517, IMG submission 194515) | Populus trichocarpa ectomycorrhiza microbial communities from riparian zone in the Pacific Northwest, United States - 23_EM | ecosystem: Host-associated > Plants > Roots > Unclassified | place...
TGAACGTTCGAACCGAGTCTCGATCAAAACTCCCCCCCCATGCTCCCCCTCGTGTCCTCTTCCCAAGACGGTCTCTCGCCACGGATCCTGGATCCACCTCTCTACGAGTCTGATTGGATACGGAGCTCCGGTGTGGGGAAGATAGATAATAGAGCAGGAACAAGGACAAATTGATGAATGAATGCGTGCTGATTCGGGTTTCTTCGGGATACCTGGGCGCGCGGAGTGGCGATTGTATTGTGTATGTGGAGGTCTTGAGACCTTCAAGACCCAAGGTGGGTCTTTGGATTTCTAAGTGTGCAGAGTACGGGGACAAAGAACTGTGACGCGTACCTCACCCTTGACCGCCCTGGCGCAGGATGTTTCGTGCCTTACCTCCGTCTCACCTATGATGGGGGACTTGCATATGTTGTTTGTCTCTTTCCCTCCCCCTCATCATCAATCGATCAGGTACACGCATACAAAGCGGCGCGCCCCGAGATGCCCAGCTTTGCCCGACGAAAATCCACACCCTCAAGGCTTCATCTGTCTCTTCTTTCTTCCCCTTGTGGTATCCATCAACCGATTCCCTGTGAGGCCTCTTCCTTCGCCAGGGGCACAACTTGTCACCGTTTCCACTTTATCTCCTCGTTTACGCTTTCCATGCTTTCCCTTTCGAACACTCTTGTCGGTTTGATGATTCCTTCTCTTTTTTCGAGCTCCGCTTTGACGATCACGTCCCGATTGCGGACGTAGAAACGAGGAGCGCGTAGGGGGATGCTTTTTCGGCTTGACCGAAGCTTTGAGGAACCGCTCCCGGGTCTCGTCATGATGTTCGCCTGGTGGAACAGGAACGGGAACGTTGTTATGTGCGTGTTCTTCGCTTGCGTTCGTTGGGTCCCGTCGTCACCATCGTCAGTGATCCATTTGCTCCCAATGCAGACTTTTCCCGCATCTTTTTTTCCGCCTGACTTTCCTGTACCTGATGCAGCCAATCAGAACCCTAGAATCGCCTAGGTTTTTTTGGCCTGATTCCGGATGACATCCGCCTTCAAGCGAATGAAAACATACAGTATCCGCACGTCGGTACCTGACGTACCTTGTTAAACTGAGGCCACAATCCTGCGCATCAACTGGGTACCTCTCAATTATGCTTATATCGCATCAAGATATATACGTCCCTGCGGTCTGCGCGGCGCGTCAGTTCGCCATGCAGTGGGCGCATAGAATATCCTTTTTTTTTGTGCGTGCACGAAAGTGTGCTCCCGGTTCACCGTCCAATGATATTTTTCCCGCTTTATTCCAGATCAGAAAGGACACGGGGGAGGGTTGTGAGTGTGTGTGAAGCGTATGGAATTGTATGGGCGTGGGTAAGTACGATCGTGAAGTCGGAGAGGAGTGTGGACGAGGCCTGGAACCTCTCGCTCCGCCTCTCCCATCCTTCACTCCCCCACCCTCGTTGGAGCTCCGGATGTTCTGAGCAGATCTAGAGTCCGAGAACGAGTGACTGTGACTTCCTCGCCGTCAAAAATCCGTTTTCGGATTTACTTTGTCCTCGGTCGGGTTTTTTTCTGTGTGATCAGAGAGAGCGGATGAAACACTTATTCGGTTTGCTCGTTGACAGCGTCATGCTGGCCAAAGAGACTGCTCTCGGCCCTTCTTCAACCTTCAACCTTCATCCTGGAGAAAAGAAGTCCCCCCCCCCACGCCATTTGTCAATCCGGTCGCGTTCGTATTCTGTCAAAAACATACTCCACCTGTCCTAGCCTGTCCTTCGTCGTCCTCAATCACGCGAAGGGACTTCGTTCCTATCTCCATTTATCACAAGCGGTTCTGAGATCTGACATCCGCCGACGTTCCCTGTCCAAAGTTTGGAGAATGTTTACGATACGTGATGTGCATTCCAATACACTTCTCTCCGGGCCATATGTACGTCCCCTGTCCTGTGTCGCGTTTTCTCGTTTGTTCGTTTGAATGCTCCGCCGGGGGCGTAAGCGTGATCGCGAATCGTGATCTCCTGATTTCTCGAAGCTGTTCGGGTCACGGGTGTAGGTATTTGCGTTTGTCGATGCCGTTACTGTATCATCTGTATGTGAGCGCGCTGGTATTTCATCTCTATTCAGTCCCTACCTCCCCTCCATTGCTATGCTGCGGAAGTTGGGCGAGACGCGGTGGCGAGAACTCTGCACTCGAGGTGCTTCGGGGTTTTTTTTTCCTTTCCGTTCTTTGGGGTGTCGTCGCGTTGTGGGATTGATGCCGTTGGCCTCAAGGATCTCAGGAATCTTACAGGGATCTTATCGTGATCTTTTACCCAACCCAATAGCAATCTAACAATTGACGATGACAGCGATCACCACAGCCTTCGACATTATGGCACGAGTGAACTCCTCCGTAAGTGAGGTGTTCTTTGTTGTCCTCACGGGAGGGGGGGGGGGGAATACCTGAGGGATATATCGTAAGTTCAGAAGTGATGGGAGAATGGGCGGCGGGGAGAATGGAAAATGGAAACTATAGAACCATGTCACGTATTGCGTGAGCGTAAGTTTGGCCCTTGGTCTTTGACTTGGACTTTCTTGACCTGAGTTGCCCGATCGAAACCCACCAAACTCCCCGATAGGTCGTATCCGCCACCATGGGGCCTCCTATTCACTTTGTTTTGTTTTTTTACAGGACAGCCGCCCTCTCTGCTAGTGCACCCTTTCTCTGCTCTGCATCTGGTACCCGCTTGGTATTCTGCTCGTGTGTTCTCCCCCTTTGTTGGGGGCGGAGAAACGCATGACCCTCGGGTAACCCGTCGCAGGGTGACTAAAACAATATGCTCGACTCAAAACAACATGCAGAACCCGGCACTCTTGAGAGATAGAATTTCTCTTCCTAGTTCGAGTTTGGGGTGAGATACGGTAGGGCTTCCCGGTCCGAAGTTCTTCCCTCCCCCTCACCTGTTCTCTTCATTTTTCCCCAGTTTCCTCGTCCCGTCGTCCTCACCCCGAAGGTGGCGCATCGGATGGCCCCCGGATGTTGATGACCTGGAAGTGGGCATCGGACCATTGGGCCTGGGGCTTTAGGTGTGCAACGCAGCGGATCGCAACAGTTTTCTCTGTCCGACTTTCTCTCCATTTTTTCTTGTGCTTGGGGTCGCGGTTCGGTTGTCCGGCACCTAAGCTGCTACACCAATCCAGGATCCACGACTCGTCTCTCCTGTTGATTGGTAACCGACACGGCCGTCGCATCCCATCGTCACAGAGGGAGATCTTGGTCTGTCCGTAACTTCGTCGGCTCCGATAACCCACTCGCTGTAGCTGGCCTGGATTAGCGATTGCCTGCTTGCCCATCTGTTGAGCAGCTCGTGCACCCGCAGTTAAGACTCATCGCGCGCTATATCTTTCGCTTCAGTTTCTTCGTTGGATAGATGATCCAATTTTCCGTACGGCTCCGTGTGTATGTATAGATCCGTGCGGGGCAGGATTTGGGGAAACCCACCGTTCAATCTGTCGCAGCTGGCTGGCTGTGGTTCCCTGTTAGTCAGTCAGTCAGTCAGTCAGTCAGTCTCTCTCTCTCTCTCACCGGCCTCTGAATCCTTATCAGTCGACGTCTTCGCTCCACACTTGCCGTGCCCCGGCTTGGTCTTTTGGTCCAGAGAAAGTCCCAGTCCGCGTCGCCTTTATCATCACGTTGTTGAGGTTTTGCCCTTTTGGATAGGCGGTGAGATTCGCCGAGGTTCTTGTTGCTTGATTTCTAAGCACTCCACTCGAGGTGTCGCAGAGTCGGTGGATGCGTATCGGCTTCCGTTTCATGGTGGACGGTCTTGAGCCCCTGGGTCCTGGGATCCGGAGTTCCGTGGTTTGGATTCTGGAACACTCTTTCCTACTTGGCATACCACGCCCCCCTCTCCGAGACCCCTCTTTCTCCGCCCCGCCGATTGTATCGATATCTATGTACGTGGGGTCATTTCCCGGCGATCCACAGTATTGGGCAGGACGCACACATTCTTATCAGTCCTTTTCGTTTAACGAAATTCAAATTTCGAGGGCAAGGGGCACAGTGGAGGGGGGAATTTGAATTTAATTATTGAAGAGTTATTTCGTATTTACGCTGAAGTTTAGTGAGCCGTACCATTTTCGAGCCATCTGCGGCGTTGCTTATAAGTCACCGTGAGGATCAGCGAGTATCTTCGACTGAACTTCACATGCGCGCGCGCGCGCGTTGTGCGAGTTGGTTTCCCGTCCGCCTTGTTATTTTCCTCGCCGGTAATGAAGTCTGTGTGGTGTGTTTACCCCTATCCAAATGAGGAAACACCCACGAGAGGGTATGAGACACGAGGACAGGAAAGTTCGTCATGTCACACAGTTTTTGTTTTGTTCAATCTTTTTTTATACAAATCTTTTGTTTTCGTGTTCGGCTGTAAGACGCTCGAAGGAAGATTTGTTTTTTCTTGTCGGAGTAGGCGGAGATCCATTGTTCTGAAATATACCCATGACTTGCGACTGATACGCGTATATCCCTGTGGTGTACTCAGGGAGTTGGGGACGCCAAATAGTGATCATTATGCAACACAAATCACACAATCGTGGGGTTTCTGAATCATGGGAATGAATCAACGGGAAGGGGGGAGGCGGTGTCGGTTTGGACCGTCGGACGAGACCCACCCCCCCACGCTCCGGGGGCCGATCGTGATTCACTGATTGGATTTGGATTGGGGTACATGACCATGTTCGTATGGGACAAGACACGAGGTCTTGAGAGTGAGTGGGAACGCGTGATGGCAAAGGGACCGCGCAGAGACGCCACAATCAGTTAATGTCCGCGCCTTCGCGTACGGAATCGAAGGTCCAGGGAATCATGTCCGTGGTGCCGTGTTACGACTCAAAGCTTCAAAGCTCAATTTATACGGATATTTTCGGTGGAGGGTGGACTTTATAAAGTTTTCAGGAGGTTCTCAGGAATATACTGTCGGTCGGCTTGTCCAGACCTTGCCGATGGACCGGTAGACCGTCGGTCGGCCGCTCGAGAACATCCCCCCCCCCTCTCGAGAAGTATCCGCCCCACTCGGTGTCTTTTGAATTCGGCGTTTTTTTGTTTGCGCAGTGGGGTGAAACTTTCGATGAGACTGGGCAGTAACAGGGTTCGGAATGTGTGGCTTGCGATCCCGATCGATGCTTCCGACGCTCGAACTAGCCCCAGGTGTTAAGTTAGACAGCCACCCCCACACACGGAGGTGACAGACACAGAAAGGAAGGAACAGCCCCTTCCCCCTCCCCGCTGGTCCTACGGTTCTGGCCACCCTGCCTCGTGGTATGGGTTGACAATCAGCCAATTCAAACCTTCAGTCCGCAATGCCCCACGCAGCCCATGCAATTCGTAACGAAGATACGGTCCAATTCAATCCGTACGAGGTCTTCGAATTACCAGTTCAGCTCATCCACAACGACAGATCACCTAGACACTCCCTTCGATAGATCTTGGTGTGCGACTTTGCATTTTTTTTTCTGCCAGAAACGGGTAAATGGCTCAGCTACCACCTTCTTGTGTTGTGTTGCGTTTGCGACTGCATTACGGTAAGTATACGCTCGGCCGGTACCACAATCCACCATGCCATTCTGAGTGATTCCTCTCTTCAGCTCTGAAGTGACGGGACCCACGGTCTATCTCCCCTCCTTTATGCACTTGAAAACGCTCTCTGTATTGCAGCGTTCTCTGTGCCACTTTTGCCGCTCCGGGACCACTTTGACTCCCCGGGACGGCGTTCGGCGTCTGCTCTGACTCCATGGGGGAAATAATCAAGGCAAGGCTCTACTTCGAAGGAGCGGTATCCTCCCTCCCTCCGAACTCTATGTCTGGGACCCAACATAGCGACCAGGTCACGGATTGCCCGTTGTACCCTGAACGCGGCGCTCTCGCCTCGGGTGAGTGTTCTGGCTTATCACTTCTTTGTCTCTTTTCATCGGTGGGACCCCGTCTTCTCTTCAGACGCCGCCCGTGTGTACGTGTACGGTGCGGCGGTGCATACGAACCACCGGAGGATGCGATTCTCGAAAGACGGCGTTGTTCGTTCTCGACCCTCTTGGAACGGGGATGAATCCATTCACGGGTGATGAGCGCGTGCGTATTTCCTGGCGTCTTTTGGAAGAATGAACTGCGTGCCAAGCTCGTGGTCGACTGGACCCCCACCCCCCTCACCGACTTTCACGTCAAAGAGGGGGGGGGGGAGTTTATTCATGTATCCGCATCCCGCCTCTTTGAGACCCCCGCACCGGTTCCGTCAAACGCCGGTTGCCGCTGTTCATTGTGGGTTTTGAACGGGAACGTCTTCCCCAGTCACGCTCATGTTCAATGCTGATGACCACACGTATGCGCCCATCGACCCAGCCCCCTCTTTACCTGTCATAAGTTACAAGCTGGCGGCCGTTTGAGGTCTTTGGTGACTTTCGGTTTCCGCTTACGATCCGACGAATTGGATTCTATGTGCCACAGGGATATACCGTTCTGGTACTTGTCACCGAACACCCAGGTTACGTTGACTCTAATCTCATGAATGAGAGTCACGCTCTGGCGTTATTCGTACGTCCGCTGATATCTTATTCTTATCGGAGGGATCGGTACGACGATACTGAGAATTCATCTTGCTCCCTGGGGAAAGAGACGCCGCACTTTTTGAGACGGCGCTCGAAGGGGTTCTGGGTATCCGTCCCTTTGATAAGATCTCACGTTTCCTCCCCTTCCATAGAGTTGATCCGGCTCCCCCCCGTGTCCGTTATCCGAATAGAGGCTCCTGCAAGAAGTCGAGAAGCCAGGAACGTTCCGCCTTCTCACCACTACCCTGTTCCCTCGTATTGTTGTCAGGTATAACTCTGGCTTCCTTTTTCGATGCTGCTCACGGCATCCCCCCTCAAGGACACGAGGCCGTTTCAACAAGTTTGAAGCAGAGGCCAATTAAGACAACGGCGAAGTCGTCGCATTGCTTACGAAGTGGGTTTTTATGTATTGTCTCCGTCCCTCCTCCGGTGGTTATCTTACTGGATACGATATCCCATCCCCGTCCCCTTCCGTATTTCTGGCCGATGAACCTTGTTCTCATCGCTCCCGATCACGTTCCCTTTATCTGTTTGGCACATTGGGCGTGTAGCTGTCACGCGGCACCGCATTGGTTGATCAACTCTCGGGGCCTATTCAAGGAACGGGGACTGGATTGATGGTTTGAGGTCAATCGTTCACTACGATTTGGAGGTTTCCGAGTATTGGGTCTTTTTTAATGACCCCCCCTTCAGCATGTGTATTCCACCGTATAGTTTCAAGATTTCGGGAGATACCGCGCGCCCTCCTAAGAAACCAAGATTTAAGTGGGATCTTTGGACCATGTCCCCTTTCGTGTGTTATGGGTGGTCAGCTGATGATTGGATTCAGATTTCCAGATCCTAGATCCTGGACATTAGCGCCTGAAAGTACGGGGGGTGCGTTCGATCCCACTGCGGAAGTGGTTTCCATTGCTCGCCACAGGGCGGATGATCGCTCGAGATGTATATCGCTCGCGGAGCCTCTTCCTCCTACCGACTGTGCTTCTGTCGGTCCATCAATCTGGTCGCCAGACTTTCGTTGTGGTTATCTGTGATTCTAGGCATCAGCTCCAGGGCGTCGCTTTTTCGACCCTAGGCATTCATTCGTCTGGTGCCGGGGCACCCTGTTTCCTCCATCAAGAAAACCACATACCTCCACGGCGTTCCAGGACGTGAATGAAAGCGCGCAAGGTGAGTCGTATCGGCTCCATCATGATCCTCACAGCGCGGAATGAATTGCCATTCTTCCAGAACTTCACGCTGGCGGTTCTTACCCCTCTCTCGTATCCCCTCTCCCACCGATAATACAGAACGCCTCATAGCCGTTTTGCAGATCACGTCCGTTGGGCGATGGAGCTCCGATTCACAGCGCCATTCCTCGCCGTCTGGCTTGTCGTTTTTGCTTAGCTCGGCGCGTGTAAATCAGGGAGATCCACCGAAGATCTGGTTATCAGTACTACTGGTGAATGTTCACAGGTTCAAGGGAGCATCTCGAGATTGGACCGAGCTGGAACGGGGTCACAACCCTGCCCCACAATCCCTTTAGGTGCACGTATGAATGGTGCGAACATCGCAGAATCATAACTTGATGGGCGGTTCCACACTAGAACCCCGAGAAACATGATGTGGAGGTGGTTTGATGCAAGGGTAGTTCCATGGTGCGGTGTTCCCTTTGAGCATGTTATCTGTGCTCAGAGATCGAAAAAAGTGTTACATAGAACGGTGCATAGGATCAATGGGGATCGTGTTTGAGTGGGATATGTTGAACGCATAGGCGTCTCTCGAGATACTTAGGACGCTGCAGGGACTGCCCCCGTTTACCGCCCGCGAGGGTCTCACCGTCGGCCTTGGGTGCATCCCCGGGTGAGGGCTGTGTCGCAGCGTGTCGGATGTAAATCATTGGGGCCAAACTACCGGTGTGGTCTCAACTGCGCCGCTGGAACGCCATCCTAGCGTGTCAAAGTGAACAAGTAACTGACTTGTCAAGATGCGGTTTCGCCGTCGGGAGGGTATGTGGGAGAAGGCGGGTTAGATTGTCGGGATGGGAGAACGTCGACACACAGTGTGTCGCTTCGGAAAAAGCGTGGAGGGGCGTCCTCTCTACGGACAAAGTACCCATTGTCGGCACACGTTCGGGTCACAAGATTCTGTTGGCGGGTTCTTTGTTGTCGGCCTATCGAAACATCCACCCGTGGTGAGGGGTGCTGCGTTGGTACGTTTAGACGTCGGTCACTTTACCTTACCCCTGCTCAATTGACTAGATAGATAACCTCGACACCCGACGGGTATTGGTGTCTAGACCACAAGTTGGGCAATGGACGACGACGAGAGGCATCTGGGCGTGTCTGTTAAGGACCGTGTAGCATTCTGCATGCTTCCCAGAAACTCTCACGAAATGCTGATCGCGATTCGTGTTCAGTTGCGCCGTTCCCGCGAAAGGGTTTGATGCAGGTCACCGCGCAAACAGTGCCTAAATCGGGAGGTCTACCGTCTGGGCCGTCGGACCACCTAATCGCACTTCGTACGAGTAACATTGAACTGATGGACCGAAAGTGCATCATTGTCTCAAACGCCCGTACCCGGCGGGCGTTTTCGTTTCTCTCTCGGTACACCGGGAAGCTGGCGCGGCCGCACTATTTCTGCGCGTAACACGGTTTTTCTGTCCCTTTTTATTTCTATTTTGTCACGCACTCATGATGGTGGGCAGGCCAATTCCAAATTCCAACTCGTTCCCCCTTTTTGCCGTGACCATCTCGATCGATTGATGTATGTTGTCGCCTTTCCTGGGGTGCAATGATACTTGCCTTTGTCGGCGTTAATTCTCCTGTTCCCGTGGTGTTAGCGGCCCGAACACTCCCCTCGTTTTTTTCCGAAGGCGCCCATCACCGAGATGTGCTGTGTGTCTCTTCTGATTCTGCTCATTCAAACGCCGCAGGGAGGGGTTCAGGCTGACCAGACCGCTGAGTGTGATCCGTGACTACCAGAGTGATCAGCCCTGGCTTAGACTGTTGCACGGTTCGCTGCATGTCGTCATTTCGAACAAGGATGAGGTCGGACCGATGATTCCAGGCCCTTGCGAGGCCACTCTATTGGGATTGATTTGAGAATCCCTTCCATTTCGCCAGTCTCGTAAGATTGCAAATATCGCGTATACAGCCTACGTACACGGCTGGGTCAGCAAGAACAGACGTTCCACTCACAGAGTTGATGCCTGCAGACCCCACCCAGGGAGCCGTGATCGATTGATCGGCATTCGGCATTCCTACTTCCCTGCTTCTCTCCTCCGGCCGCTCCTCACTGCGCTTTGCAGGTTGGGCCTTCGTGGCTCCGGCTCGGTTGATCACCTCATACGAAGATTGCCTCCGAGTTCACAAGCTTGGTAGTGAGAAGAAACCGATAACCCCCCCGCAGGCGTGCTCATGCGGCGGCATTCCATCTGATCTCATCTGAGCCGACGCAACACCTCATGAACAACCTCATCAAAGCGGCCTCCGTTGATGTGATTTCCCGCTTCTGTGCTCCTTGTGATTTATCTTTCCTCCCAACAAGAGGTGTATCCGTTCCCACACGAACGGAATGATCGGATTCGTCGCTGCACAGGAAATAAGATGCAAAAGTCCCAAAGGCAGCCCAGTGTCTCACGAAGTGTGAATCTCGCTCCCTTGCTGGCTCCCAATGGTATACGTAGGGTTCGGTCTGATAAGGTAGTGGTTGGGGAGGGTTTGCGAATAAGGTTTGTCATGGACTCGCAGCAGATCAGAACACAAAAATCTCGCAACGGTTCCTGCCCAGAGGTGGGGGTTGTTCGTTCCATAGAGAATGCTGATCAATTTTGGCCATTCCGCTACGGTAGGGCCCACCTGATAGAATCAGAAAGCCTCCGTCATCATGTTGCGAGTCCATTGATTGATCACGACGCGGTGGGGGGGGGGGTCAGATAAGGCAATAACAAACAAGGGGAATCACGAGGTTCGACGCGATTGGTTGTCGTCTTCACAAAGTCAAATCACGGCCTCGGGGTGCGTGGATATGAACGCTAATCGCGGTCCCACGGATTGATACTTCGCCCTGACACGGAGCCGGCTGTGGGGCTCGGCCTCAAACGTTGTGACCAAAAATATCGAGAGGGGCCCAGCAGTGTGGTTTCAGGAATTCCAGACAATGCAACCTTGCTTTTCGAACGCGTGGCAACAGGATACTATTGGCTGACCCAAACCGCAGCACGTTGGGAGAGCGTCCTCGGGTCAATGGAACCTCTTCCGATCCTCGTAACACTACCGGACGGGGGAGATGAGATAACGAAGGGCCCAGTCTTGTCTGTGCGTATCTACCAGTTCCCAAGAATCAGGTGATCCCCCTTATCGCGTGCGGGTACAGTCGTGCCTGCTGACGGTCATAACCGCAACCGTCTCCACGTCAGGAAGCAAGGGCAACTGTGGCATCCCGTGTGGTTCATGAGTGGGAGGCATGGTCGATTAGTTCTGTCGAAAGGTTGGGAATGCTTGGAAACGCATCCAAGTGGGCGCGTTCCCCCAAGATGGGAGAAAACTAATCATTGTGGTGCATGAAAGATACTAATACTGAGAAGTGCACACCGTAGGAGCTGGAGGCGAGTGTCAAGGATAATCCTAGAGCTTGAGATAGAAGGTACCAAGAATTGACGATTGGCTCGACTGGTCACGGGTTCAGGGGTTATCCAGCAGCTGTAAAGGATCCGCACAGTCGCATAGTGGAGGTATGAAAAGAGAAGAAGCCTGACAACCAAAAGGCATCATTACGTTGCCTTGCCCAACGGATTCAGAGGGTTGGAACCAGTCTCCTGGGCAACTTTCTCTGTGAATGGGGATTTCAGGTCGGCGATGACGTTCGACAAGAGATCGCGGACGGAGATTTATCAAAATCGGTCGCTTTGCACAGATCCGGCTGTTGGGCGTCATTGACCGCCTGTCGGGCACGACAGGGACGACCGGCGGTCAGCAAAGCAGCCAGGGCGACATCAGCGTTGCAAAATCCGCAAGTCCGGCGGAGGACCATCGCGAGGGAAACGAGGAAACGAGGGGGACTTTCAACATCTGGCTGAGTCTTGGTCGGGCGCGCCGGCTGCAGTCACGGTCACGGGAATGACGCAAACTGGGTGCGCAGAGCTGCGGATCTTCGACCACAGATAACGACAACTTTCATACAGGCGATGGCTACTCAGAGGACTGGAATCGCAGACATCCCAGTCGAGCTCTTGATCGACAACATTCTACCCTTCTGCGAAGCCAAGGATGTGTTTTCCCTCGGTTGCACGAACAAGTTCTTCGCTCTCGTCACGACTGACGATATGCTCTGGAAACGAAGGTTGGCCGTCGATTACAACTTTACGGGATCAGAGACGGCCAGAACGAGTGGCTGGAAATTCATCTACCAGCGATTAAGAAAACCGCGAGTTTTTGTTTGGGGGTACGTGATCTCGTCGTTTCTTTTATGTTACGAGGGTGCTTATTCGTTTGCTGATGCACTCACGGGCACTCATCCGATTGCAACCATTCAGGGAGAAGAACAACGGCCGGCTTGGGTTGCCACAGTTTCCAATGACGACCCTTTCGGATGTTCCTTTTCCGGTTGAACTTCACCTTCCAGATGTCCGCGTGGTCAGCTTGGCAGCTGGTGGAATGTCAGTATAGATTCCATCCTCAGTCATACAAAACATCCTCATATCTTATTGTCCCCGTATACCAACAGGGCGTTCCATGCGCTTGACGCTGACGGTGGCGTGCATGTCTGGGGTAAGGGTGTTCGTCATCTGTCCTTTCCATTTCACGCTAGAATGTCCGGATGTTTATAATACATCGTCGCAACTCCCCAGGCACGCTGAATGGAATGTCTGTTGCATTGAGGCGTGACGGCTTCTCGGAACCCCACAAAACAGCTTCGACGCCTATGAAGCTCCACCTGCCAGCTCCGACACGTAGTATCAGGTAAGTTCATCTGTTGATGCACGGATTGAAGTTTACGCATATATTTCCCCTATATTCCCAGCTGCGGCCGGTTACATGCTATGAGCCTGGACGCCAATTCCACGGTTTGGAACTTTAGAAGCTGGGGCAGGCCGTTCCGGCTTGTCTCTCCCTCGCTTGATTGTTCGTCTCCAGCAACAACCCCCATTCAGATTGAATGCGGCTGGGCATATTCTACCGTTCTCACGAGGTCCGGGGATGTGTATGCGTGGTGGCCGTTCGAAGGTGCCATCGAGGACCGGTATCGGGAGACCATGACCGAACTGGACAAGGATGAATCTACGAAGGCCGTTGTTCCTGACGATGGGACGATTATACCTTGTCACACCTGGGGGATCAACAAGGATCCTGTCAAGCTGCCCATCCTCCCCGATCTGCCGGACTTGCACGCAACCGGACTCCCAGAAGAAGAGCGCAGGAAAGAAACCAAGTTGATCAAGATAGCAGCCTTTGATAACTGCCTCGTAGGATTAACGAATAAAGGTCATGTCCTTAAGATAGATGGATTGACCGACGAGGACTCGATTCAGATCTGGCGTTATGTGAGTGAGAATGCATGGATGATCTGCAACCTTTTCTCAAGTCATGACACGCAGCTGCCATACTACTCTGAGATAGACAAAGTCAAGGAGCACTCAGCCTTCCGCACGACTACAGGCGACGACGGACAAGAAAACCCACCGCAGGTGGAATTGCCATCGGATACCATGCTCATTACCCATGTAAGCGACATTGCCTCAACGCTTTCTGAAACACTTGCCTAAGATTTCTCAACATTTAGGTCTCTGCGCACTTCAACTCCTTCTTCGCCTACTCATCCTCCATGGTACTCAAGGGAGAACTCGAGACTACCCCAGAGATGCTTCCGACCATCATCCCAGAGCTTCAGAACAGATCCGTCATCTCTGTTGTTCTTGGCGACTACCACTACGGTGCTCTCACCTCCTCCGGAAAACTCCTGACGTGGGGCCAGTACTCCAGAGGAGCTTTGGGTCTCGGAGACCCTGTAAAGCTTCCTGTCGGGTTCCCAGGAGGGTTTGCAGAAGAGGATCGACGAGTCCGGGCTCAAAGCTTGGGTCATGGATCCCCACCAAACGT
>Ga0307517_10009675_pt1 | contig 13627 bp, 12 predicted proteins | sample 23_EM_MG_FD_194515 | JGI IMG/M metagenome (GOLD analysis project Ga0307517, IMG submission 194515) | Populus trichocarpa ectomycorrhiza microbial communities from riparian zone in the Pacific Northwest, United States - 23_EM | ecosystem: Host-associated > Plants > Roots > Unclassified | place...
TTCCAGCTTAAATAAATATACTTCAAGCACTCGGGTCCTTGACGGCACTCTTCATTTCTTTCGCACTACTCTGTCTCCCTTCGCAATATGTAATGGATAACTAACGGCTATCAATAAACTTCTTATGTTGCCGTACTTCAGCGGTGATCGCTTCTAAGGTCCACAAGAGTAAACAATGCTAAACCGATTGACGGCTCAGGACAATCAACGCAACAAATATGGATGGCTGTGCGCTCTCAGCCGAGATTCGGATGATGTTGCAATTGGTTGTCTCGTGAACAATTATCATCACCAGGTTTAGTTGCTTGCATTCCTGTTAGATTGTGAGAAAGGGGTTTTCTAGGGTTTTATTTAACGCTCTGCCGTTGCTCAGGGGACCCAACGACGCCGCTCCACCACCATCTGTCACTTCATGAGTCTGTATATGGCATCAGACTTGTTCATACATTAGCGGATGTCATCTTCTTGTGGAATGCCAGGGAATGCATTGAAATATCCTTTACAAGGATAATTTCTCCGGGTTTCAGAGAATTCGTCTAAAGCACGACGTTATCCGTTGCACTTGCCTGTCGTATCACAGTTAACTTCTCACGGCATTGGACTCCAGCCGGGACCTTATACCTCTCCATAATACCTAATTCACCTCAGGTGTGGATGTGTGCTTACTGGTGTATATATACCTGCCTTACAATGTACATGAATGACGGAGGAAACGACGCCTTATCCCTCAGGGCTTAGCGCTTAGTAGGCCCTGGGTCGGTCTGGAGTCTGGACCCTGACCCAATTCTGTACTCAAATATAGAGTATACGACAGCTCGAGTGCAATTGGCTGCTTTATTGCCGACACCTATTTAAATGAATGACTCTATTCACCGCTGAGATGGGGTTGCTGTGGACGGGCATGAGAATACTATTGCATATGGCCTTCGTGTGTTTGATTGGGTTTCATTCCCGCCAGATAAAAATAATCCACGGCTTGTTGCGATTCTCCAGAAGTTCCGCGAACGAATTCTATATTCCCTTTCACTTGAATACTCCGATTGGTATCACCTAAAAGACGGCTGCTTAGCTCACGAAAGATGGAGAGAGAAAGCTGTCCAGGTCACATTGTGCCGTTGACAGGCCACCCAGTAACTCCTTTAATTCTCTAGAAAGTAGATTGGTGTAAAACGATCACCTTGGCTCGTTAGCAGCTAATTTAGAGGTTTTGGTGAATTTACCCGGGAATGCGATTTTGTTATACACCACGGATTGCGCTTGTTTATTCCTGAATTCTTCAAAAAACCGACAACGTAAAGATGCATGTATGTAAACAAGACAGCGGCTTTCCCGTACAAAAATGAACTCAATATGAAGTCATCAACACATCCATGATCCATCATGTCCAACAATCCGGCGACATGTGTCCAACGGCGATCACTGGCCATCACCACTGATTACAACGGAAAAAAAAAACTTCCACCCCATCTTGGGCTGCCGTCATTGAGCGTTAAAATGCTTGACCCAAAAGAAATTTTGCTTCCGTGCTTGCTTCCGTCCGATTGCTTAAATGAGCAAGATCAAGGGACTTGTACCCTGGACTCGGTTATTTGGTTTACCTATTATGATAGGCTGGTTCAGGCTGGCCCCTGACGACCATTTCTAAATACTGCAAACTTTTGCATAGGTTTAGCACTCGGATTGGCAGACAAGACAAACCTGCGGAGAGGTTCAAGCTTCACTATCTGCAGAACCTGTTGCATGGGGAGATTTCAATGGGTTGTACATAACACGGGTGACCTAGTCGCTGGCGTGCTGTTTGTTCTAATGTACTGTTTGTTCTAATGTGCGACGGATTTTGTCAAGTATATTCTCTTCGCACTTCTTCGCCCTTTTCTCACCTTCAATCTTGGGCGCCTGTCTAAGACGCTTTAGATGCCTCTTCTCTGTTTACTCCTATTTCTTGCCGTATAATACTACATCGCTCTGGAAACTCGGGCCCCTTCAAACCCCACCCTACCAGGTGGGGCAGCTCAGGGGGTACTTATGCCGTTCAGTTGTTCCCTGGCTTCCTCATTGTCAACGTAATACTTGAAAGTTGAGTCCCTTATCACGGGTCCGTGGACTTGTTTTTTACTCGATTGAAAGCTGTGCATTGGCTAAAATTCCAGGAGAGGTGGCCAAAGCCCCGTTAGGTGTTCCTCAAAATAGTCTTCGTAAGTTTTTGTCGCCTTGATCCAACATGGGTTTACCTTGAAATATGGTTAACATGATCTAGTTCGGCATTTCGCTGACCCCCTGGAAGCCCCTGGGTCTTGCACCGAAAATACGGATTCTTCTCGTCTTGTCTCATGAGAACTCATGAGAATTGCCAGGACTCGATTTTCCGCTGCTTAGACTCAATTTAATACTGGCTTTAGATTACTACCCTCTCATGCTATGTCGCCAATGCGACTTCTATCATTGATCCTCAATGAATTCACAAGTTTCAAGTTCTATTCAGGCACACAACTTGATAGAGGTATACATCCAGACCAAAATTGTCGATTTGTATCATTTGTTATCTTTCCATTTAAAGTTTAGGAAATTGTTCCAGTACATTGGAATAAATCTGTGATTATGTGGTAGAGACCGATCTATCAACCCAGATTTGCGGATGGAGGTCGTTGAGCAGGGTCGCTGACTCGCTGTTCACCGATCACCTCTTGAAAGTCAAAGCCAAGGCCAAAGGCCCTACGATTCAAACTTACCTCACGTCGGCGTTGACCTGCCATTCGATCCATTCCACGCGAGCGACGATGACTTCTCGGTGATTATAACTGTGCTTAAGCCTTGAGTCGCGTGGTTGACATCTGACGGGCACTGGGAATAAGTAACTACTGAGAAAGCATCAATCGGATGAGGATATGTGATGGTAGGGCTGTGAGCGGAAAGGTTCCGGCAACGGGCCGGGGCGGAGACATGAAAATTCTTACTCCTTAATCGGTCGTGTTATGACGCCAGGTGGGACTCTTTACAGTCATATTATACTTAGGGACTTTTTGCATTCTGATTCAGAACCGTTTGACAATTGATGAGCAGCGTTGGAAAACAGACTTATTAAATCAGCGCTGCACAACTGAATGACGGAGGCCTTCAAAGGGAAGCATGGTGTTATCCCGAATAGCCAGAGTTACGTGTGTGTGGGGAGGAAAAAAAGGGGGCATAGATATTAGAATTGTCGTAAAATTAAGAGGACGAAAATATCAAGAGAGGATGAATCATTCGGTACTAATGCGCTTGTCCAGCCCCAAGAAAGATACGATGTGAAAATTTTTTGAGAAATGAGTGGATAAAAGACCACTGAACGCAGATCACCCCTGAACGCAGATCAAGCTGCCTCACGGGGAATCCTTATCCTCAATAGACCTCCATCTCAAGTTGGATTCGTAGAACTCGAGCATCTAAAATTTCGTTAAGAATTGTAAATGGAAGCAAACGATTCCAAACTCACTTTGGCAGGAAAACGTTGGTTACAAACCTTTGAGAGTGCCCTGACCGCTTCCCCAGATTGCCTGAAAAGTTAATTAGCAACGGTGCCTTTAGGTCATTTGGGAGATGTAAAAGGCTCACAAGGTGAAATACACCATTAAATTGTGATCACCCTCCCGTTCAACTGTATCGACGGACTTGATCAAGCCATCCCACTCAGTCATATGCAAATAGGAGTCCATGGTACCGATCATTTTCTCTTCTGGTTCTGGTGTTGCTGTCTTCATTTTGGTCGCCTTTGAAGTTTGGTTTGTCTTTCTTGCCTTCTTGGGGGCTCGGGTCTCGGCGACCTCATCGACATCCATTTCGTCCGACTCTAACGCTTTCGCTGAGGATTTGCGTCCTCGCTTTTTGGTTGACGTGTGTCCAGCGTCAGAACTGTCGTCTGCAGCTACCGATTTGCGGGGCTTCTTGGGAGATTTCTTGTCGAGTGATTTTCGGGCAGCAGCAGCCTTTTTCTTCGGATTTTTTGTCCAGTATTCCTCAACAAGATCACCAGCATTACTAATAGTTAGGTTAGGCAGGGATATGTGTAAGGAACTACGGTGACACTTACAGGGCATCTTGCTCGTCGACCCAACTATTCTCCTCGCTGCCATAACCCTTCCATTTCACAAAATAGCCCATACGTCCCTAAGCCGCGACGAAAAACGCGTCGTTAGAGTGTAAAATGGGTAATTCACTCGAAATCATACATACATCTGGGAAATAACCGCGTTTCGCGTCAAGAACTTGCTCAATTTCATATTCTGTGCCTTCTTCCTCCCCTTCTGATTCTGGGTCTCCTTGAACAGGTTTCCCTTTAGTTGGCGCCGCTTTGACAGATTCCTCGCCGTCTGAAACAGAAGTGATGCCAGCCATTGCTGTGGCTCAGAAGAAAAAACGATGGAAGCGCGAGGTGCGAAGCCTGAACCGTGTGAACAATATTTGGTCAACACGTTATACAAACAAGCACGCCGCGAACCTGACAGAAGCAATTGGACATTAAATTTTGTTCTTTTGGCAAGTCACAGGCGACTGTACAATTCGTACATCAAAGCAGAAGAAATATATATAGGCAACAGTAGTTCAGCAAATTCTAGAACGCAATCATCTTCGTCGACTGGGGCTAGCACTTCGGCCTCGTGCGGGTCTGCCCTTTTTGGGTCCAGAAGGAGGCGGTCGAACGAAGGCATAGTCACATTGGATGACCTGCTCAAGTAAAGGGGTGCCCGACGCTCCATCAATGGCCGCCTGAGCCTCTGTCATAGTCTCGTACTCGACCAATGCATAACCCTGGAAGAGTGAGTGAGGGATAAAAAAGGAAGCACCATGCGTCAAGCAAATTGTGTGGCTCGAGATACTATACGACGTACCTTCACATAACCAGTGCGGCGGTCAAGGTTCAAATGCAGATTCTTGATCTCTCCAAACTCTCCAAACTTGTCTTGAACATCTTCTTCTGTCGCCTCCTCATGTACGTTTGTAACCAGGACAATCCATCCTTCTACGGCTAGTTCAACTTATCAGTATGATAGCAAGGGGCTAAAGTCCAAAAACGCACAACGCGCCGCTCGAGCGTCTGAATCCTTTGTCGTCTCAACCCGATCATAGGTCGCCTCCGTTGACACAGGGACTTCCTTTGGTCCTGCATGGTTTGTTCATAAGTTAACCGATGTATGTCAAACCAAACACGAATATCGTACCTCCTCCATTTTTGAAGCCTCTGCCCCTTCTTCTCACAGCCCCACCACCGGAGGTGACTTCAGAACATACCAAAGTTAAATTGAAAGAATTTTAGTACAAGCCCGACGTACTCTCATCAATGTTCATCTCATCGTCGGACATCTTGAACTAAATACTCTGGGTGGCTGGTCAAAAGGGAGGCTTGACAGTGACGCTCGTCACAGCAACATAACATGGTGTGCCACTGCCGGCCGGCCGAAACTCGCCTTCGGGGGATTGAAACGTGACAATGTTACGAAGTTATAGCGTAAATTTCCAGAGCCAAAAACACTTACTTATAAGTACTTAAGCGCGTTTGCATGCCAAATCTCATGCCTAAAAAATCCTTTACTGGCAGTGTTGCCATGGAAATCTCAAAACCCTTTGCAGCATTTTTTTTAATTGTCACTACCTGTGACATATTTGTATTTACCGTGACAGGAGTTGGTTGGACTGCAAATAATTTACTTTCTCGTGTGTCCAGTGTCTATAACTCTCTGCGCGTAAAAGCAGGGACTACCTGATCCCGATGTTGGCTTTCTTGCTCTATTCCATTGGCAAAGCCATTTGAGAGCTTACTTCACCGCCGTCAATGGCTGTGCCTGAACCTGTTTTGTCCTTGATCGCGTTGGATCGATCGCCGGGAAATCGCAGATTCGCTCTCGACCGAACACGGTGGATTGAAATGCGGTTTCATGGCATTCACACACTCTTGCAACGGACCGAGCTACAAAATCTGCCTATTAAAAGGATCAATGTGTGGTGTTGGAAAAAGTCACTTATTTCTACGTCACCTATACTCTCAATTTTCTTCCCGACATGCACCCCGTACCACTCATCAACCATCCATGTACCCTGTGCTGTCGACCCACGTCGATGTGGTGTAGCCGTTGCCAGAGTGCTTGGTATTGCTCCCCAGAACATATCCACAGTGTCAGTGTAGCTCTCTGCGCTAGCATTTCTTCTCTGAACTGGAACTACCTCTTAGGATTGGCCCCGACACCGGCGCGAGTGTATCCCTGCCCAAAGTTCCCCAAGCTCGTATAATGTCAACATGATTGCAACCCCACCTCCTGCAGAACCGCAATTCGTTACCGTCTCTGCAATTGTGTTCCCTCCCGAGGATGGTAAGTTGCGTTTACAGGCGCCTTGTCCCTGTCGCATTCGCCTTTGACTTAGAACAAATGTACAGAACGTCCAAAAATCGTCAACATTAGCTGTCGACCTTCGCCGAAAGCTTCCCAAGGATTGTGCCCTATACCAATTCTTGACTCCTACTTCGGCGGTAATCAAACACACCACTTAGTCCTTACAGAAGGACTGAACGGCGAACCACTTCGGTTTCCTCTTCACCTCTGGTATGCGCCGCAACTACTCCAAAAGGGTTCTCCCGTCAATCGAGCCATTTTCCACATAACTTCTGGAGCTGCTGAAAAACCTTGGTGTGGACCCGTCGTCGTGCTCAAATTCAACGGTTCTCGGCGGCAAGGCTACTCAGACGCCGGCTCGAACGACCTTCCTGCTCTCTCTGCCTACTTCCTCGCTTATAAATAGGTAGACGCCCAGGCCGTAAGTTCGCCCACCAAACGGATCAACAACTCGTTATCTACTCCCACAACGTCGTCAGAATGGTCACCCCCTCTTCTCAGCTAGACACTCACTTATCCGCCGTCTCGCATTCTATAACTGTATTTGAATTGTAGCATATTTCTTAGCGTTGTTGTCTACCTGCGCACAGTCCGACTTCATCACATTGGTTTTACATAGAGCATAGAAAATCCTTCTCTTGAATCTAGCTAGCGTCTTGTTAACAGTCTTCCCTCATAGTCGCCTATTTTACTCTAGTTGATTTGGCAATCTGATATTTGAGATCTAGGAAAGGAACGGATGCAGAGCTATTCGCTGATCGACCCAAAATACTAGTATAGAAGCATCAGTCCCTGATCATGAGGATGTGGGAGCTCTAGGAACGGCGATTCTATCACTGAACCTGATATTTCTGCATAATAACATTGTAACATATCATATAGATGCAGAAACTTGATGTATGTAACATGTTCTGACCTGTATATATCCGGGTCAGCTGAACCCAAGTTTAGAGTTTAACACCTGCATATGCAACAGTATGAAGCAGTACGATCTCTAATAGATCTCTAATAGATCTCAATGCCGTTGGCCAAGTCCTCGCCCACACGGAACGACGATCCGAATTTGATCTTCTCCAAGTTGGTCAATTGAGTAGTTACTTGTCAAAAATACAGAATTCGCAAAAGCTGGTTCAAGTTCTCGTTCACCGACCATCTGAATCCCCTGTACTATTTTCGTCGTATTCATCTTTGTATGTGCCATGGACCGAAAATCTATTTTGGTGCACTCACACAACCCTAACCCGAGATTGTTAACTCACCGGAAACCATGATCTCTTTCACTTCATTTCCTCCCAAATTCCAAGATACAGACCATGTCAACACAAGACACCACCCGAATGTCAAAGGAGACCTCATGGATCTTGACGATTTTCAAAATTTTGAACCGCAGGGATCGAAATTGACCTGCCCAGGAGAATCCTTGACATCCTCACACGCTTACATGCGGTATGGACCTATGATCTGTGTTAAAACTATTTCGTCTAACTAGGAAGTGAGATAGCGGACATGGGACCTATGTAGATAATGAGGAGGTCATTGCATCTGTAGCAGGAACCATCGAACGCGTGAACAAGCTTGTGACCGTTCGAGCGATTCGAAGTCGGTGAGCATAGAGTTCTCGACCGTCTGATCTTGCTATTTGCAACCTCATGTTGAACCGTATGTTATAGATATAACCCAGAAGTTGGGGATCTTGTTGTTGGGCGGATAACGGAGGTACAACCTCGCAGATGGAAAGTGGATGCCAATTCGAGGCAAGATGCTGTCCTTATGTTGTCGTCCGTGAATTTACCCGGTGGTGTGCAGGTAGGTGCAATTCCACCCTCATTTCAAAATTTGCATATCCATTTTCAACTAGCGTCGTAAATTGGAAAGTGATGAACTGCAGATGCGAGGTTTTTTTGAAGAAGGGGACCTATTAGTTGCTGAAGTTCAAGCGTTCTTTTCCGATGGTGCTATGTCGCTTCACACACGGTCACTGAAATATGGAAAGGCAAGTAAACTACATCCCCCTGCCTTTACAACACAGATTGAATATTGGATAGCTACGAAACGGACAACTAGTGATGGTTCCACCCATTCTGGTCCGACGGCTCAAATCCCATTTCCTAACATTGCCATGTGGCGTTGACCTTATCCTTGGACTGAACGGTTATATTTGGGTAAGTAAACATGTTAAAGAAAATGAACAAGAAGGGGAAGAGGGTTTTGATGCAGAGGCAGTGTATTCAAACGTGAATGATGTGCGTGGTTTCATTTTTAACCTCTGATGTCAATTTCTCAACCTGAATGTCAGGACGTCGACGACTCTACAAGAACCGCAATAGCACGCGTCACCCACATAATCCATGTGTTGACCTCTCATTTTGTACCATTGACGGACGCGTTGCTCCTTGAAGCATACGAATGGGCTGTAGAGCAGGAGACCTCTGTCAAAGATCTCCTCCAGCAGGACTTCGGTGATGCGCTGGTGGCATCGATAGTTTCCAACCGTTGAATTAGAATCTGAAAATTTGATGTTTTATCAAAAAATTATCCTTGATTGGCCGGAAAAAAACCCTTACGAATGCAATTTTGCGTGCTGGACAAATTGATCATTCTTCCTCTCCTTCGCTTTCTTCCTCGTCTTCCTCGTCCTCGTCCTCCTCATCTTCGTTGTTTTCGTCGTTGTCATCGTCATCGTCATCTTCGCCTTCATCTTCATCAAGCTGGCCTTGTTGCACTTGAGGTACTTGGTGTTGGTGCTGTCCTTGTGGGTTGTTGTTCGCCGCACCACTGGCCATCTTCCGTGCTTGCATTGCTCTTTTGGCTTCTTCTTTATCTTCATCAATTGGAAGCAACTCATCAAGAGCAAGGTCTCGCCATCGAATTGAACCATTTACTCCTCCCCCACCATAACCCATATCCTCAAACAAAGCACGAGATGCAGGGTCGTTTTTAGGTTGGGGTTTGGATGCAGGATGTTTTAAACTCGTTGGGTTTCCATACGGATACGAAGGATGCACTTGGGATGGCAATACTTCAAAGAAAGCATGTCAGTATTAGTCGCAATATGTGATAAACCTTCCTACTGTCTGATTCATCTGGGTTCGGTGGGATCAAATGCTCTGGGATGTCGAGTTCTGTTAAATGAGGGTGAATAATGAGGGAAGACACATCATTCGTATGGGGTACCATCGTCGGAGAGTTCTCCATTGATATAGTCGGCAGTATCGACAGTATCCAAGACGAGCAGATCCTGCCGGCTCATGTGCAGATAACAATAGGTGAGGTCCTACGAATGTGGAAAGGAGGTAAGCAACCAGAAATATGAGAGTATCTTGTCCTACTAGCCGTCATATCGCTAGACCTTGAGTCAGGTTATACGATGGAATTGAGCGTAATGAACAAGGAAAGATAGCTTATGTAAGTCGTTCACTAATAAATGGTCAATGATCTCTCGTGCCTCGTTGTGTCCATTGTGTATCCAGGTACAGTAGACTCTTACCGCCAGAACGTTTGAAACCTCAAGGATCCAAAAAGTGGGTCCTAAAGCAAGAATTTTCTTTGTCTACCGTTGTCCAAGAATCCGAATACTCATACTAGTCAATCGAAACAGCTTTTTCTCTGGGTGTCCATGACCTCGATTAAATTAAGGCCTGGCAATAAACATGCAAAAATTTAACGCCTTAAAGAGAGGCCGAGTGCACCACCATAAATGGGCGCACCCAGAGGCGATGAAATGCCGTGTCCTTTTAAACTGTACTTGACGGTAGAAACTATCTTGAACGGACATCGGCTTATTGGGATGAAATTTAATTGTGCGTGTTTAAATACATAGTACGGACGCCAAGACCAATACTCACAAATGAAATCAAGAAATCTAATCTCAAACGAGATTTTGCAAGGCCAAGAAGTTGGGTGTCCCCAGACCTGTGACCTAATTTGCACGTTGGTTCAAAAAGGTAGGCATCTAAGATAGAAAGAAAATATACTCACTGGATCCCATCCTGTACCAGCCGTGAACCCTAATCAAACCGTCAGCTTGCTTTAACTTCAGATAACTGACTGCCTTGCCTGTAGTTCCACATCCAGGGTTCGAGCCAGATTTGATATCAGTAAATCCAGACTTTGCAGTGGAATAAATGAGAGGATTGATGAATCCCAAAGAAGCCTTATTCTTCGACAGACGGAAGTCATTGAGAAGAGAGAATACGCCGGCGACAGTCTTTACATGACATAAGTACCTCTGGAGGTTAGAAAAAATAAATGAGATCCCACCGGAGAGCTAGCACTCGTTCCAGCAACGTTTTCCGTGGAGCCACCAACAACGACTTGGAAATTCTGACCCTGCGCAGATACATCTGGGTAAGCACGTCCTGTCGCGCTAAGAGACCATGAGAAGGTGTATCTAGCAGAATTAACGTATTAGTTACACACTTGAACAAGCCACTGAATTTCGTTCCGAGTCCAGCGAGGAAAGTATTGACGGCGGTGGTCTGGTAGGACGGAGCAGCGAAGTATCGCGAGAAGCCTCCACCAGAGAAGCTGACCGCAGTCTCCGGGTTAATCCCCTTCGTACCACCAACGGCAGTGACAAATGGGCATCTGGGAATGTGGTTAGAAGAAATCATCATTTTCGGCGAAGAGATTGCTCACGAGGCGGGGAAAGCAGGTTGGAAGAGAGTTCTCGAGGTCCCATCGTTTGTCAGGCAGTCGCCCCCGCCAACCCTGAAACTTGTTCAACACAAACCCATGGCCGGACTTGAAAATATCTCACCCAAAGTCACCACTCGAGAAGAAGACGGTCGTGCCAAGGGAGCCCAATGTCGCAAACATGTTACACACTTTGGTAGCGTAGTCGAGAGGAACCTAATATCTGGGATTCCTGTCAAGCCAAAAATGGCGCGTATGGATCACTTACGGTTTGTTCGTCATCACCATAGGACGTGGTAAGGGTTTGAGGGATCGAGCTTTGAGCCAGGAGGAAGGTAAGGAAATCCAGATAAGGTTCGTTGGTGTTGGAAGGTGTCTGAGAGTCTGGAATAAAAGGGGGAGATCCACCGGTGCTGAGCGACAAGATTTTTCAGAAATCATCGCGTAGGCAATAGAAAATAAATACCTATAATAAATGTTTGGAGTTGGGAATGAGATGCCCGTTGTGTACTGGATATCGAGATTTGCCTACAATTGTTTTGGTAAAAATTTCTTTTTGAAGCACTCTGAACTTATTCCTTACCTCTACGCCAGGATCTGACTGATCATTACCTCCTCCATTGACGAGCACAGTGGTAAATGAAGAGCCAACAGCGTCTGTGCGGAATCTCTTGAAGAATGTCTAATCAAATAGGATGGAAACATTAAGATCCAAAATGTATTCCTTGCGGTCGGTGTTTACCTGCAGATCTGCCGTGTTCGCGAACTCTCCCAAGTAACCGGCAACGCCCAGCTTGTTGACGTTGGTCGCGGCGGGTACATAGGTAGAGGTATTGTACAGACCCCTGAGACATGTGGGGGTGATGGTGGTCCTGCAGCTTGCAGGTACGGTGGCGTCGGATATGGGGGCAATAGAAGCTCCCGCATCACTGTCGGGCCTGGGTTGGATAAAGCTCGTACTTCGCATGCTGCGAAGGGTGCCAAAGTAAGTTGTTGGGGCAACGACGTCAATATGAGAGTGGAGCTCCTGCGGAAGAGAGTAGCTAAGGGTTCGGATGACTTCATCGCCGGAGGGACCATGTCGATAGACATTGTACTTCGCGCCCAGCATCTTCTCAGCCTGTGCAACGGATACGCGAAGGGTGATCCAGTCACCAGCGCGAGAGCGGTCAACGGTGCTTTCTGGGCCAATGCCATGAAAATCGAGCCAGGCATTAACGGCCTCTGTTGAGTCCGGGTGAGGAGCGTTGAAAGCTTCAACTTCCCCCTTGGTTAAATGTTGCGCGTATCTGGAGGTCCGTCTGAATGAGCTTGATTTTTTGGGAGTTGAATATATTTACCTCGAGTGCGCGGGATCGCTAATCTCCATTAAGTTCGCTACGAGATCGTCCAATCCATGCTGTTTCAAGCCAATCTTCAGCTGGAAAATATGCTTGGATGGGGCAGGTCCTTTGAGTTGCCAGCCACGCGGGGTTTCGACCCAGGAGTGTTTCTCGGCGACATCGTTCCAGCGCTTGGTGAGTGCCTCGGAGGTACAGAGCTGGGCGAGGCCCAGGAGTAAGAAGGACGTCCACAACATCGAAAAGGACTAGTCAAGGGAGGGAACCACAAGAATCCTGAGAGTGGCCAGGTATCGAATGGCGCGTTTATATAATCCGATTCGTGCCTTCTACTTTCGAAGGAAGATTTCGAGAAAAATTATCCTTTTCTTCTCTGGTCGCATGGGCAAATCTGGGTGGTGCGAATGGGTCACATTGATGGGCAATATAATCATGGAAGGTTGCAAGTCACCAGTTGAGAAGCGAGAGACAAAACCCATGTCGGCCTCCACGGGGAGCACGAGCCGAGTAATTGTTCGTGTGGTGTACAGAACCGAGTCCCACAGCAGCCCATATTAACTGTCTCCATGTAATGCACTATTATTGGCCGAGCACAAGTAATGCACTCGATACCAGTCTGCGTGAGCGCATTTTGGTTTACTAATAATAGAACTCCACCATGTGCTTGGTCCTCAAGATCGCAAGCTAGCTGATCTTCTTCGTGCTTGCCTCTAATGAACGATATCATGTGTTTCCTTTGCCATGGATTCTGAATATCGATCCGCATGACGATTAGCATGCCAGTATTGTGTCGTTCGGTACAGAGGCTCGACCGGGAAATCCAGGAGCCGACGAGGGTATTTCGCGCAACTGAGATGAGCGGATAACTACAGGCAAGATAACATCGGCATAGGGATGGAGCAGCAGTTGTCATGTTTAGCCATGCTCGACTCGCCTTCCGACGGGGTTGATCGGGTACCATTACGTTGGACAGAGAGTCGCTTCACGAATGTCCGCCTGAGACGACCCCAGTAAGCAAAGAGGAGTGGAATTGTGGGCCAAGAACACAGGAGATAATATCATTATCGCGGCGCAGTATAATTTGTCGTCCATTGTTGGTCGAGCAGCGGTATGGAAAAAAGGGATATCATCGCAGTGTTATTATCCTTCCAGCATAATTATAAGGGACATCTGAACTGTTGGACCATTCCTCCGTAACAACAGAGTGGATTGGAACATGTTTTATAAATCAAGTTCAATTTGAATATTCATTTAAAAGGAGGACAATGTTGAAATAAACGTGCTCACGAA
>Ga0307517_10009676_pt1 | contig 13627 bp, 3 predicted proteins | sample 23_EM_MG_FD_194515 | JGI IMG/M metagenome (GOLD analysis project Ga0307517, IMG submission 194515) | Populus trichocarpa ectomycorrhiza microbial communities from riparian zone in the Pacific Northwest, United States - 23_EM | ecosystem: Host-associated > Plants > Roots > Unclassified | place...
AAAAAAAAAAAAACAGAGGCTCACACCTCTGCATAGAGAGGAGAAGAGCCACTGTCGCCCCCCACAGCAACTCCACCGTCCATCAACCTCCACCACATTGTCTGAAAGCCACCAGCAGCTCCACCCCCACCAGAGACCAAAAGGAGAAGAACCAAATAGAAACAGACGAGGAAGGCAAAAAAAAAAAAAAACAGAGGTTGGTGTCTTTGCACGGGGAAGAAAAAGAAAAGATGCAGCAAACACTGCCCGCCACCGTCATAACCACTGTGAACCATTGTCGGCTTCCTCTCCACCGCCACTAGCATCACTGTGAGCGTCAGCATGTCAGCCTTCCTCGCTTTCCCCTTTTCCTTCTTCGTCTTCTTCTTCTCCACTGCATCGTCTCCACTGTTCACGTAGCATATGAACAGTGGAGAGTGCTCCACTGTTCACTAGGCCGGACAAGTCTGGCCCAGCCCAAAATGAGTGGGTCGGGTCCGGCCCAGTAAAAAAAATTAAAAAATATTTTCAAAAGTTTGTGATTTTTCTGCGTATAATTTTATTGAATTTTGCTTAATATTGATTTGTATTTTTATACTGTAAAGATACAAATCCAATATTAAAATACCTGGTTTTCATCGAAACATTAAAAAAATATATTTTTTTTGTTTTCATGCATACGGCCAAGTCTCTCAAAAATAATAATAAAAATCATCATATTGTATTTTCATACAACAAAGAAAATTTCAAAAAAATATGTATTAGCATGCATTTTGGCTTTAATAACCAATTTATTAAAATCACGAGAACTAGGCCAATATTTCAAAAATTCCAAAAAAAATTATTTTGTTTTTTTCTTTTAATATTTAGGGTTACAACCTTATACGTAAGACGTATTCTGGATATTAAATTCTTTTGTTGACGTCAGAACAATTAGGTTTTACCCGATGAGATAAGGTTCTCCTTACCGATGAGAACTTTTCTTAAACCATAGAGGGACCAACAACTAGAAAGCATGACAAGACCTTAGATTTTATCAGACAACAAAACAATACAGCTTACCTTAGGTAGGGTGTATTTGGGGTGCTAATACCTTCCCTTTACGCAACCAGTTCTCGTACCCGATCTCTGAGACTAGTTAGGGTTCCTAGTGACCAAAATACTAGGTGGCGACTCCCATTCTAATTTTTCATTGATAAGAGACAAGAATTCATTGTCTCCTAATATTTGCCAGAGAGATAGAAGATAAGATATTTTGAGGGTGGATGTTTTCACCGCGACGCCGCACACGTGCGACACTCAGCGTCAATGTTAGAGTTTGTGATGGAGTAAAAATTAAGATAAGCAGCACTTGACAATTCTATAACATAAAAGGAATTAAGGCATTGATAGAAACTAATGTTATATGTTGTGAAAATCTCTAAAATTTAATTCTAACTTTATTATCACAAAAAAAGGAGAGATTTTATAGTATGATTATGAAAATTAGGTCAAACCCAAAGAGGACTTTGCTAAATCTTTTTACAAGATACCAAATTAAGAAAGGACGAGGGTTTGAATAAAAAATTAAAGAAAATAAATTCTAAAAATAAAAAGATAAATCCATATTTTGTTAACTCAGTTCAAAGAACTATACATCCACTCTTATAAATTGATTGATCATATAAGTAAAATAAATATCCTTTCAATTCTAGCAAATAAACTCGATTTCCTTTAAAGTTAAGGGGAATCGAGAAAATTAACAATAAAATTAATCAGATAAAACTTCTAATCAATTCTTTATCATCAAGCGAGTTTAATATTGAAACACAATTTTCATTCACTCGGTAATAGTCGTAGGATCAAAGATTGTAAATTTTTTCCAAACAACAGTTCAAAAGCTTGAACAATTTTACTTGACCTATTCCTCCCTAATAAATTAAACTAATAACAATTAATTCATTTGTTTCTTATTCTTGTCCTTAATAACAATTACAAATTGAAAGAAACTAGAAAATATATATTATCATCTCAAACCAATTCAATTAGCATGAGCAGAAATCAGTAGCATAAATTTAAAACAAGAATGAATAAGTACTTGAATGTGAAAGAATTACAATGATACATGTTACTTCTCACAATCGATAATTGAGATGGATTCTATTCCCTTTGAACTGAACAAAAGAATTAGTTGTTCATCCTCAAGGAATTGCGAAAAGAAAATAGAAAGAAGGAAGGAAGTGGAATGATCCCTCTATCTGATTTTTTTTTCCCTTCTATTTAACATGAAAAAAGGTAGCTTTAATGATAAGATATCAAGGATAAAAATTAAGAGATTAAATATTATAGAGAAAATCTCTCCAATCCTTTTAGATTTCTTTTTAATTATAGGATTCCCAATTATAATCAATTCCCACCAGATTAGGAAACAAAACTCTCCCTCCAGCTTGCATCAGGGTTTTTGTATTGAAAATGATCTTTTATATTCTTGAGCCCTTCATAAATGTTGTAGTTCTAGATGTGTAGATGAATTTAGATCTTTGAACCGCCTAATTTTAATACCTGAAAGTCAAGATATGTCCATTTAAATGTTTAGTGTGCGAACATCAAATCCTACCGCAAATAGAATTCAGGCCTGATTTTACGATTCCATTTAGAGCCCCGAGGGAACTCGAACTTTTGCTCATAATGGATTTTCTAGAAAACTTGATATGTGTACTTTAACTTTGATGAAGCAAACATTTCCATTCTAGAACTCCAACTTAGTGAAAAACTTGAAACAAGCAATAAAAGTCTGGAACATAAAATGCGAATTTTTTTAATTTTTAGCAATTAATTCACAAAGTCTCTTAGTCATGTTAAACCCATAAAATAACTTTTAATAAGCTCAAATAAGCTTAAAACATATTAAAAAAAATATAATGTAAGAGAAATAAAATATATTTCCTAAACCTATAAAATAATTTTTTATTATGTATTTTTTTCTAAATTTATCTTTTTAATTACCCTATTTTTTTAGTTTATTTCCAATTTATTTCTAATTATTTAAGGAAAATTTGACATTGATCCCCAAAAATAGAAGACACGTCAATTTGATCATTTGTAAAAATATAATATCGAACCTTTAAAGAAGGAGGTTTGTCTTTCATAAAAACAAAACTCCCTATATCGATTCTAAACAAAGAAACTTATAGAAAAAGTCTAAATTAAAGTTTTAATTTTTAGTTTTGAATTCTCGAATTTTATTTCTAGGTTCTCATTTGCATGAATTTTATTTCTAGGTTCTCATTTGCATTAAAGGTAAATAAAAAAAATTAGAGAACTAGGGTTGGTTTTTTTTTTTTTTAGTTTATTGGATATGTAGTTCTGATGGGTCTTTTGATTTTGATCAAGTCTTATTGTATTTAATAAACTTGTTATTAAATATAAAAATGCAAGTGATATTTTTTTAATAAAAAAAATAAAAAAAATAATACAAGAACATTTTATTTAGATTCCAATGCAAAATAAAAACTCCTTTTTTTAATGCTAAGAGAAGTTTTTTTTTTATAATGCTAAAATAGTTTTTTTTTCTCTTTTTTTATGTAAAAAAAAGCATCAGAAGGACAATTTTTTTTTTTACAATAATTAAATATGAAAAAATTGATTTTTTTTTTAAATACTTCGCCACAATATATACTCACATAAATTTGATGTTATTTTATATATTATTTTTTTTATTATGTTTTTCATCAATTTTTTTAACATGTTTACACCTGACCAAAACCCATTAAACCCAAGAGTACAACCCAAAACAAATTAGCCCAAGGTATCAAGAATCATAGCCCAAATGTATTGACATTTACCAATGGTTGACTTACGCTCAGCCCAGTATGCATTGAGACCCACAAACACTAACCCAGCCGGCCTATTTGGCCTTAAAAGCCCATAAACACTAGTCCATAATTCTAATTGCAAGAAAACGGATCCATCATGAGGGGTTTCAGTGGCTTGAAAACAAAATCCAATGCTAAACCTACTGTTGAAGAGGAAAACAAAATCCAATGCTCTTAACATCTTCTTGCCGCGAGACGCCTCTTGATTTGCCAACGAATTAGTATATTAACCCGAGCTTCCCACCGGTTTAATATAATTTTTTTTAAAATGTAAAAATATATTAACAATAAAAAGAATATTTTAATAATGTTATTTAAACATAATTTAATGGATTAATTTATAAATTTTTACCTAACTCTTTGTCAAATTTTAAAAATATAGATTTGACAGTCATTACATACCCTCTTTTCGGACAATTATTTCTCGGATTGAATATCTAAAAGTTTAAAATATATTAAAATAATTTTTTTATTTTTTAAAATTTATTTTTGATACAGTACATCAAAATAATCTAAAAATATTAAAAATAATATTAATTTGAAATAAATAAAAAAATAAAAATTTTTCAAAAACATTTTTAAAATAAAAAACAAAATAATCTTTCAAAAAGCGGCAAAACCGAGCAACAAACTTGTGCTTTTGATTGTACTCTCTCTTTTCGGAAGCTTCCTCTTAGTGTTTGTTGTGAAAGAGCAAAAATTTCTTTGGACCTTGCAACTAAGTGGCCTCCAATGCCTAAGACATTTTGCACAATAAATATGGGAGATCTCTTCTCACATAGTTAATGCGGTCGCCTGATAAGTCATTTGTCGGGTTTAGCTACTTCTCTTCAACTATATATCAATTTGAACAATAAAATTTGTAATTTGATTTTTGTAATCAAACTTTATTTCTTTACTGTTTAATCCTTACAAATTATGTTGGCATCGTTTTATGCGTTGGAATTTGACTTTCTTTGAGAATATTCTGACTTCAAATTGAAGATCTAAATTAATTTTTAGATTATCGCTTAAAAAATTAAAAGAACAAGAACAAGAACCACTCTATGTCACAGTCTATGGGTAATTGACTATACCAACCAGTGAATTTCCAATAAGGATCACAATATTTCAATCTTAATAATGTTGAATAGACATATCAGCAGCGCGCAGTAGCCATGCCTTGTGCATAGTTGGTGCAAAAACACCATGTTAATGAAACCTTCAGATATTCTTAAAGTTTTTAGATGAACTCTGAAATTAAAGTATCTAAATTTAAATATGCATAAAATGGAAACAATGATTTTTTAATCTTTGATTTCTTGAATTTGACAACGCTGGCCCGTCCATTATCTATTCAGTGGAAAATTTAGTAACTTTCTCGTCAACCTCGTAGAAAAACTGTGATGGTATGGTTTCTCATCGTATTTAATACAATTGCATTTTGAGGAATTCCACGGAATACATAATAAGTGTACAAACAGGAAGTCAACATTGTCAATATCTATGTAGTGCCTGCACACAATAGCAGGGAGAGCCCGCAATATTGTTGTATCGTTTGATTTGAAAAGGGAGAAGAAATGTTTGATGATTTGGAATTATTTTTATTTTGTTTTAAGAATTTATTTATATTAATTTTTAATATAATTTTTTTTAGTGAAAATTTATTGGGTTTAAAACTTGTTTAGATTTACGGTTACTTTTATTAATTAAAATAGATAATAAGATTCGAACTCCTAATTGATACCATGTTAAAGAACCGGTTGAAAACTTATTTTAATTAAATAAATTATAGGTGAATGAAAAATTAATCTCAAAGAATCCTTGGTTTTTGTACTTAAAGAACCCTTGATTTTTCTAGATTTAATTATTGATTTATTGTGGCTAATTAAAGGTTGATAATAGTGAGAATTAATTCTTATTAATTCTTCAACCTTTTAACTTCTAAAATTCACTATAAAAAAAGGGGTGGGGTGAAGAAAGAGTTTAATCCATGAGTCTTTTAGATTTTATATATTTTTCCTCACCTCTCTTTTAGTATTTTTCTTCTTTTTTTAATGCTTTGATTTTCCTCCTAAATCTAGAGCTTAGGTTCATCTTGTTGAGATATATTTGAGTTATATAATCTTTGATTCAAAGATCTTGTTTAGAAGTGCATCTAAACTAATGTGGTGGTGTTGGAATCTTAATAGGCATATTGCAAATATCTTAGTTGCACAAATAAGGAGCAATAAAGCTCTTCTCTTCTAGATGAATTGTATTTGAAATGATAAATTTTTAAATATGTAATAAATATTTGATTCTTATTTTAATTTAATTTCTTTTAATTATTTTCTACTTTGTTTAGTAGATTTAAAAAAAAAAACTATTTTACTAAAATTATTGATGGTCTTACTGACAAATTAAGTCCGTTAATATATTCTAGAGAGTTCAAAAAGAATTACTAGAAATGTCACTTCTACTATTTAATCATCGACGATTTAATTTTATCGGTAATATTAAAAAAATCAAAAATAAAATTACAAACGGTCTTTTTTGTCGGTGATATGTCATATTCATCGAGGAATATACCAACGAAATAAAGCGTATAAATGTTTTTTAGCCTCTATTGTTTTTTTGTAAATTTATCAGTGATTATATTACCAACATAATTATAGACATAACATGAATCACCGAGGAAATTTTTTTCAACAAACAGTAACCATTTGTAAGTCTGTCAGTAAAAATCATGCTAATAGAATTAGTGTTTAATTATTAACGAAACATTCTGTCGGTAAATTATAAAATTCTGATAGTGTATGTTTTTTCATCGAAACTAATATAAAAGCATAAAATGCATATGATGTATTTTGATGTAAAAATTTTTCTTATTCCGAATATAATAAGTAATTTATTTGTTCTTGTATTTTAAGGATTTTTTCAATACGTTTTTATATATTTAATTATATCAATTGCATTTTTAAGATATCCAAAAGATAGTAGTTCATATAAAAAGTAAACTTTGTAATTCATGTGCAATTCACTTGAAAAGTTTTAGTTAATTTAAATGACATATCATAATCTTATTTTGTAGAAAAAAATCATCTATGATATCTTAAAAACATGAGACATGCATTTAGTAGGATTTACGGTTTATTTTAAACATATTTATTTGTCATGTACTAAAAAAACATACAAAAAAAATATTATGTACGTATTTGTCTTGTATTTCTATGTTATTAAGAGGAGAATCTTTTGGTTTTAAAATTAAACTTATAGTTAACATGCCATGAATTTGTTAATTTGAATAGTATGTTATGGTAAAAAATATATTTAAGATCTAGCTAAAAATTGAAAACGTAATAGATACAATTTTACATATAAGAATTTACTGAGAAAAATAACGAGGGGTATATATTTTTTATATCAAAATATATTATGAGCAAATCATGTGACTTTTTTATTAGTTTGAATAGATAAAAACAGATGGAAAGTATACATCGGAGGAAGAATCACTCAATTAAAAATTAAAATCCACCCCTAAGTATAGACTTAGGACAGTTCCCCTTAATTTTGATTGATTTCTCAAGAACCAACAACAAAAACAACAGCAGCAACATTGAGGGATGGAAGGAGGATAGAACTTGCTGCCAGCTTGACCATTCCTGGTTATGCTGTAAATCCTTGTCTGTCTGTCTGTCTAGATACAGCCATACACAAAACAGTGTGTCGATTCAAGCCATTTACAAGGGACAAAGGAATGAATCATTTATTTATTATGAACACATATTGATCATGTATTAAAGCTTCTATGATCAATTCAAGGATGGCAACAGCCACTCTTGTGGTCTCTCTTTCCTCTGAGTTTCCCAAGAGATCAGATCTTCCCTACTTTTCACAAAGTAATAGATCATTGCATGCATCACAATCCCAGATTATTACCTTAAAATAAAATATAGCTCGGTGAACATGGAGTGCTGGAGGGTGATTAATGAAAATCACATGCATAATATGGCATGTTCCGACAGCCAATAAAACCTGGGAATCTAAGTTGGGTAGATTCAGTGTCCCGTATCATGATTGAAATCTTATTGAAAGTTGTTCGTGCCCTTGTTAAGAATTGCAGAAGACATCATAAGCCGATCAATCCTAAAAGTTTCCTTGAGTGAAAAGTTCTACATTTTCAAGTCATCTTTGGCAGTGAAACATTTATCAATGGGGTCATTAACCTCATATAAGCCCTCAAACTAAAGGCTAATTCTAAATTGGGTCCCTAAAACTCTATCTTTTGATTAATTAGATCTCCATCCTATCTAAAATGTTCAATTAATTATAAAAAAACTGGGGTACAGTGAAACAGGTTGAAATATTTGCTCAATCGTTTTGTTACTAGCTGCGTGTTGTAGCTTAGTGATTAACGCGTGAGAGAGTAGCGGTTGCATGTTCAAATCTCCGTTGAAGCAAAATACTTCACATTTAAGAAACGATAAACGACATGTCGTATCTATTGTTTTTCTTTTAAAAGCAGGGGTAGATGACTTGTAAAAAAATAAAACGGCAGAGGCGCGGGGCCTAACTCTGGCCCACGTATTAGGATCGTGGCTTTTTATAATTGGATATTTATTTATTATTATTATTATTATTCTTTAATAAAATGAGTTTTTTTATTTAATTTTATCATTCATGATTTTTTTTTAATGATATATGTATGAATTTGTTTAATTGGCTCTATATTTTTTTTAATTTTATCTTTTAATATTAAATTTTTATTAAATTTTTTTATTTAGTATTAGAGTAATAGTAAATTAGTTTTTGTGTTTTTTATTATATAATAATTTTTTTAAATTTCATCTTTTAATATAAATTTTTATTTAATTTTATTTTTTAATATTGGTTGAGTTGATTTTTTCTCTTCGAACTTGTCTAGTAAATAAACTTACATCAAGCCAATTTTTATATAATTTAATTTAAAACCCGGGCTAAGCAAATAAAAAGGTCAAAATTTTTTAAATTTGAATAATTGTATTAAGTTTCATGACAATATTGAAATTTTTTTAAAGATCCAGATATTTTTTTTACATTCTAGAAAATTAGATTCCACCCCCAATGAAAATACTGTCAATAAACTAGTTCTTTCTATAACTTCTATATTCTTTAGGAAAGAACGACATTTTTTTATTTGGATAAAGAGACGTAATTGATGATTTATTGTAAATTGGAAACTCAGAGGACAAAACCATACCATAAGAGCCCAATTGAGAATTGTCATACAGGTTGACTCAGATGACACTTGTACAATATTACCCCTCACCTGGTCTACTTCTTTATTAGTATTTGGGAGTATGGGTAACGGCCCTTTTTTATTTTTTATTTATTTTCTGAACAAGTGGAATGGTCAATAAATACAAGCAATTAGTGGTTAGTGTTAGATTAGGGACCACTTAATATAATATTGTCCCCAAAGAGTTCCAAATCTGAGTAATAGATTTTGTTAATTTAATATTTGATTAATGTAAACATTATTAGTAAAAAAAAATTTAAAAAAAAATGAAACAAGCAATAAATGCACAAGATCATGAACATCAATAACAATAAATAATCCTGTGTATTTCTTTTCAATTTTGAACATCAATAACGATAAATAAGAAAACAAATTTCTTTCAGGAAAAATAAAGAAAACAAATCAAACAGAAGCAGTCAGGACCATATCAAGGCAATGTTATTTTTATTTTCAAGACAACTTAATCTTTGCAATGGCAAAGAAATCATTATAGATATCGCCAGCTAGCCATGGCTCAAAATCCATAACCCTTGAGCTCCTCTTCAAGTGCTTCTTCAAGCCAAAATCTTGATTCTTGCATCAATTCAGGACTCAGTCTAAACATCAAAACACAAAACTCCATTTGATTTAAAGCCCCATCACGGTCAAGATCACCTTCTTTAACCATACTAACAAGCTCATCCTCACTCAAATCTTGCAAACCCAAGAAAGCTGCATTCTTTTTCAAACTCTCCATGGTAATAACCCCTCTATCTTTATCCATCAACAGCTGAAACCCATTACACAGCTCGTTTATCAACCCTTCCCCACCTAGCTTGTTTGCCATTACAGGCAACAAGTCTTCAAAATCTGCTCTTTTATCAGCTCCTGCCATTCTTGATCAAGACCCTTTTGAAAATAAGTGTAAGGATTGGATTTTTTTGTGATTTTATGAGTTGAAATGCATGAATTGGTGGATTTATATAGGGGAGGAAGGAAAGTAGAGGATCTTCTAGGAAGGGACTGAAGGGTTATGGTCTTACGATGGGTGCCAGCGAGGGGACAGTGAGGTTTTTATTTGCATTGGTCGGCTTTGATTCCTTACAGAGGATGCCGCTGCCTCTGTTTCGCAGAAGTTTGTCATGGGTGTTTTGGTCATTTAGGACAGCTTGTGCCTGTTCACATCAGTGGTTCTTTTGGTTTTGACTTCCTCATTGTCGCATAGGGAAAGCCAAAGAAATGGTCAGCGGAAGGGTATTGTTGTCATTTGAGATGGATTTGTGGAACCAATGTGTGTGTTTTTTGACCAATGATCCTATTAGGCCGGAGGAGGAGGGACTGTTACATAAGGGTATTTTTTTATTTTTAAACTTTAAAGATTAATAATTTTCAAATTAATGCTTATTTATTAAAATTAAATCTTTTCTTTACACAAATTTAAGCAGATTATTAACCTCAAATTTAATTAAACTTAAATTTTTTTTATCAAATAATCTTACGGGTTTATCCCTACATTAGCTTGGTATATTTTAGAATAAATTTTATCGAGCATGAACCGTAAAGTTTAAACTCTAAAAAAATTAAAAAGAGAAGAAAAATATATCTTATTCACCACCTAAACTACTATTTAGAATTTATTAAGGTTTTTGTTGACAGTATAAGAGAAAGTCTACAGTCGGTTTTCTCTTTCCTTGGAAATTTTGCACCCTGTCTCAGTTTTAGTTTGTCTCTTTAACATTGCCGGCCAGTTTATTTTCTACAGTTTGTGTGGGGTTGCCACTGCAAAAGTCTAGTTTTGGTTTGTAGTGGGTTTACGTGAGAAATATTTTTTAGAAGAGAGTTAAACGAGGTTTTTGCAGGGTTAAATGAGTTTAATGATAGTAATTTTTACTTTGGATTAATTTAACTTAATACTTGATAGCATAGGTAAAGTTTAATAATGTAAAAAAAACTTTGATCTCTAGATGTCATTAGTTCGAGTCTCACAAATATTAGAAATACTGAAGATTTATATGATCGTTAACTTCAAGGTCTATAGGATTAGTCGAGGTACGTGTAAACTGATCGGGATACCTATATTAATAAAAAAAATAACTAAAAAATACAGCTAGGAAATGGAAAGATTTGCAACACCTGTCCACACGTTCTTGACCGACTAATAAGTCTCCATCTGGAAACTGAACGTAAACGTTGTTTCATGTCAAATCTTCGTATTATGTATTTTCCTAGTAAATTAAGAGAGATGACTGAAATTTAATTGATTGTTCTTGTTGAAGAATTTTCTTGAAATCACTTTCTGAAAAGTTTCTACCTTTACTTTTCATAGATCAATTAGGCAAACCCATTCATAAGTATTATTCGTTATTCTATGGAAATGTTCTTCTTTCTTAAAAAATAAAGGAATGGAGGTGTTTGAATATATAGAAGAGCTTTTACCCAGTTACGTAAAAAGCGACGACCAAATAGTTAGAACATTTGGTTTGGAGACTAATTAAAAAATAATTTAGGTTACTAAATCATTTAATTTTTTTTATAAAATTCCTTGTTAATGACCCAACTTAGGTTTAAATTTGGGTTAACTAGATTGTTTAGATTTGACCAGATTAATTATATTTTACCAAGTTAATATTTTCTGATTCAACTTAAAACCTGATTTAGATTAAAAATCATATTATGAGTTTTCTAGTTTTTTTTATTCGACAGGCGGATTTAAAAACTATGCAACAAATAACCGTAATCTTTCCAAATCCAATGTTTCCTGGCATTAATTGTCGTATTAAACAAAACATAGGTTACACTCACATTTTAAACAAGAAAATCAATATTCGGAACTTGGGCTTATGTGAATAGGAAAACTGGGAGCATCCCCCTTCACACATGATCTCATTGGAATAAAGATAAAAATATGAGACCAGAAGCACAAGGCAATTTTTATTCATTCTTTAAGAAAGAACCAAGCACGAAGAAAGGCTGTGTCCATGGCGTGTGCGGCTACCGTCCCTCGCAGACCGCTTTGGGGACGTTGACAGAAAGGAAACTTCAATTTCTGGAATATTTAGAGAAACTAAAGTAGATATTATACGAGACAACTTCTCTGATTTGGACTTCCAAGAAACTACTCATGGCTATGTTGGTAAATCCTTGGGAACCTTCATTATCTATTGGACAGCTAGAAATATGACTTGGTTCCCTGCGCCATTCTTTCCTTGCCTTTCCTGTCCAGTGCCCATGTTACAGTCAAATGTTTCTCCTGAAACTATGTTTTTATACTATTTTTTTTATTGAAAAACGCTAATTAACATTTTAACCGAACACGATTTTTTATGGTTTCTTCAAAACGCAACTGCTACGTGTATACAAACATACTAGTAAATCCTATTGCACTTCTCAATTTTAGATTAAATAAAAAATAAAATGATTCAATTAACTCAAGTTAACTTATCAAAATAGAATTAGAAAAGCAAAATAACTTAATATAAAAATATATAAAATATAAAATATTAATTTTCAATCAATTCAATTTTAAAAGCTGAAATTAAAAAAACAATATTTCATTTAAAAAGGACAAAAAAGACTTAAGTTAATAAGAGTAACTCGTAAAACTCGCTACTTGAGTTATGAGACCAATATAAATCCATAAAAAAAAATAAAAAAAACAATTTTAAAATCTAAATTTTAATTAATCTAATGTTGAAAGATAAAGTTAAGAAAAACATTAATTGAAAAAAGAAAAAAAAATAACCTGAGTCAATATAGTTAACCTGTAAAACTCGTAACCTGAGTTATGAGACTATGATTCTCTCATATAAAGCATGATAAAAAATAATAATTATAAAACATATTTTTCAATTAACTCAACGTTGAAGGATAAAGTTGAGAAAAAATATTTTTAAAAAATGGATAAAAACATTATCCAAATTAACATGACTTACCTGCAAAACTCATAATTTTGGTCTTAAGATTAGGATAACTTTATATAAAAAAATAAAATAATCAATTTAAATTGTAACTTAGCGTGTACATGTAAACTAATTAACAAACGCTAACTGAGGAGGGAATTCATTGTTCCACTCCTCACATATCATTGTTCATTGTAACAATGATCTTTTATTTATTAATTTATTTATTAATTTTGAATTTCATCATTTGAAACTTATTTAATAGGAATTGAGATTTATAATTTATTTTGATCTTATTTTTATCAAGTTATTTCAATATTATTATCTAGATTACGAGTTTGTTGGGTTAACCTAGTTAGCTTAAGTTTTTTTTTTTCTTAATTGATTTTTTTAAATTTCATCTTTTAACATTTAGTTCATTGAGAATTATGCTTCAAAATTTATTTTGGTTTCTTTTGTATTAAGTTATTTTGATCTCATGACCCAAATTATAAATTTGATGGGTTGACCCAATTGATTCATATCAATTTTTAAGTTTTTTTTTTAATTTCATCTTTTAATATGAAGAGTGTGCTATCAAATAAAAAAGAGAGAATAAATTATGTAATTAGCACATGAACAAGATTCCATATAAAAAGTGGTTGTAAATATCTTACCAATTATAGCAATTGGACAAT
>Ga0307517_10009677_pt1 | contig 13627 bp, 10 predicted proteins | sample 23_EM_MG_FD_194515 | JGI IMG/M metagenome (GOLD analysis project Ga0307517, IMG submission 194515) | Populus trichocarpa ectomycorrhiza microbial communities from riparian zone in the Pacific Northwest, United States - 23_EM | ecosystem: Host-associated > Plants > Roots > Unclassified | place...
CTCATCATGGCCATGACCTGAATGACTTAAAGTAAGGTTGCCGTAGTAGATGTAGTCACGATTACTTGAATAGGCTAGTATTCCAGATTGCAATCTGGACTGGAAAGTCTCAGCGGTTCAAGGGATACGATACTGACCTATCCTTCAAAATCTGGGAGCGACAACGACCTAACCAAGGCCCAGATTCCCCGGAATCTAGAACTTATCTGGGTTCAAGGATATTCTAGGACGTTTTTTGTTCTAGCGAGAAGAACGTCTCATTCCAACCCCATCCAACAACCGGCACCTCTACCACTATGATCATTCCCCTCACCTAGTGAATTGTTGATATCACACATCTACTCCTTCGTGCGCACGAGCGGGCCAACCCTCCTACAAACATCCCACCCAGTATTTGTGTCTCTACCGTTTAGGGCGCTGATGGGTCAGGGTGTCATGGTGACAGCAGAGGTGCGCGATGGGCTATGGAGGTATTCCGGGGGTTTCGGGTATTCACAGATTCGAGAATCTCGGTCATGCTCAAAGGAATTATACTCAATTTTCCAAAGTTCCGTAGGCTGCCAGAGCACCTTCAAATCCCTCACCCCACAATTTTCCATATCCACCAAAAACTCTCCCCCTTCCTCCACTGCTATACAAGTACTAAACACATCCACCCTTTAAACCCCCCTGGAAAAGGTAAGCACGAGTAAAATCGCCCCCCAAATGAAAATGACCGGGAGAACCACGGTCACAGGAGCAAGCTTCACAACCATCTTGACAACCCTCTTCCATCCAGGCATTCCCATGCTCTTCCATGCTTCAACGAATGTTAGGTCACCGTCGTTGGCCTTTCCAAAGGTACGGTCGAACGGTACGATCGGCTCGGCGTCCTCGGGAAGGTGCGAGGCCTGAACACGGGCGAGGGCGACAGATGCTGGGAGGACGATTCCGAGGAAAAGGAGGCAAGCTACTAGGATGACGATGGCACGAGTGGGTTCGTCAACTACAGCAGTCGCGAGGCCACGAACGAATTCTGTGCTGAGGCGGAAGAGGAGTGTAGCACTTGCGAGGGCTGGCAAGGTTTTTCGTGCAGTGGACCAAGGAGTCGAACTCAGTCGGGTGAACCAGGTTGCACTCTGGGGCTTGGAGATTATGATGCTTTGGTTCACGATTAGTATTCTTTCCCACATCAGGTAGCCGTGGGGGTGGGGACATACTGCGTGCAAACCATAGCAAGCCTTGCCAATGCAAGATGACTAATGAGACTACTGATTATCCTCGTGAGAAAGGCCGGGAACATGCCAGTGCGCTTAAATACAGACTGGCAAACCCCATTAATGAAGATGCTAGCAATTAGAAAGAAGAGGTGTGCATTGAATCCTCTCCAGAGAGCGAAGAACCCGCCTTCGGAACGCAAGTGACGGAGAGTTCCGAAGAGAGATGAGGTGATATAGCTCCTCTCTTCGACATTAATTCCAAGAACCGCCGCCGCCTTGTGATCATTCCGGCCGAGAGGGAGGTAAACTGCGGGGGGGTCTTCAACAGAAGTAAGGGTGATCAAGATACAGGTGGTGTGCCGGAACTTTTGTTCATTCCCAACATCAAATCAGCCTTTTCGTTCGATATTCCAGGTAATAAAATAGCGGGGAATAACAAACCGCAAACATCAAAGCCGCAAGAAGAACGAAAAATATTCCGACCGCGAGAGCGGCATAGTTCATTCTGAATTCCCTGGGAGGGCCGCCTCTCTTTACCAAACCCGTCGTAGTTTCGGAGAGCGAGCCTATGTTCTCCGGGCAAAGAGCAGGCACGACAGTCTCTAGGAACCATCCTCCCACAGAGAGCATCATGATTTGTGGTAGTTGAACCAAACCAAAGTTACGAAGATTAGGGAGGACGGTTGTAATGAGCGTGGCGGTGGTACTCGAAAAATGGTTGAAGGGAGCAGAGAATGTTATATGTCTAAGTGTTTGTCGGTTCCCCTACCGTAGGGGGGGTAATATGGAAGTGGTTTGCCAAGATACCGGTACGGTCCTCGCACTCCCAAAGAAGATGGTGGGCAGTGTTTAACAGGCAGGGATATGGTGGGGTCCTGAGTCACAAACCATCCCTTCGTTCGTTTTCACGGTCAGACCCTCGCGCTAGGTACTGGCACAGCTGGACGACGAGTATGATAGTGGAAGCGATCGGTGATGAACTAAAGAGAGCAAGGTTAGGGATAATTGTGACAACTATGACGTAAGAAGCATATGATATATGAAGGGTGGTGCCAGTATCCCCTTCACTGTTGAGATAGCTTATTTGGGTAATCGTGATATTAAAAACTTAGTGCTTCAGAGGTGGTGTAGTGCTCAGAATAGTGCTAAGTGAGTACTGCTCAGTATTGTCATGACAGAAACCAGGTTTCCCGCGTAGACCCGCTCCCGACCACGGCACGAGCACGAGTACTATTTCGCCCGACCTTGACCCACCTCAGTGTGCTGTCTATCGTTACCTTTCGGGCACACACAACCATACTTTAGCTTCGCCCAAAAGGCGAACTAAAATTGATGTGCCTGGGCTTGAAAAACGGGAACGAACGAAGGGATTGGTCTCAGGAATGGGTTGTGGATGAGGAATCTAAAAAGCGTTTTGTAAAATCCCCTAATATTAGGGTTTCTCAATCTGCGAGCCAGTACCAGGACGGTGATATTGCTGAAAAATGGCCTGGAACACAAAACACCGTATCGGTAGTGTGACATGACATTGGATACCGTGCCTTTTGCGGGCCTTTGAACTCTTGGGATGACTTGCCATGCCCACAGCGAATTTGCATCCATCATTTTCATTGCCTATGATAATTCACCCTTTATGATTACAGACATCACAGCCGGCGTGAATATCATACCCCCCCCCCCCCAACTCCTGGGTTCAAAGCACTGGGATCGTGTCTCGTGCTCGTTACGGGTAAATACCAAGGGATATTATTTTGAGAAAAGAAAGTAATAAAGCACTTTTTTATTACCTGTTTGGGTTTATAGTACTATCTTGGCGACAAAATTCGTGGCCCCCTCCCCACGTTTTACACCAAAAATGGCTGATTTCGGACTCTCATAACTCATGCCAAAACTGTATAGATTTAATAAAGCAAGGATATAGTGTAGTTAATTGCTCAAACTTTCTAGGTAAAAATTATGAGAATTTTCTCCTTCTCCTGTGAGAGTTGAGAGCTGAGGATTGTTATTGGATGCAGTTGCAATGTACCTTTTGTACGGGACTCTCATACAAAATCAGAGGTATCATATCTTTTGCCCACCAGCATTATTTCTAGCATTGCACCATGGGCATTAACCAACAGAGCTTGTCACATATAAATGATATCTCTAGATGAGTCTAAAGACTCTGAGGAATTTTAACATTTTTTTTGCAAGGTAATTGGGTGTGATTTTATGAGGTGAAAATGGCCATTTTTGGTGTAAAACGTGGGGGGGGGCACGAATTTTGTCACCAATCTCGTACTGCTCCAGTTCCTTCCTAGTAGAGCGTTTATCCCTTATATTGACCGGACCGCCCTCCCTATCTCTTAGACTGCTGAAACGGTGGAAAATTTTCTGCCACCCGTCTCAGTGTCTGAGACAGAGATTACTAAGATGCTTTCTCAGTATTCTCTAGTGATGATGTGCGTAAGTACAATCATGTTGCTAATATTGGCTACGGTCTGGGGCTTGCACACCTGCGAATTTCTAGTAATTAACAAAAGTTGCTTATTAACCTGTGTCTCAGATACTCAGAGGGGTGGCAGAAAATTTTCCACCGTTTCAGCAGTCTAAGAGATACGTTTGACCACCTTAGACACCACTAGCACCCGATCGACAAAGCAAAATACTTATCGAGCCTTGACCTACCGGTGGGCATTCTAAGCGTTACACGAACCAAGTCCCCCAACCGAAAAGAAAAAGCCTTGCATAAACATCTTTTTTTATATAAATCCCGGGGCTGAGTTCCTCTGCCCCAGCAACCAAGTTTCGAGTGTTTTTTCGTGAGTTGCCTGGAGGGCACTTGTCTGGTTTCATTTTCGGGATTTGGCGGGCATCTGGTACTCGAGTATGTGAGAAGCACTTTACGCGACGGACGTGATTTGTTCAAGTAGGATGCTGTACGGTAGTTTATTATTGGAACGATTTTTGTTGCGGTGATGCGTTTCACTTGCTGGTTGCTAGGCTGAGTATTGGGAATACAGACATGGGGTTTGACGTTTGGGTTAATTTGTGGGGGGCACGGTCTTTCATGCTCGGGTTCTATTACCGTAGCCTTCAAGTTGTACAAGTACCGTACTGTAGCGCGCTTGCGCGAATGGTTTGGTGTTGAGTATGCGGAATTATTCAGCTATCGCTTTCCGGGGCGACTGTCTACTAGTACAATAGATATTGTTTAGCACGGTACGCTAAAATATCCTGCGACCCGCTATCTCCGATCGGTTCTAACCTCAGGATTCAGTGACGAAAGGCCCATAAGGGTCAATAGATTGCTCACATAATAGTCTGAGCACCTTGTGCATTCTGAATCTCACCAACTAGCACGCGCGATTCTGTCAACCTGTCAAAGCAAACCTACCGTGGGCTGATGCAGTGATAATGTGATGGGGAATCACATGAGAGGACGGATAATCCCAATCAATGATACCAGATCCATGATCCGCGACACAGGGAGCATACCGAGCATACCGGTTTACGAGACAACACTACCGATACGAGTTGAAAAGTGTTCTACGGTACCCCCCCGCCTTCTCCCTTAACAACTGCACTTTATGGCACAAACGAACTGCGTGCTCTCCTTGTCAGTTATCACATTCAACATCGAGGCGATGTCGATACTATCTGCTCAGCTTAATTTAGATACTGGGAGCGTAAGGCGGACGGGCTATGCAATTCGACAGTACCGTGCTGGCTCTTCATAAATCTTCCTATGGTATCTAGGCATTCCTAGTGAGGTTGAGACAGCGAGAGGAATTTGCCGAGGGGATGGGGATTGCTTTATTATGTGCAGGCTCGGGAATATAGACGGTGGACATGGAGTCTTGCCTGCAGTTATCAGAAACGATTCTTGGTGGTTTTACGGAGGTTCTTCGAGCGCTGTGCTCGTAGGGTAAATCCCACCGGTGATGAATTGGGGTTGACTCCTACTGCCTATAATCGACAGCTAAATTTCCGACATCGATAATAGGGCAAATAGCTCCTTTTCAAAAGGGAAAGAAGAAGCAACCCTGGAGGCTGATCGCTTAGTACTGAAGATTCTGAAAAAAGTCCTTCCAGAGTCGAGGTTACCGTCTAGTCCTTCAGACAGGTGGCGGAACTTGTCAACGGGACGGTTGGCCAGAGCACAAAGGCCCAGCTTTTTGTTGGCGTGGCTATACACATAGGCGGAAGAGAAGAGCAAATCGTGAGGGCCTGGGGCGTGATGTTTCCCGCCCTGGTGTTCATCGCTTGACCGGTGCTCAACAAACCTGGGATTTATATTAGCCAGAATAAGGATCTACACAAAGGTTGTAGTTTTAGTTGGCGCTCGATGTCGGCCATCATATGCTCGGGGACAAGGGGCTAGGCTGTGTACAGCGTATACTTGGCCGGAATGATAGCTCTGAGCGCTAGGCGGAGCTCTATCTGCTATGCTTTATGCTATCGGATAGTTGGAATCACGGAACCTAAAGTGCTAGAAGAGATCTGATTGAGTATGACCATAACATCGATTGAAGGCGTCGACCGACTGGTATAAAGGCCTTCAGTAGTGATAAAAGAGGACGTTTCGGTAGTGAGCACTAAAGATGTTTGCGGGATTTTTATAAAGGCTGGAAAGGAGCTGCTAGTTTATTTTGCTGGTTATTGTCGTGTAGATAATCCTACCACCATACCTGTCGAGTTAAAGCATATAGCCTACGCCATCAACTTCGGGAAAGTGTACAGTACCCTTGGTTCACTTGTGGTGTTTTGGAGGGTATGATTGGCTCCTGTGCACTGCCTTGGTGGTATTCACGGAGACCCTTCCTACGGGCTCTCTGTGATGCGGGGTTAATTTTCAGGACCTTGCTTGAGAAATTTTGTGGATTTTTTCTCCGTTTGGCAGCGCCTTTTTAGATGGCGATCGATTCCGCGCATCGGGTGTATAAAGCCAACATATCGGTTGGTTGCTGCCTTTTCCCTGGCTCAGTAGGGTTCAATTCAGCTAACAGCTGGAATTTCTAGGTATGATACTGGGCTGTGGGTTTCTGAGCTCCCGGGGGTTGTAGTGCCCGACGTTCCATAATACCCGCGTCGGGCATGGAGTTGCACTTGTGATTATCGCGACGAACCCTGTGCCTGAAAGTGTCGCGTGTCATCGCTGTTCTGGTGATATAAAAGAGTGGGAATCCCTAGAGTAGAGAGAGGTTATTAGGTAAGACATTACCGGGAAAGGCGAATTTACTTTCTTCTTTACTTTTTATCGGCCATTCTAAAGCGCGAAGGCTACCTTGCCTATCTATTGCCTCTAACAATTATACCTAGTGCTTCTCGGGGCGAGGCCTTTTCCATCTTAATATACCCGAGTTAGAACGGGCGGGCCGAGGAAGTAGTATAGACCGCACATAGTACTGCGGCCATCCGACCAGGGGATATGGGCACACTGGTACGGGGGGGGGACGGGGGCCAGAGGGCGCCGCAGCCAACGGTGCTAGCTGCTGGCTTTATGGTTGTGGATTTGATATGCAGCTATGCTACTCGAGACCCTCGAGTACTCTCTCGACCGGTGTGGCGGGCACAGCACTGCAAAATATGATATCATGCCATAGCAGGCCATAGAAGCACGGAGATGGGATAGCAAAGAGAGAAAGTCGAGTGATTTACGATGAAAGGGAGTAAGCAGGGTAACGGCGGGATATTAAAAAGTAGTAAAGCTCGGATTATATCGGCTATCTTGGGCAAGAACGTGGAGCGCAAAAGTGGTCTGAAGTGGGTTTTCGCCCTCGAGAGTTCCATCGAGCCAATGCTGGCGTTCGCGATTGGGGTTATCTCCTGCGGAAATCACCAGAGGCTTGTGTATGGAAAATAGACCAGGAATAATATGATGGCCGGATGGCGCAATGGTAGCGCGCAGTCCTCCTAAGACTGAGGCTCTGGGTTCGAGTCCCAGTTCGGTCGTTGTGCTTTTTTATCATTGATAGGGCCGTACCCGGGGGGTCAAATAACGCCAACTCTTGTATCCCAACCAAGTATCATACCACAGCTGAAAATCGGTGAAATCATTTCCTTCGATAGCCACCATACCCAAATGATACGGCCAATTTACCACCCTCACAGCAGCAGCAGCACCCTTTCTTTCATTCACTCCGGGAGTAAGGCTGAGTGTATTTTAATTTTGGTTGTTGAGGTTGCCCAAATTATTACTGCCGGTATTATTAACCTGGAGTACTGGATTGCGAAGTAGAGTACAGGTGTTCGCGTTATTTTGATACCCCGCGGTATAGTACTCAGGGGTGGCCGTAAATGATGGGATGGACAGGGGTTTGAGGTCCCCGTGCTCATGACGGTCAGAGGGAAAAAATGATTTATGGTTCCGGCCGTCTATAACTTAACGTTCACCAAGTCTATTGCAACGGGGACGCAGGCCTGGCATGCAACGGTAACATACAAGCAGCGAAGCCTCCTTGATAGCTGTTCCAACTAACTAACTCTATCTACAACCAGCCAGATGTACATGGTAAAAAGCAGAACCTTTGATGATGGGGATCCTTTTCGTTCTCATGCCACCGTAACAAGCGGGATAATTGAGATTCTCACATGGATGTTGAAGGTGTCTCTTCTAGGCAGGCCCGAAGTAGTACTTTTCTTTCATTTCTGAATTGTTCCTTCAGGCGGTCCATGCGGCTGCGTATCCTCCTCTCTGTGTCGACAATGGACCAGATCATAGCAACCACCAAGGACACTATGACGAGCAACAAGAATATGAGGAGCGGGAGACCTGTTGAATGTTTCAGGCAGTATTCTCCATCAAGTTGGAGTTGAGATGGGGCGCCCGGGCCATCCCGATACATGTTCATCACAAGGGGTTCCTGATCATGGCCTATTTAATAAGTTAGCATCATGGGCATGCCCGCCACAGCGGGGGAGAGGGTACCAGAGCGTTTACGCTTATAGCTCCAAGGGTTTGACGTCAATTCATGGTAGTCATCGGTGTCCTGTCCGCTTAGAATTTCCCACCAGGGCTCTTCCTCCGGCCTTGGGGGTTTCAACCCAAATTCAATAGATGTTGGGAGTTGTGAGCGTGCAAGTGGGGTGCCGGGAGTTGGCGGGACCTGCCAGTCCATTGTATCGGTGCTCTCTCCCCCTTTTGGGGATGGTTGGTAAGGACGGAGTAGGGTGTGATTGGATTTTAAAGATTGAAGGACGGCTGAGAGCAGATGGTGAATGGCATGGGTGGCATTAGGGTTGCCAAGAGGTAGTGGATCCATTTCAACTGTAATAATTCTTTGTGATGGGAGTAAGCGTTATGGGTTCGGTGGTGATGGAGGAGGTGGAGGAGATGTTTAAGGGAAGGGAGGGAGGAAGAGTTATATATCCCTCCTGAATTCTCTCATACCTCCATATTTGGCGTAGGTCGTTTTGACTGCTTCTTGGCTGTTTAATTTGAACGAGTAGATGGATTTGTTGTTATTATGGACTGCTTTCCCGAAGTATGATATCATATCCAAAATCTTGGCATTTCCTATGATTTCTGTACGTGTGGAATGGATAAGTGCCATTATTAGACTAACTTTAAAAGACAACTTGTCAATAGGACTGTTTTTTCCCTACAAATTGGGCTTCCCCAACACGCACTTTCCCACTCCCGTCCTGTCACCTGATATTCAGGGAGAATTGGCTTTGCACTGGTAAAGTAAATAGCTTTTTTCATACTACTACAATTTCGCACTTATGGAGGTGTTGACTCAATATTAATCACCACTCCCGTTCTCTCACTTACCCATCCCCCCCCCGCCTGTTTTCTGCGTATTTTAGAACAAATATCCTCATCCCAGACTGTGACGGTTTTTCGTGAATGTTTTCTTCTTCTTTTCTTTCGAGTACCATAGAAACTCGAATGGTTGAACCGTGTGCTATGTCATTGGGCTTCCGTCTCCCAGTGAGATTATCAAGAATAATTTATCTTTTTCTGTCTCGGAGGGGCCCGGGGGAAGCGGGTTGTGTTTTTGCTGTTTTTTTTTTGCCCCCGTTCCAGGGAAGGGAATTTTGGACTTCATAGCCCACTGTTAAATTATTCGAGTTTTTACGGTATCTATCATTTCCGATTAGAGCTAGTTTCGGTAAGTTCCGGTGGATTGATAAGGGTGCAGAGGCAAGTTATGTATGATGGGGTCTCTTGGCCAATTTTCTGTTGGAATTTCTGTATAGGCATGGCTAGTGGGCTTCTAGCACCCTAGTGCACCTTTTGTACATTTGTATCATATCAATTACCCTCCGATAAGGTATCATAACTGTGGATATCGGGTGGGTGATATTCCGTGATCCGTGGGTGTAGAGGGTCTCTGGGTAGATGAAGTGTTGGATTATTGCACCTTCACGCCAAACCATTCAATCTCCCCGTTCAATGATTAGTAAACAAAAGGAGAGTTAAAGAAGACCCTACTGTAGTCAGCTTCGGCTATATTCATGCTGCTTTAGGGAAAGAAAGTGGTCACATCCTCACAAGGCTGTTGCGACTTCCGGGTTTCGATCTCTGTGAAGTGAAAGAGAGCGCGAGAGATGGGATTTTTACACTATGTTGCGACCTGCTCTAAACTGCCTTCGTCAGTAGCTTGCGAGTGTTTAATCGGGTATGATACCAATAAATATGTCCCAGCAGGATCAGTAATCCTCAGGACGGTTCTTAACGCGGGTGCTTGTCCACCTATGATAAACTACCGAATAGGGAAACTTCTAATACACTACACTGTTCAAAGGAGCACTTTTCGAAATGACCTCTCTTCTCGTTCGGAAAGCTTAGGCCACAATGTAAAAGAGGCTATGGCTGGAAACACTACATCTCGCTATCCTAGGTGCGCATGGCCCCTTCATCGATGTCTCTTGTAGAGAATATCCGAGCGCCAGGAACTCCAAATGTTTGCTCTCCTTTTATCATAGCATAGAGTGAGACTTTGTGAAAGATGGAATAGATTGCTGATCGGGTCAAATATTATACGAAACCTGTTATGGAGGCTCCAGAATTGGGCAAAAATCACATGTGTTAACCACCGAAGCTGTTTATGGACCTGGGACAGGCGTCTTCTAGTTTACTTTCGATTCCTACCCAATCGCTTGTGGCCGGCCGCACTGTACTATACACCGCTGTCCACAAAACCTAAAACAAATACCGACATAGTGAATAATAGGAAGGAATAACAAGAACGGCGCCAGTCTAACTAGAACTCTAATGGAGGAAATGGGCAAAGAAGGGGAAAGAAACACAAGTTGGTGAATAGCAAATAGACAGCGAGAACCGGAAAAAAGCCCTTATCAAACTATATGTGTAAATCTATAGAGGCCCCGCCTAAGCCAACCCCCCACCCGGCAAGTATCCACGGAAGGAGAATATATCTAGTGACGAGGAAGGAAAGATGTAAAGGAAAAGAGCGAAAAGACAAATAAGAGAAGCAATGATAAAAAACCTGTCGACGGTAAATGGTAGGAAGGATTGGGTGTTAGGATGGGCGTTAGTCCTCTGGGGAGTGTGCTGGGGCCACCGTAGTGATTGGGCTGAGGAGTCACTATCTGCGGGCTTGGGAATAGAATCCCCAACTTCCAATAACTTCGGCTGTTGATGGCTGAGTGCTGGCAGGGGTTCAGGTTGGCCATCAAAGCCCATCATGTTGGTATTTGAATCGTGAGATGGGAGGTGCATCCCCACCACACACACGTCTCGAGTCACAGCGGAGGGTGGGAGGGATGTCGGGCTATCGCGATCTGCTGCGGCGCAATTGACATTTCCACGTGCCCGTGGGATGCTCACGACTGCATCGTGTTCTCCGGAGAGAGCAGACGGCTGGAGGGTTTGGTTTGTGTTATCCGACATAACAGTGCATACATCTTTCCGTCCAATAAGCATCTTTACTATTCCCATATGCCCGCCCTCAGCCGCCCACGAGAGTGGTGTCCGGCCATATTTGGTGTCTGCATGGTTGGGATTGACGCCCTCTTGTTCCAAAAGCATCTTTACTATTCCCTCATGCCCTCTCTCAGCCGCCCACGAGAGTGGTGTCCGGCCATATTTGGTGTCTGCATGGTCGGGATTGACGCCCTCTCGTTCCAAAAGCATCTTCACTATTCCTTCATGCCCGTTCTGAGCCGCCCACCAGAGTGGTGTCCGGCCATATTTGGTGTCTCCCTGGTCGGGATTGACGCCCTCTCGTTCCAAAAGTATCTTTACTATTCCCTCATACCCTCTCTCAGCCGCCCGCAAGAGTGGTGTCCGGCCGTATCGGGTGTCTACCTGGTCGGGATTGACGCCCTCTCGTTCTAAAAGTATCTTTACTATTCCCACACGCCCGCGCTCAATCGCCCACGAGAGTGGTGTCCGGCCACATTCGGTGTCTGCATGGTCGGGATTGACGCCCTCTCGTTCCAAAAGCATCTTCACTATTCCTTCATGCCCGTTCTGAGCCGCCCACCAGAGTGGTGTCCGGCCATATTCGGTGTCTGCATGGTCGGGATTGACGCCCTCTCGTTCTAAAAGCATCTTCACTATTCCCACATGCCATTTCTGAGCCGCCCACCAGAGTGGTGTCCGGCCATATTTGGTGTCTGCATGGTCTGGATTGACGCCTTCTCGTTCCAAAAGGATCTTTACTATTCCCACATGCCCGTTCTGAGCGGCCCACCAGAGTGGTGTCCGGCCATATTCGGAGTCTGCATGGTCGGGATTGACGCCCTCTCGTTGTAAAAGCATCCTCACTATTTCCTCATGCCTACCCTCAGCCGCCCACGAGAGTGGTGTCCGGCCATATTTGGTGTCTGCATGGTCGGGATTGACGCCCTCTCGTTCCAAAAGCATCTTCACTATTCCTTCATGCCCGTTCTGAGCCGCCCACCAGAGGGGTGTCCGACCATATTTGGTGTCTCCCTGGTCGGGATTGACGCACTCTCGTTCTAAAAGCATCTTTACTATTCCCACACGCCCGCCCTCAGCCGCCAACGAGAGTGGTGTCCGGCCACATTCGGTGTCTGCATGGTCGGGATTGACGCCCTCTCTTTCCAAAAGGATCTTTACTGTTCCCACATGCCCCCCCTCAGCCGCCAACGAGAGTGGTGTCCGGCCATAAAAGGTGTCTGCATGGTCGGGATTGACGCCTTCTCGTCCCAAAAGCATCTTTACTATTCCCTCATGCCCTCTCTCAGCCGCCCACGAGAGTGGTGTCCGGCCAGACATGGTGTCTGCCTGATCGGGATTGACGCCCTCTCGTTCCAAAAGCATCTTTACTATTCCCTCATGCCCTCTCTCAGCCGCCCGCAAGAGTGGTGTCCGGCCAGACATGGTGTCTGCCTGGTTGGGATTGACGCCCTCTCGTTCCAAAAGTATCTTTACTATTCCCTCGTGCCGGCCCCCAGCCGCCCACGATAGTGGTCTCCGGCCATATTTGGTGTCTGCATGGTTGGGATTGACGCCCTCTCGTTCCAAAAGCATCTTTACTATTCCCTCATGCCCTCTCTCAGCCGCCAACGAGAGTGATGTCCGGCCATATCTGGTGTCTGCCTGATCGGGGTTGACGCCCTCTCGTTCCAAAAGCATCTTTACTATTCTCTCATGCCCTCTCTCAGCCGCCCACGAGAGTGGTCTCCGGCCATATTTGGTGTCTGCCTGGTCAGGATTGACGCCCTCTCGTTCCAAAAGCATCTTTACTATTCCCTCATGTCCTTTCTTAGCCGCCCACGAGAGTGGTGTCCGGCCATATTTGGTGTCTGCCTGGCCAGGATTGACGCCCTCTTGCTCTAAAAGCATCTTTACTATTCCCTCATGCCCGCCCCCAGCCGCCCACGAGAGTAGTGTCCGGCCATATCTGGTGTCTGCCTGGCCGGGATTGACGCCTTCTCTTCCCAAAAGTATCTTTACTATTCCATCATGCCCGCCCTCAGTCGCCCACGAGAGTGGTGTCCGGCCATACATGGTATCTGCCTGGTTGGGATTGACGCCCTCTTGCTCCAAAAGCATCTTTACTATTCCATCATGTCCTTTCTCAGCCGCCCACAAGAGTGGTGTCCAGCTATCATTGATGTCTGCATGGTTGGGATTGACGCCTTCTCGTCCCAAAAGCATCTTTACTATTCCCACATGCCCGCCCTCAGCCGCCCTCGAGAGTGGTGTCCGGCCATATTCGATGTCTTCCTGGTCGGGATTGACGCCCTCTGTTTCCAAGAGTATCTTTACTATTCCCTCATGCCCGCCCACAGCCGCCCACGAGAGTGGTGTCTGGCCATATTCGGTGTCTGCCTGGTCGGGATTGACGCCCTCTCTTCCCAAAAGTATCTTTACTATTCCCTCATGCCCGCCCTCGGCCGCCCACGAGAGTGGTGTCTGGCCATATTCGGTGTCTGCCTGGTCGGGATTGACGCCCTCTCTTCCCAAAAGTATCTTTACTATTCCCTCATGCCCGCCCTCAGCCGCC
>Ga0307517_10009678_pt1 | contig 13626 bp, 9 predicted proteins | sample 23_EM_MG_FD_194515 | JGI IMG/M metagenome (GOLD analysis project Ga0307517, IMG submission 194515) | Populus trichocarpa ectomycorrhiza microbial communities from riparian zone in the Pacific Northwest, United States - 23_EM | ecosystem: Host-associated > Plants > Roots > Unclassified | place...
AATTGATTTTGTTACTTGTTTTAGTTTGTTTTCTATTTAGTCTTATAACTTAGTTACGTGTTTTGCAAGTTAATCTGGGTAGATTTAGATTGTTTTATTGTGTTTTTTTTAGATTGATTTTTTTTTTAATTTTATTGTTTAACAGTGAGTTTATTGTGAATTGAGTTTTATAATTTATTTAATTTATTTTTTATGTAATTATCTTAATCTCATGATTCAGGTTGTGAGTTTGATAATTTAACTTGAGTTGATTAAGATTGTTTTTTTTATTTTTTTATAAAATGATCTTGATTTTATGGTTCGTGCATAACATAGTGAGTGGTTACTTACTTATGATGGATGATAGCTATACTTTTCTAATTGCTTGGAGGTATTTTCATAGGACTGATTTAAATTTTTTAAAGATTTCAGAACTTATCTTGAAAAACTATAGAACTCTTAAATTTATAATTGTTTTATAGTATGATTTAAATTGGTAACATAACATGTGACAATCATGTGTTAATTAAGTTTTGGTTTTGAATTTTTTATTTCGGATTATCAGAAAAACTTTCTAATTGATGCTTTCCTAAATGCCAGGGGTGTAAATTCTCCTTTTCAAAAATATTTATAAAAACTTACCTAATAAAAATTAAATAATCATGGATTTATGTGATCATTAAAAAAAGCAAAAACTGAAAAAAAATAATTTTATGATAGAATAGGAGTTTACTTATGAATTATTTGATTCCTTATTATTTTTCAACAGATATGTTTTTAATAAAATTAAAAAATAATATAATATAATAGGACTTATTTAAAAATAAAAAATAATAATTTAAATTTGAATTTAATATTTAAATTGAAAATAAAATAAGCTCTATAGTGTTTTAAGAAGAATTTATTACCTTTTGGTTTTAGTTTCAGGATAGAATAAGCTCTAAAGAGATTTAAAGATTGATACCAGGATGGAAAAAAAATGCTATAAAGATTATACAAAACTTAGGTAAAATATGGATAAACAAGATTATGACAATATAGTCAAATTACTAAATAAATAATTATATATGATTAAATAAAATTGTATCATCCTCGCAACATAGGGCATATGACTAGTTTATTAAATAAATTCACTGCATCCATAAGAAAATGGATTGCGGAATTCTACTATAAAAATAACCTAATTTGGTAGCACAGCATAAACAAAACATCATAGTATTTTTACGTAATTATCATCAACATAGAATCATGTAATCAAATCCAATCGAAGAAAACAGAGAAAGAAAACAGCTGCAAGCAGAGAATAGCAAACTGCCTGCGCAAGAGTTTACTTATTTTTTTGACGAAAAAGAAAGAAAGAATTATTCAGCAAAGCATTATAGAATTGGCTAGGGAAGCGTCGAAGAAGGAGAGGATGTAAAGTTGAAGATAATGACCTTAGACTCCACTGGGAAAGTTGGGTTGAAGAATGAAAAGCGAGAATCGCCGCCATATTCAAGTCCATGAAGCTTTTGAGTTTCGAGCTGAGCAAAAAGTCCATGAAGCTTTTGAGTTTCGAGCAGAGCAAAAAGTCCATCTCAGATAGTGCAGTGCAGTGCAGTGCATGCAGCAGCAGCACTAAGGTAAAGGACCTAAAGGTTGTGGACTAGTGGTGTTAACTCTGTTCATGTTATCACGGGACACATGTTTTTGACCCCTAACGAAGCGCACCAAATAAAGGAGGGACGGTGCGCCTATACTTCAACTTATTGATTCGAGATTTTAAATTAAACTAAGTGAATGTAGAATATATTTAATTTTATTAAATAAAAATATTATTTATTTTTAATACTTATTTATATTTAATATATGAACTTAATGTTTGATAAATGAATTTAGAGTAAAGATAAAATTTATGAAATAAAAACACTTGCAAAAGATATTATAAAGATATTATAATTATAATATTTCTATTGCATGTATTGTTTCTAAATATTTATGGTCAATACTTTTTTAATATTAGATATTTATTAGAGTCGTAGAGATTGATACATATTTTGTATTTTTTTTATGAAATGAAGCAGTTATTCTTATAAGTTGAGGTATAAAAGATACCGAGAACTAATATATAGGTACATGTCATAAGACATGTACACTGAACTAACTTGCATGAGAATTTTATATGGAGATATCACTTATGTATATGGAAAGCCTCATTTGATCTTCAAATATAAATTAATCAATTATTGAATTGGTAATAAATTAAATTGTTTGATTTATTTAATTATATTTATTTAAAATTATAATTTATATTTGGACCAACATATTAGGAACCTAATAGGTCACACATATTAAGAATCATTAACCAGAAATTAAATTGAGATAATTAATCAAATGTGACTTAATTGAAAATAATTTTAGAAATTAAACACTAAAATTTATTTAACTCAAGGATTATAATTCTAGTCTTAGAATAATCAAGAAGGAACTTGATTGATTAAATTTTTAAAATTATTCTTAAATAATATTCATCTTACCATTTATAAGAATTTTAGAATTCCTTGTAAATATAAACTTACATCTTTTATTTTAGAGGGATTATCTGTTAGACAAAAAAATTACGCAAATCACATAATAAAGAGCTAACACTCTAGGCATAACAATCTCTTTCTCCTAAATAGAAATTTAAAAGATTTTTTTATTGGTGATTCATGTGAATTATTGTTGAAGATCAAATAATTAAATAATTTTAATTTATAATAACCTAATTTTTAAAAAATTATTCAAGGATTAGATCTTCAAATATTACCATAAATTTATCGTTGCTGCCACGCTTATGGTTTTGAGGAACTAGCATCTACCACTCCAGTGGTGCCTATCTTCGATCAACGTGGAGGTCATCCCTCTTCTTTATTAGCCTCGGAGAGATGTCGCAGTGGAGACAATATGAAGAAATGTCATGTATGACGCGACAATGAGGAAACCAAAGACAATGTTGAAGAATGACAATGATAAGAAATTACTAGAAGAAAAAGGATAATTATTTTCTTCTATTTCCAGCTGTTAGTCTGTTATTCTTTGTTTTTCTTTTCTTTCTGTTATTCCTTCTTTTACTTTTCTGTTAGCCCTTTTAGCCTGACATGCAACTGGTACTGCAACGTGGGATAGTATGAAAAGCAGCTCTGATGTATATATATATATAAGGCTGCGTCCATCTTGTAAAATAACTTAAACAAATATAAAAACAGAATGAACAGAGCCCTTCATAAAACAATTCAATCAAACTATCTCTTTCTCTAATTTTCTTCCTTTTGCAACTTCTAACATTTCTCACATGGTATCAGAGCTTCTGGTTCTCTAGATAACTATGGAAATTGAAAACCAACAAACACCAACCTCAACTATGCAATCAACCTCACGCTTCCACAATCTATCAGATCAAAATAATCCATATCGACTTGACAACGGTGATACATCAGTTCTCAGTCTGGTGACCGATCCATTAACTATAGAAAACTATGTTACTTGGGCAAGAGCCATGAAAAGGGCCCTTAGAGCCAAGAACAATCTGGGTTTTGTTGATGGCAGTATCACAAAACCAACAGATCCTAACGATCCCCTTCTGGACGCTTGGGAAAGATGCAATGATATGATTGTCTCCTGGATTCATAACTCTGTAAGTCCTTCAGTAAAATCCTCCTTCATCTTTGTAGATAATGCGTATGAAATTTGGAAAGAACTCTGTGAGAGACTTACTCAACAAAACGGACCACGGATTTTTCAATTAAAAGGAGCTCTAGCAAACTTAACACAAGGAAATGATTCAGTCAACATCTATTACGGAAAGCTAAAATCAATTTGGGATGAGTTAGCATTGCATTGTCCCATGCCCGAATGTTCTTATGGACAGATGAGGGTCCTGACTGATCGCTACCAACAAGACTGTGTAATTCAATTTCTCATGGGTTTGAATGAAACATATTCTAACATACGGGATCAGATCATGCTGATGGATCCAATACCACAAGTCAGCAGGGTTTTCTCTCTCGTTCAACAACAGGAAAAACAACATTAGATGTTACTTGGCACATTTACCCCTGATTCAATGGCTCTTTTCACCAGAAACACGTTCACAAACTTCAAGATTTTCAACAGACCCTATTGCCCTCATTGCAAGATACAAGGGCATTCCTTAGAAGATTGTTTCAAAGCAGGAAATGCAAAACCTCCTGTTTGCAGTCATTGTAATATGAGTGGTCACTTGGCCGAGAAGTGTTTCAAGCTGGTGGTATACCCTCCAGGACACAAGCTATACAACAAAGGGAAAAGACCAAATATTCATACCAGACAAGCCAACATGATTATAGCAGAAGATTTTCCAAAGAACCATGTTGACAAGATGGATCTGATTCCAAATCAATTTCAGAAAATCTTACAGTTACTCCATGAAAAGCACAACTCAGCAGACACTCATTTCTCTATAGCTCCAAATTCAACTGTTCCTATGGTTAACGTGGCTAACTCCACAAATCTTCCATCTATGTCTGGTATCGCAACTTGTCTCTCCACTTCTGCACATAAAGTTTTTGATATTACCAACGTCCCTTGGATTATAGATACAGGAGCTACAGATCATATGATTTGTAGCACTGTATTCTTTACACAAATTACAGCCACCGTGTCCTATAATGTCAAACTTCCAAATGGACAAGAAATCCCAGTAAAAAACATAGGCACTGTTAAACTTTCAAATTTGATCACTCTTGAGAATGTTTTGTGCGTCCCTTCTTTTACTTTCAATCTCCTTTCTGCACCAACATTAACTAAAAGCATCTGTTGCTGCTTTATTTTCCTGTCCAATGTTTGTTTTATGCAGGACCTCACATCGTGGACAACGATTGGATTGGGTGAAATGAAGAATGGTCTGTACCAATTCCAGCACATTCAAGTATCTCCTACTGCCTTGATGTGTAAATTATCTAAGTATTTTGATACTCACCGTCTGCATTCTGCTTGTACCACAAATACTAGCCCTGTTTTTTATTTGTGGCATTACCGTTTAGGCTATATTTCCAACTCTAGATTGCAATTAATTAAAGATCCTATTGTAATAAAAAAACTCATGCTCTACTGACAATGAAACTCCATGTTCTGTTTGCCCCATGGCAAGACAACATATACTTCCTTTTGATCACAGCTTACACAAATCTTCTTTCAACTTTGAACTTATACACTGTGACCTATGGGGACCATGTTCTGTGACTGCTTATGATGGGAGTAGATATTTCTTAACAATTGTTGATGATATGTCTCGTAGCACTTGGGTTTATTTGCTCAAAAATAAGTCAGACACACAAAGATCTATAAAGTCATTTTATAACCTTGTTAACACCCAATTTGGAACTAGGATTAAGTATCTAAGAAGTGATAATGGAACAGAGTTTCAGATGACAGATTTCTACCGCAAAAATGGTATCATCCACCAAAAGACTTGTGTAGAGACCCCACAACAAAATGGGATAGTTAAGAGAAAACACCAACACATCTTGAATGTTGCTAGAGCCCTTAGATTCCAAGCTAACTTGCCCCTTGAATTTTGGAATGATCGTGTCCTTACTGCAACTTATCTTATAAACCGTATCCTTACGCGCCTACTGCAGAATACAACACCTTATGAAGCTATCTTCAAACATAGTCCCACTTATGATCACTTAAGAGTTTTTGGGTGCTTATGTTTTGCTACCACTTTAAGTCAGGGAAGAAGAAAATTTGATTCTAGAGCAAGAAGATATATTTTCCTTGGTTATCCGTTTGGGGTGAAAGGTTATAAGTTATTAGACTTAGAAACCAATGACACTTTTCTATCCAGAAACGTAACCTTCCATGAGTATATTTTTCCTTTCAACACACCTACAAATCTTTCTTCTGATACAATTTCTCCCCTGGTACAACAGCAGAATAAACCTTGCTACTCCTCTACCTTAGATCCTCTGAACATCATTCACACCTCATTTGATCCAGTAACTAACATTTCTTGCTCACCCTCCAAATCTGTTGACCTGTCTCCAAATACAGTTGTCTTACCTGAAACGTGCGACATAAGTATTCCACATCACCATTCACCATCAGGCCCTTCATTCTCAAATCACTCACATTCTCCCATTTCCACATCATCTCCTCCCCACATTCCTATTCGCAAATCTAGTAGGATGAAACAGGCTCCTAAATATTTACAAGATTTTCACTGTCAGCTGGTTTCTCTCAATTCTCCCAATCCAATTCAGGCCACGACAGTTGAGGTTCTTCAAGGTAAACAATTTCACTTGAGTAATTTCCTTTCATACATACAATTCTCTTTACCTTTTCAAGTATTCTCTGGATCCATATCTTCCCATACTGAGCCACAAACATATGCACAAGCTGTCCTCGAACCTCACTGGCATGCAGCCATGCAAAATGAGTTGGAAGCATTGGAATCTAACCAGACATGGATACTGATTGACCTACCTCCTGGCAAAAGACCTATTGACTGCAAATATGTCTATAAGATCAAATACTATTCAGATGGTAGCATTGAAAGATTCAAAGCAAGATTAGTTGCCAAGGGATACACACAGCAAGAGGGTATTGACTACCACGAAACATTCTCTCATGTTGCCAAGCTAGTCACCGTGCGCTGCCTCTTGGCCATTGCTGTTGTTCAAGGCTGGGGTTTGTATCAATTTGATGTCAATAATGCATTTTTACATGGAGATTTGCAGGAAGAAATATACATGAGGCGTCCTCCTGGATACACCTAAGGATCACCTCACTAAGTTTGCAAACTGCTTAAGAGCCTCTATGGTTTAAAACAAGCATCACGACAATGGTACTCAAAATTCTCCACTGCCCTGCTTGATTTTGGCTTTTGTCAGTCCAAGTTTGATTACAGTTTATTCATCAAGCGGGATACTCACTCTTTCACAACACTGCTAGTATATGTCGATGATATCATAGTGGCAAGTGACTCCCCTGCTGTTGTCGAAGAAATCAAGGTCTTCCTTAACAACAAATTTAAGATCAAAGACTTGGGAACATTGCGCTATTTTCTTGGACTTGAAATCGCCAGAACAGCACAAGGGATACAAATATGTCAAAGAAAATATGCTCTGGACATCCTAGCCAGTTCAGGTACTTTGGGATCTCGGCCTTCCAAACTCCCCATGGATCAAAATCTGCGACTTAGCAAAGAAAAGGGTGATATCCTGTCTAATCCTACCTATTACAGGAAGTTAGTTGGAAAACTTCTATACTTGACAATAAACAGGCCAGATATATCTTATAGTGTGTAGACTTTGAGTCAATTCATGGATCATCCCACCAATCTTCACTTAACAGCCGCCTTCAAAATCCTGAAATATCTTAAAGGAGCTCCAGGGCAGGGTCTTTTCTTCCCTTCTGTCAACACTTTGGATTTAATCGCGTATTGTGATTTTGATTGGGCATCCTGTCCTGACACCAGACGTTCTGTTTCTGGATTTTGCATATTTCTTGGTTCATCTTTGATCTCTTGGAAATCTAAGAAGCAATCAGTTGTATCTCGATCTTCAGCAAAGGCTGAATACCGTGCCATAGCCACCACTAGTTCAGAAATTACCTGGCTACGTTTTCTCCTCACAGACCTACAAGTTTCTCACCCTCATGCTGCTGAATTACATTGCAATAACAAAGCTGCACTGCACATTGCTTTAAACCCAGTTTTCCATGAAAGGACCAAACACATCGAGTTAGATTGCCACCTTATCCGTGACAAAATTCAGGAAGGAATTCTGAAGACTGCACATGTTTCCACAAAGTTTCAATTGGCCGATGTCTTTACAAAAGCTCTCCCTGCAACATTGCTTTCTTCTCATATATCCAAGATGGGCATCGTAAACTACTACGCTCCATCTTGTGGGGGTCTGTTGAAGAATGACAATGATAAGAAATTACTAGAAGAAAAAGGATAATTGTTTTCTTCTATTTCTAGCTGTTAGTCTGTTATTCTTTGTTTTTCTTTTCTTTCTGTTATTCATTCTTTTACTTTTTTGTTAGTCCTTTTAGCCTGACATGCAGCTGGTACTGCAACGTGGGTAGTAGGTCATTCATTTCTCGTGGGATAGTATGAAAAGCAGCTCTGATGTCTATATATATAAGGCTGCGTCCATCTTGTAAAATAACTTAACAAATATAAAAACAGAATGAGCAGAGCTCTTCACAAAACAATTCAATCAAACTATCTCTTTCTCTAATTTTCTTCCTTCTGCAACTTCTAACATTTCTCACAGACAATGATTTGCAACTTTCGATTCGAAAAGCTTTAATATATGATAGCAGACTATTGGGACCATGAACTGAAAACAGACTCAGCACAACCCCTTGCAATTTCAAAACTATCCTTTATGCGGCAAAATTACATGCTATTGAGGGGATGTGAATTTGTGCCTTCCAAAAATACATGCATGTCTCACAGCTGTGAAGGCGCACAAAAAACCTATATTTACAGCCTTCTTGCAAATAAAATGATGATGATTGCCCTACCGAGTGTTCGAATTGCATGTATTCCCAATATTCATCTCGTCAACTAAAAATATTTAACCCATTCATTTGCCATTCCCCAGGGGAGCAAGGATGTGTGCATTTCTATTTACTGGTAAAAGCTAAGGGCTCATCATGTAGTTCTAACCAACCCTGGCGTCCAGTTTCTCCAATCTAATTTCCCAATGGATCTATTTCTCAAGTTGACCATTTCTCTTATGTCAAAAACCTTCTTCCGATTACTGTTACCCTGTTTGTTAGACTCGGCCTCGGTCTCCCCAGTGGCCTCTTCCTTAACTTCTTCAATTTCGGAGGCAGGTTCCGGGGCATCTTCATCCTGAGATGAAATTTCACCGATGATGTTTCCCAGCATCTCTACTACCTCGCTCATTTTAGGGCGGGACTTGGGCTGCTTTGCTACACACTTGTTTGCCAAGGCTGATAGTTTCTGGGCTGATTTGATGCAATATTGCCCTTCAAGTCGTGGGTCTAAGATAAGGTGGAGCTTCTTCGAATCTGATACAAATGGTTTTACCCATTCCAAGAGCTTTTGCTCACCCCGAGGCAGGTTTCTCTCTACTGCTCGCCTTCCAGTTATAAGCTCATACATAACCACCCCAAAGCTCCATACATCACTCTTTGCAGTAAGCCTGCCAGTCTGAACATACTCTGGAGCTGCATAACCCACTGTGCCCACAACCTTTAACATTGTAATTAAATGCATAATTAGATAGTTACTATTTCTCCATAACAGCAGAATTATAGGATTAGTAAAAAGAAGAAAAAACGGCATGCTGGTTTCATATAAATTTTCTCTAATTCTCTAAACTAGTGTATCAATGGCACAAGGGTGTGCAAGCTTGAGTGAGTGCCGCCAGTTAACTGAATAATATAAATCTGCACGAAAATATAACCACCACCACCGTTACAAGATTTTCAGTTGTGATATAAACTAAGAATAATGGTATTATTATACAAGACTAATGTATTTCTCCAACCGAAACCTTTCCAACAAGAACAGGTACGAAAAAAGAGTGAAAGACCAGGACACTCATGATATCATTCAAATATTACCAAGTTTCATCAACATAAAACGAATTTCTTTCCATCTGAAAGTCTATTATTTATTTCTCTTTCTGGTTTGAACTGATCCATCTTAACATTTTAAAACAGGTAATATAGCTGAACTGTTCAATTATACTCAGCCAGGTGGGAGAAAATAAGAACAGGGAAGAGAAAAGAACTACTTACTGATGTTGAAACATGTCCGAGTCCTTCAGGAGGTCCCAGCCTAGCCAGTCCGAAGTCTGAAAGCTTTGCATTGAAGTCCTCGTCTAGTAGAACGTTTGATGCTTTAAAATCTCGGAATATTAGCTGTTTCAATGTATGGGAAACCATAAGCACACAACGAGCTGAGAAAATTAAGAAAGATATTACAATTTACAAACCACAGTTGACAGAGTACTACTCGAGAGAAAATTTCTAAAATTTTCAACGTGCAAGCTTGCATCCATACTTTAAAAACAACGAAAATCTATAGAAGCATGAATTCTCATTATTGTAAATTTCTAAACACACCAGCAACTAAAAAATATAATCACTCCATCTCCACGGATTGACAGTAAATTCTAAAGTGACATACAGAGAAAAGAAAGGGAAAAAGCCTTGGATAACATTGAAATTTAAAATTTAAAATCCTATAACCAAATCAATAAAACACTGTATATAATACCTGAAAGTCCATTTCTTCATGAAGATAAGCCAATCCGCGAGCTGCATCTTGAGCAATTTTTAATCTTGTCATCCACGGAAGAGGTACGGGTAGTACCTTCGCCAATAAATGGTCTTCCAAGCTTTTATTACGCATAAGCTCATAAACCAAAAGCCTTTGAATCCCTCGTTCATCATCTTCAGCAGAATACCCCACTAATTTAACAAGATTTGGATGCTTAACCACACCTAAAAAGCTCACCTCATTAATCCATTCCTTATGCCCCTGTAATACTAGAAGAAATTGTCCAAAATATTTTAAAAAATCATTAATCATTCTACAAAAACAAACCCGCTATTTATTTAACTAAGTTGCATATTACTACTTCTAATTAATCGTTTATAGCAAGGAAGGCTTGCCTGGAAACCGTGACGATTCAACTGCTTTATAGCAACATCCATCTTGGAATTAGAGTCATGATCATCCGGAACTTTAACGACGCCTCTATAAACGCAACCAAAGCCTCCCTCACCAATCAGCAAACCTCTACTAAACCCTCTAGTAGCAGATTTGAGCTCGGAGAAACTGAAGACTCGCAGATCATTAGCTCTTCTTTGACTCAGTAACTCGAAGAACCCGACTGATTCAGACAAGTCTCTGGAGGAGTAGCAGTAGCTGTCCGAGTCAAGGTCGGACCGCCTTGCATCCAGACTGCTGGACGCCACACTAAAGGACCTTGCCCAGGATACTCTGGATACCTTCGAAACGACGACGTCTTCATCTTCTCTTCTTTCCCCGTTCGTGAAATGAAAACACTTCATTTATCCTGATTCCAACAAGGAGCAATTTTTTTAAAAAAAAACACGAGGTTTTTGATATGCAAATGAGGGGAAGCCGAGGAAATGGAGAGGGTCAAAGGGAGTGGGTGAGTCGACGACCGACTAAAATGGTAATTTAGTTTGATATTTGAATGGAAGATAGATGGGGGCATGGGCCCATTAAATTTGGCAAGGAGGAGAGGCAGAGAAAGAGAAAGTCAGAGTGCATCACGAGGAGGAGCGCAGAAGGAAGACAGAGGCTTGGCTTGCTCGGTCGTCATGTCTTCTTCTACTTGTTGTTATGTCTTCCAGTCCAGCATGTTTGTTTATATGGCTTCGGCCAACCAATTGAGGTTTTCTTCTCTTTAAAAATTTTAAATATTTTCAAAATCACTTTTACAAGTAAAAACAAATGGGATGTTTAACTGCTATTTTATCCTTGTAAGGAAGGACTATGCTGTACTTTTTTTATTATCACGGGTATGAATTGTTTATATATATATAGAGGACAGATGCTTGCTGTAGTTCTGAAATTCCTGTAGTTCTGAAATAGGCAATTAAGCCTTTGATATTGTGAGTTTGAGACAAAATGGGTTTTTTTCTCTCCACTTAATGTCAAAATTACGAGCTCAAGAAGGGAAAATGACGCCTTTAACTGGCTCAGTTTTTCATCAAGTTTGTAAACTTTAATGGATGGATCAATAAATTAATTCTCTGATCATGTCAAGATTTAAATGCTAAGCATCTAATTGCCGCATTTAAGCTTATGGGGTTCAATGTAACAAAATATGAAACCGCGAGGACTTCTGATGCCATTAAACCCAACATAATCGTCATTTAAATTGTTTTTTTCTTACATTTTTCTGACAGAATCTAGCACTAAGATCGTCAGTCGGAAGAATAAATGGTTTTTTTTCCATCCCTAGTATTTATTACTCTTGGTGTCCGGAGCTGTTTTGTGCTAATTGTGTAATAAAGCATGAACGATCTGCATATTCACCCGTCACAAAAATTACATGCCTCTTCACCATAAAATTCTGGCATTCACTCCTTCCAGCTTCTAGAATTGTAAGCGCCTTAATTAGGGGCGTCTGACGCCAGTGAATTATAGACCGAGTCCGTTTTGCACTGCCGTGCGATTTTGATTGGGGGGTGATTTCAAACTTCAATGGCTGTTGTTAACGACAGGAAGAAAAAAAAAAGGCCTCATTAATTGAATCTCCAAGTCTTCGATTAAAATCGTTATTTCCGAGGAAAAAAAACCTAGAAAGAAACAATTCAACATGATGTTAAATAGTTTGGGATTGCATTTTAAATAATTAACCTGAGGCTTCTAGCATACACTAAAAAAAAAAAAACATGACGGTGAACGTAAATTATTACATAGAAAAACAACTCCACAAGCAACTATCATCGTTGTCGTGAATTTGAAGAACAGGACTTGTTTTCAAGCAAGCATGATGAACCCTTTCTCCCTTAACAAGCTAAGTCTGCGTATTGGTTTGTCTCAAGAAACGTATGCGCCATAATATACAATGGAGCTTGAGAACTGTTAAGCAATTCAAGAGCAACATGTCCAAGACTAACTATAATCTTTTTGAAGAAAATTAATATTGTAATATTTGGGTCATGTTGAAATTCCACCAAAGTATTCTAAATACTCGGTTCTTCTTTTTTTCTAGTGTTTATTTTTAGATCTTTTTTCTTAATTATATTTTAGAATTATATTTGATTCATTTTTTGCTTCTATTTAAACAACCTTGTATGTTATTTTTAAAAGGGACAGATAATTATTAAGATTTTATAAGACAAAAAATCTTAATAATTTATGGATATAATTGTACCTTTTAGGATTTGAGAAACCCTAGCATTATAAGTTGTGTCCTAGACATGCAAAGAACAAGATCACCTGTCACTTCTCGGAGGAAGAATTATTATTTCATTGATGCCTGCTTGGTCTTAATTATGCCCGCTGGGCTAGCCAATGACGTAAATTTAGGTCTTCTTATTTTGTCAATTCATTTTACTAAGGTTTTTCTAGTTTGAAAATTCTTACACGAAATCACTGTTACAAGATACCACCGCATGCATTTACGGAAAGAGAAGATCAGAGTAAGAGACTCTTGGGATCAAGATTGATAGGTGTTTTATTTTTTTAATTAGAATAAAATATTTCAGTTTCAGAATGTTTTGGTGTACTGTTTCAGGATTGTATTGTTTATATATATATATATATATATATATATAACAAACATAATTTAAATTTAAGATAAATTAATTATAAATTATGCAATACAAAAACAATGCCAAAAATATATAATTTTAAAATTTAAAATATTTCTAAATAGTTAAGATTAAATAAATCTTTAACTTAAAGTAATTCAACTTAAACAAAATATCAAAATATTATGAAAGTAAAATGTTTTAACATAAATATTTTAAATATAAAGTTATGTCAATATTATCAAGGCTAATGGAATCTAAAGCATCCCTTATTTTGCTCAAATTCCTACAAAGTATAAACATGAAAAAAACAACATGAATATAAACCATATATATTAGTGATAAATCTAATTTTAAAAA
>Ga0307517_10009679_pt1 | contig 13625 bp, 11 predicted proteins | sample 23_EM_MG_FD_194515 | JGI IMG/M metagenome (GOLD analysis project Ga0307517, IMG submission 194515) | Populus trichocarpa ectomycorrhiza microbial communities from riparian zone in the Pacific Northwest, United States - 23_EM | ecosystem: Host-associated > Plants > Roots > Unclassified | place...
TCGCTCGCGAAGATAATGTGGTTATACCGGTGCTCATCTCCCCCGTGTCCAAACTGTGTCCCGAGATGCTTGAACCTTTGAACACCGTAAACCCAAGTGGCGTTAGGCGAAAAAAATGTGGGATGAATGTCCCATGATTATGGGCATGCGCCAATATGAAGAAAGTACTTCTAGCTCAGATATGGTCTTCGAATGGATAGAAACCGAGGGAGGCGCTTTTATGACCCAAAAAACTTTTTGGGAAAATGCAGGGTCCAAATCTAAGGAGCCCAACTTGTTCTCGAATCACATGAAACCAAAATACATGTCCTAAAAGCTCTTTATCGACGTTTTTCCAGCAAGGCGACAAATGCCCGTTTCTTTCAATGAGTACGAGAAACCAATGTCATGGTGGAGTTACATCGTTCAACTGTGCTCCTATTCTGAGACCTTGAGAAGGAAACTCCGACCAGACGGCCTTCATGCGCACGAGCGTCGTCGAATAGAAGTGTTCGTTGCCCTCAAACGGGGGCTAAAAGCTGGAAGTCCTTCCTATCTAAGCTTAGAATTGGGGTGCAGCGCAAAAAATTGCTGGTTGAGATCGAGTCGCCTGGGTGAGATTGAGAAACGAGAGAGTTTCTTGGGTAACGTTTCAAGGGTGGCAAAAGAGATCCAACGAGATCTTTCGGTGATAGATGAACACCGTGGTGCTCAGCTGTTATAGCACCCATGATGAACAGCCATCAACGCAGGCGACTGACTATTTTATGACCTTGTAATATATGCTTTGTCGTCACCGTGCTGCGAAGGAGAGACCTTGGTAATTCTTGCATCCGGAAACCACCTTTGTGCCCTGCTACGCAACGTGTGACCGGCTCGCACGCATAGTAGAAGGTTTGATAGAGGACAGGAGGTGTCCACGGAGTTCTCGTGAACAAGAAGGGCGAGCAGTACAAGCAAACGGTTTACAAGGCCAATGGGGTGATCATCCTTGAGAGATAATGCATCTTCCTTTGATATTTATAGGACCAAAGAGCTTACATGTCATGTTGCCGATGAGCTGCGAGCACTGATAAGCAGAAAATCGAGAAATTCCAATCAAGTCAAAATCGAGAGCCCAAGCCATAGAAGGTTGTTGTCGCAAGGATCAGGCCAAAGAGTTTCGGTATTCGGAAGAGATAACGAAGAACGTGCATGCTTCCGGTGCTAGGGACACGAGGACACGAGGAAGGAGAAAATATGTCCGTCGTTCCACGGCAAGAACGGAGGATTGGGAGAGTGATGAGATAAGAAGCCTTTTTTCCGTGTGAATGGAAAGTGCCTCGCGGCTTTGTGAGTAGAATAGAACAGCTCATTCAGAGGTAGGATCTGACGTTGAAATTGTTAGTTAAATTTGCCATGAATAAGTGAGAAATCGATGTGATAGTTCCCGTGATAGAATTAATGGTCGCCCTTTCCAGAGAGCCACAACTAAGAAACGCCTACAAATGTGAATAATATGATTTGCAGACCTCTCGGGATTGACGTACCAGATAGTTTCAATACTTATTTTGAACAACATCAACAACAGTGAAAATCCAAGACATGAGAATATCCAATAACATTTACCACCCAAAGCCGTGGCCGCCTTTCGACGTGGGCTTTCCTTGCAAAGGAAACGTTTCTCGGAGAAATATTAGTAGATGAAGTCCGAGAGCTGCTAATAAACCGAAACGATGAAGGAGCATACATATGTGCCAGTGAAAGTTCGTGGGAAATTTTCTTCCCACACCGCAAACACTGTTTTTACTCGTCGTCCGTGTCCTCCAAACCATGTCTCAAAGTGTTGGCAATGTGGGTTTACCGCTGCTCACCGTCTCTCACACACTGATTTAATTCATAGACTGCACTTGCATACGCGAGAGTCTGGCACCACGTCGATGCATCCGACCGGATTTTGGGTAAACTTGCGGAAAGGATAGCGCTGGTCCTAATGGGCAAGCACAAACCCATATACGACCCCAGTGGTGAGCTTTTGAATTAATAATGTTTATGAACACCTCGTTGATCTTTGGCCCAGTGGACTGTGGAGACTACGTGATTGTTACCAATTCAAGACAGATCAAAGTAACGGGACGGAAGGAAGAACAATTGCTCTTTCGCAAACATTCAATGTTCCCAGGTGGATTGAAGGAGACGCCATACAAAGTTGTGAAGGCTAAAAACCCAGATGAGGTGCGTTGCCAACTATAAATATGTCGTGTTCATTCGGTAATTGAACCCACAACCTATTCAGATTCTTCGCCACGCAGTGTCGGGCATGTTGCCGAAGAATAAAATGCGAGAACGTCGCCTAGAGCGTCTTAAGATATTTCCAAATCATAAAATGGGCATTCTTGGCGCGAACATTATGCGAAGTTGGGATGATGGGACTCTTCCACCCGACTTCAACCCATCATCGCTTACGACCTCCAAAACTCTCAAAATGTTGCGGGAACGAAAAGATAACGCAGCTTCGACGTCTTCATAATATCCACTATATTTAATCTCTAATTTTAACGCACAAGTTCATCGTTACACGCTGAATATTCGATTCGCGTCTACCCGACGGACGAACCTCGGGGAAATATAGGAAAATATCCTGCAAAAGCCCAGTAAAATAGTGGCGTCTGCGCTATGTATGAATGGAGATGAAGACATCTTTTGCGCAGTCCCTGAGGTTTCGCCCTGAGTAAAAATTGTGGAATTAAACCCAAGGAAAATATGGCTGTCGACGGCCCTGTAAACCAGAAGGCCCGGGCAGTGGGAACCAATGAAAAAGGATTTGAAACGGAATCCTCGAAACCCTTGTGGCTCGGACACCGAGCCTCAACAAGAAAAAAGGTTCAGTATAGCGCGTACCCCTTGCCGATAAAGAAATCGAGGGTAACGTGCAGGCAAGATCGCAGGCCGTCGATGGGGTCGCCTAAAGCCAATCCTAGATCCCTAGATCCTCCTGCTCCGACTGGCTGGGGGCATATAAATCGGTCCTGTACAATGTATCAATCCTCCTCCGAATCAACCTCGGGGCTCCGAAGGTAAAATGATTCATCAAATGAGGTTTCAAGGTGATTGCCGTCTGCGTCCAATTGCAAGGCTGCTTCCACATGGGCGGATCCTCTCTCGGAACGAAGTTTTCCGGGTGTAGAGTGGCTCCACTTGCTGGCTTGGTCATCGGAGACCGTAAAATCCTGTTCGCGCTAAACGTGCATATAAATGAGTTGTGAGTTGATGAAGGTCGCAGAATGGTTCTGAAGAATGATTAACCTCTCTTTCTGAAAAATCGCCGTGGCTAGGAGGGGTTTGTTCGTCCACCGTCTCCTCTTCTTCGCTGTCGTCCTCATCTCCGTCGTCCTCATGAGATGGAGCGGCTTCATCTACAAGGTCAAGTTCTTCGTTTTTTTCCGTCGTGATAAGACCAGTCTGCAAGGGACCCTCTTCAGATCTCTGGCTATTGAAGAAGTTCCTCATTTCATCATCCCAGCCTGGAGGAACCTGTGGCATGAGTAAATGAGCGATGTGTTCTTGAACCAACATTCCTAGCAAAAACCGAATGAGTTACATGAGGATAGATGAAGCTTGTAATATCCTTGCCCAATGCCATAATAGCTGAACCGTCGAACATTTTATACATGTCGGTGTATAATTTTCCAGCGCGTCGACGGCCTTTCCGCTTGATCTTTTTATTTCCCTTCATTTTCTGAGAGGTAGAGGGGCCTTCACCATGGTCATCTGAATCGAGGTCTGCCTCTTCCCTATCGTCGTCGCTCTCCTGTTCTGTTTCTGCGTTGCTCGCGGGATCTTCCTCTGAATCTTCCTTCGACTTCGAACTTTCCGAGGATGATAAATCAGACAGGCTATCGAGGCCTTCTTCTTTTCGCGAGGCCTGCAGCCGTTGACGAGCTCGTTTCTGAGCTCGTTTCTTCCGTTGCTTGCGGTACTCCCGCGAAATATTTAGGAGTTGCCCTCGTTCAGTATAAAATTCAGCGGCAAACCGGTGAATGCACTTCAGAAGATCCTGTGGTCGCATTCAAGTCAGAATCAGGAAGTCCGACATACAAAAAATAACATGCAGGAGAAGGTTCTGGAAGAAATATTGCTTCGTTGTTAACTGAATCATCCACCATAGGTGTTTCGACCTCGTGCGGGCCAGAAGATTTAGGAAGGAGGTAGTCGTAGTCTATAGCAAACTTTTGCCGTTTGGCCTTTCGCTTGTCGGCCGGTTTCCCTTTGCGTTTCTTGGTCTCCTTGGAAGATTTCCCTTGCTCATCTGACTCCTCGTCAACCTCAACATCAACCTCGATTTCTTCTTCCACCTCGGCAACCAATACTGCTAAATCTTCCCCTTCTGTACCCCGAGACGCGCCCTGCTCCTCCATTTTCCCTCTCGGCCTCATCTTATGGATTTTCCCGGAACCTCCAGCATCTCTCGCTATCCAACTCGCTCTTGAATTCTGAACAGCGACTTTGATGATACTTGGCCTAAAGTTGCTTGGTTTCTGGTACACGCGCGTGCCGTCTGGGTGAAGTCTGAGGTCCGCGTAGTCAAATACCGTGCTTAGACGCGGATGTGTCATGTCGGCGGGGGAGAAATGAAAGGGTGAGTTCACGTAGAACTTCCAAATTCGGCAAGTATGTACATACGGACACGTGATTCAGCAGACGCCAAGAGAACGCGACTTCTCGCGAGATTAATGAATGACTCTGAGGGCAGGCATCTGCCCATATATCCGTAGTTGGTAGCGTCAATTATTTAAGTCATGTTTTTGAAGTTTTCTTTGGCTGACAACCCTTTTGTCCCGACTGATCATGATGAACCCAACACTATCATGATAAGTATATGCATGATATCCCACTCCAGATACAATCTTGATTCTTGCCCCTAGGTAATTGAGAAGCCTTTGGATTCTGTAGAAGATTATTGCAGAATCAAATGGAATGTCAGGAGATAGCAAATTTTATGTGGACTAAGTAATTGATGTTCTAACCATATCCAACTTTCTCTGCTCATGATTATCCCCAGACGAATTATTTCATCTGCGGTGTGGGCTCGATTGCTCAGGAGACGCCCCTCGTCGTATCGCCTTCGAAGTCAAGTGGCACCGCCACTCTTCGAAGATGGTCATGACGTGAACACCATACCATCAATGACGAACCAAGGTTTTATCTCACCTCGCCCGAGGGGCGCCGACTATTATTCCCTTCACGCGATCTGCGCTTTAGGTACCATGTAAATAGAACATAAATCGAAGAGATAAGAGGGACGGCATTCCCATAAATGGGGATCTACCATCCCGGAATAAATCTAATGTTTCGTTATTAGTCAACTCTGAATAAAGCAGACAGGCCCGTGGTATTACCACGCGGCTCCTTATTTGATATCGAGCTCGTGAGCATGATGTGGAAGGTTGGGAGATGTTCATAAACGTCTAGTTACTGAGTCTAGGGGATCCTCGACGAGTTGGTGGACGGGTTGAAACTCCACATTGATTCCACAGATATTATATCGATGCAGTTCCCACTACCTTTAGGAGGAGCGGTCCACTCTTTCCTTTCAGTTTTGCCGAAGAAAAGCCGATACCTGTATTGCAAATTTGCAGTCGTGTATGACCATTGCTTGTGTCATCATGCCTTTCAAACTCCTCTCTAAACCTGCCGACGCTGCTTAAAAACTTTTGGGAGAAATTTAATTTCTGCACCGAGAACTTCGAATTTTCAACGGAAATAATGACATGCAGCCTCGTATTATAGTCGTATGTGTTATATCACGAGCCTTCTATGCTTTCTGCATTCATACCCAAATGAAGCTTATTCAAGTCGCTATAAGGTATTGGGCGATGCCGACAGCGGTCGCGTTATTTACAATCTGAGAACTCATCCCTGCGGAAATACTATAACGTGGCCGAATTTATGGCTATTTCAAATAGCCATAAATTCGGCCACGTTTACCTCAACACTAAAACAGCCGTTCCGAAATGTGGGGAATATTGATCCGAGATTTTGGCATCTTATTTGAATTCATATCGGATGCAAGACGATGTTACAAGAACGTATGCAAGCGTGTCATGGACTGGCTTCGCTGACAATAATTGATGTCTGCGGAGGTCCGCGGTCTAATTGTCAGGATACCGTTTACTAAGATGAATTATTAAATCCCGTAAGGGACAGCGCAAGCCCGGAAGACAAGTCAGGACCCTTCTAGAACGGTGAACTTTTCCGACGAGATTTATTATTTAGCCCACAGAACTAAGAAATCACTCGTGACTCGTGCTCTCAAAAAGAAGGAGAAACGCTAGCAGTGAGTAATACATAAAGCCACGGGGACACCCATTGATTGTCCCTGTGGTTCCGGAATCACGCGTCCTGGCACCCCTTCAATGCACAACTCCGACGTCACTCCAAAACCGCCAAAAAATAATGCTAACGTTTCTAAAGGTGGAAATGGTGTGTTATTGTTTTAGGACTTAGATCCCTGAAGTCGCGGCGACCTCTTCAGGCCTGAATCAATGTTCGAATAGTGGCAAACAAACCCTAAAAGTTAAGTATTGTGGGTCAATTACTAGATGTAAGAATTTCCCTTTTTGGAAATGATTGATAAGATTACCACGTGCGGGTTCAAAAATCTTCGTGATCATGAACGATTAGTTGCACTAAACCCCGAAAATGGACGCTAACCAGGTTCTGTTAGTTGAAAAATCTCTCCTCAGGGGACACTGGGACCCGCTGATATCGGAGGGCGCAAGTTCGGCCGTGGATCTTGCGAAATTCGTGGTGGAATGTCGTTTTCGGGACGCGCTCACCTCGGAAACGGCAAAGACACTTTTTCGACAGTTATGTGAAAACGTAGACGAGCCTTTCCAAGAACTACTGGGGAGATCAGTTCGGGGTGAAGGGGGTCAGGTGGAAGAAGAACTCTCGCACCTTGCCATTGCCGTGGCTTGCTTTCACGCGTTCATTCAAGCCAACTGGACGGGGCCAGATCTCGACATCGAACCTTTTCAAGTTTTAATGGGCGAAGCTGACACCTCGAGGTGGACACGCGACGTCTTGCATGCGAAGGCCATAGCGGAATTAGCATATTTGGGCGAACCTGCGTACCATCTCGCCAAAGTACCGGCGTTCCTGAGGTTTTCTCAGATTCTCTTGCGTCTGCCGTACCAGCACCTCGATTCGATAACGTGGTGGAAACTCCGTGTAGCAACCGTGCATCAAAAAATACTCGACGACCCGGTTGCGCTCCCTGAAGACTTTGGGTCACTTGAACAACTGACTTCCACACTCGCCTACGAGCCTGATCTCGCGGGTCGGGTATTCTTGGAGCTCGGTTTACTCGAACATCATATTTCACGGGATAAGTATGCAGGGGAACTTTTCGTCAAAGCGTCAAGATCCACTGGGTTGGAATATGAGTTGACAGGAGCTCTTGGGAAGAGAACTAAATTCCAACAGGCCGAGCTCAGCCAACTCGTGCTACTCGCTGAGAGCCAGCTGCAGGATTCAGCCCCTTCCCAAAAGGAGAAATCTATCGATACAGAGGTCAAAAACGTTATCCCTGCGACGGCTAGCCAGAATATCCCCGAGACCCTGGCCCTCAACGACGACACTTTGTTGGAACAAACAGAATTTACATCTTCCAAACCTGCAGGGTCCGGTTCGCTGCAGCGCCTAAGCCATATTGATCCATCTGCCCAACCACCCCTTCACCCTCTCGACCAGTGTATCCTTCTATCACTCTGCCTTAATGTCCGAAATACATCACCCTTGCACGGTCTTACAACCGAACAAATGACCCCATACGTAGCCCGAGTTATCTCCCACCCACGTAACTGGTCTGTCCACACCATGGCCCTGTTACTACGCTCGCGCTTGGAATCGTCGCGCACACGTACCGTGGAACGATCAACTCTGCAACTGCAGGCCCTGATTGACCAGATGCCGACTTCTGACTCCTCAACTTCGGAACGTCTACTATACTTTCATTCTACCCCTCTTCCTAGCAGGTGGGAAATGGAGAAAGAGTTGGCAGAAAGGTTCCTCAGCCTTGGAGTCGTCAAATCGGCCCTCGAGATTTTTGAGCGCCTTGAAATGTGGGAGGAAGTCGTGAAATGTTATGGCGCTCTCGAACAGCCTGGAAAAGGCGTTGCGATCGTGCGAGACTTGCTGGAGGGTAGGAAAGAAGACGCAGAAGCCGTTATTTCGCGTGGTAAATCTACTTCGACTCCCCGAAAGATACTCCAAGATACCACACGGGAAGCGAAATTATGGTGCCTGCTGGGAGACCTTGATACGGCGAATGCAGCTGAGCATTACAAACGCGCCTGGAAACTATCCAACGAAACCTCAGGGCGCGCGATGCGTTCTCTCGGAGGGTATTATTTCGCACGCGCCAAGTACTTTGAAGCTATCACCTGCTTGAAGCGCGCAGTAAAAATTAATCCCCTTCTGACTCGGTCATGGTTTATTCTTGGCTGCGCTTGCATGCGCGTGGAAGATTGGGAAGCGGCCAAGGACGCTTTCAGTCGCTGTGTTTCTATCGACGAAGAGGATGGGGAGAGCTGGAACAATCTCGCCAGCATGTATCTCCGGATAGGAACCAATACGGCCCCTAAAGCGAATGAAGAGACTTCACCGTCATCGCAGGTTTGTGGTACCTTCTATTCTATTTCGTTGTCCTTCTTACTGAGATTGGAAACTATTTTTCTTTTCAAATCCTAGGCCGACAGTCGTTCAATAGATTCTGGGCTCCCAGAAGCCCCTTCGATTGTGGTCCCATTCGAAAACAAGATGCTCGCGTTCCGCGCGCTTAAGCAGGGTTTGCGATATAGCTACGAGAACTGGCGAATGTGGTACAACTATATGATTGTTGCCATGGACGTCGGGGAACTCCAGGAATCTTGCCGTGCCCTTGGCCGAATTGTCGAGCAAACGAGCGACAAAGTTGGCACTCTTGCAGTTGACGAAGACGTTCTCGACCGCCTCGTTGATGCCGTTACACGAGCGCCTGCGGACCCTGAGAGAGCGGCTGCAGTTACCTCGCAAGACGCGAATGCTGGCTCTGCAACGCAGAATCCCAATGAGGGGCACGGTCTCTTCCGAAACGTCCTCGGTCTGTTCGAAAGAACGCTTCTTCCACGGCTATCCTCCCCACGGATATTCCGTGCCTACGCCCGTCTTTTGACTTGGCAAAGTAAGTGGGAAGAAGTTATCAAGGCGTACCTGGATGCATACCGCTGCAGCTTCGCTGGGACGATCGAAAAAGGCGAGACAGATACGGCGAAATGGAGAGAGGCCGTCACAGAAGTGGAGGAGATTGTAGATATTTTGAGGAACTTCGGCCCGCGAGTAGAAGGTTATAAGTGGAGATTGCAAGGTCGCAGCGTCGTGCGGACATTCACCGGTCGGACGCGGGACTTCGAAGATGAGCCCGAGTGGGTTCGGTTGACGCAGTTGCAGGAGGATCTGCGTAAGGAGAATAACCCATAGGTATTGGTGGCTTTTAGATGAGTAATTTGCGGGTTCTAGTTGGGTTCTAGTGTTTTTTATTCCGTAACATCTCGAATGGCCGCGGGGATAAATTCTTTTCGCTCATCAGGTTAGACGGTGTGGCTCTGATTGGATTTTATTACGTGAAATGGGGATCATGGAGGGTAGCTGGCCGATGTTGAACAAATGAATACAATGGAATTCGATTATACGTCGTGCCACCAACACATATCTGTCTAAAGCTGGCAAATAGATGTTGTATGTAGGGGAGATCGATTGTGGAGAGAGGGGAAAGAGATGATATGGATACAGGATTTCGTGTCAGGAAGATTGGATATGTTAAGCAAAAAATGGGGGGTTGCAGTGGAGGTTTGCGATGTCGTCTCTCGAGGTAGAGCTACCAACCTAGTGCCAGAGCCGTGCGGTTAAGAGTGAGGCTTGTCAGGATTTCGGTGACGAGAGCCATTCCGGTGTTATTCTTGATAATGAGTGTAGCATAATGCTCCTGGTCTGGCGAACTGACTTCCCATATCGCAAGTGTGGCCCGCCCATCGAGACACTAGATGAGTTGACAGTGAAGAACATACAAAAGGAGGAAGGAAAATTTTCAGCCCTCTACAGTGTAACCAAATAGAAGTAGATCTAAAATACGAACCTCCATCCGATGCGACCCGATCTTCCATTTGTAGTCCTTCCCGTTCTGGCACCTGAAATATCTGGACCTATTTGGGGACGAAGAAGGAATTTAGTACCGGGCAAATTTGCATGGCAATAGACTCCAGACACGTGAAGTACGCACAAGCTCCCTTCCCGTTTACCTGGCCGTAGGAAAAAATTCATAGGGATGTGTGTGCGGTTTCCTCCATAAACTACGTAGCCAGACGAGCTTTCGGGTCCCATATAAAGGTAGGCATTGTCCGGACCCATGATATTTGGGTGCTGCTGCGACCATGCAGCCTCGCGCGCTATTCGGATAAGGGGATTGGGGTTTCTGTCGATCTGAGATGGATGGACGCACAGAAAAGTTATTGGAAAGACAAAGTCAACAATTTAGGGGGCGCACCTCTCCTCTAAATCAAAGCAAGACAATTATTTTAAGTAACATGGTCAGTATATTCCGAGATGAACTGACACCGTAAACGCTGCACGCCCCTCGTGGTCTATGAAATGATGCCTCAGGGGATCGTCACCGTACTGGCGTAAAGCATAAACGTTCGACATGGGAGTATCCACGCGCCTAAACGCTAAGAGAAAGGCGATATGGAGTGAAGGGAGAAAAGAAGAATGAGAAGGGAGAAATAGCGCCAGGAATTAAATGGGACCGCCCTCCCGCTTTGCCAGGCTTGCCCCTTGAAGTTGGTGTCTCCTTTAGCTGGATTCTCATTTGCAAGGAATACCCGGAACGGGGGATCTTTAATCACAGCCACATCGCCACGTGTGGATGGTGTCAAGGTCGCGTGGTGCCACACTACATCCCCCACGTGGCCGAATATCCGGTAATCTTGCGATCGCTATCTCACCCCAAGGGCCAATAAAAGCCAACAAATAATCTGCGGCCCTGAGAAGTCCTGTGTTCCTTCTCACTGTGTCGATATCTACGTTAATTGACCCCGCTCTTAAGCTCCAACTGTAGCTAGAACATTAAACCTTCTTTCTCTCGTTACCGACATATAAACCCCAGTTTTCTGAATGGGACACAGTTCCCGATGGCTGTTCGCTACAGTATCCAAAATTCTTCCACCGGATCCGTGTACATTTGTTGGAGTTATTATCGAAACCTTAGATCTGCTCCAGATGACCGGTTTTTTTCTAACATCATGCATCAATGTCATCCAAATTCCGATGCACTTACACGCTTTGGGGCATGAATGTGAATAAAATGTCGACAATTAAATTTGACTTGTAAGGTTCCTCCGGAGTGGAAAACTACTCGGACATAGTCGTGGGTTTTAAGGGATATATTCTTTACGGCTGCTCATCTTTCTGACCTACTCTAGATGCCTCTCTCATTGATCCGGGGACCGGTGAGTCGATGATATTATGTAGACAACTGGTCAAGGGATCAGGCCTGGTTTTTCAAGCCCGGGATGATGCCTTGTAGAAATTTAGTCTCGTACCAAGATCGTCCACTTGTGGAAGGGGATTTGATTGAGCCTAGTAAAAGTTGAACCCGGAAGGCAGGTTGATCCAAGTCGATTAATCGGGATTATCGATGATATGCGATGGCCTCCTTGCTTCCAACCAGATGTTTCAGCAGCGCACAAAACAGACGAGACATTTGGATCTGCCTGTTCTGTGTAGGCAATCCAAGTCCGAAACGAGACTTAAGCGGGGAGACAAAGGCACTCCAATTGGAGAGCAAAGAGCCCATAAATAAACCTCTGTGGAGTGTGAAAAGTGAGGTCCAAACTCACTCTGAATGACGACCTTATTCCTGACCGAAAGAGTTGAACAAACCTTACTGATTGATTCGTGCCCGGAGAATGCCCCAAAGCAACTACAGCCCAGCATTCGTCAACAGTCGTAAGATAACTAAACAGAAACCCTTTCACTTGGTCCTATTCACAGTGAAAATCGCAAGGCGCCCGAGAGATTGAAACCAGACGCCGATAAGCCTGCCAGAGCGCCTTATATCCACGATATCCAAGATTCGTGTTCCGCCTCTTGCCGCTGAATCTCTGGGTATAACTGAGCGCGAACAGCGGAATGTCAAAGAGCGCAATCGTGATGGATATTATTTTTAGGCTCGGATAACTCTAGAAAAGACCATCTGAATACGAAGGTGTGAGCAACCCACTTCCCAGATATCGAGCAGCCGGGGACACCATGCTACGATAAAAGCACGAAAATAAGGATTAGGACGCACATGACACAATAAATACTACAAGAATTGTGCGAGTGACCACCATAAATACAACTTGGCTAGAGAGGTCAGATATAGCACCAATGCAGCTTGCTTTCTAACGCTGGTCAAAAACTTGGCGTTAGTCGTACACTGACAAGCAAGATAATCAGCATTTGCCCCAGCGTCCATCCATAAACAAAAAGTTAGAAACTGTCCAAAGACGTGATGCACGAGATGATTGGGAAGTTCAGAATAAATGATCAGGTGCGAGTATGCTTACCGTGCACAACACCTATATAATTCAATTTAGTCCTCCGGGTCATGTTATCTTTTAGGTCGGCACGCACCGTAAAACAGAGTCCATACAAGCACGAACGTAAATGCATTGTCCTGGCCAGGGTTAACCAGCTCCAACACCCCTCCCTGGAAATACTTTCCCGGTTTTCCTTTACAGTTCACGGCATGAACCACACCCGCCGTTAATAATGTCGACGCCAAGAACAGCACAAATCCAGCCCAATTTTGAAGCCCGAGGATTCCGGCTGCTGCACCGGCAAAGCAAGCTGATACGAACTTTGTGGTACTGATGGAGGAGTTATATAGCACGTTAAGGGGGTATATTCTTTGTGCCACTACTTCTGAGGGGGTTGCCATGCCGTGAAAGTTGTGGATCGTGGTGTAAAGACGTGGATGATGGGGAGTAATCATTTTATTGTGCGCCGGCGTCTGAAATAAACAATGTCACAGGCCGAAATTTAACTTAAAACTTACACTTACTCTATTTTTCCCATCTCAGATCACATCTACCTCGTGGGTTGACACCTCTGCTTCCCAAAACCTTGCCTAAATGATTTCATCTACCTCATGTTGATAGCGCTGGCTGCATAGAGAGTTAGATTTTTTGGACCACATGAGCTTCGTGGCTTTCGAACTTGAATGTTCCTTTCCAATTCAGCGCTTAGCTTCTGCACCTTCTTTTTTGTGGGTAATCAGTGTGGACCCACCGACTCTGTCCGAGTCATCATTTCCGAAAGGTAGGCATGTCCTGTGGTCTAATGTCTTGAACAGAGGGGATAACTCAATATTACGTTTGGTTCTGGTCTGGCGAACCAGTCGAGACTCGATCGCCCTACTATCCACCAATAGACAGCAAGAGTGATAACTGGATGATATTCAATTCCCTGGCGCTTGATGCGAGAAGATGTGGAGGCAGGTCACTCTAGGCCTTGCGTGTTGCTGGATAAAAATACCAAGTCACACGATGCAAAGTTCACATCTTCCTGCGCATCACTTAGTCATA
>Ga0307517_10009680_pt1 | contig 13624 bp, 8 predicted proteins | sample 23_EM_MG_FD_194515 | JGI IMG/M metagenome (GOLD analysis project Ga0307517, IMG submission 194515) | Populus trichocarpa ectomycorrhiza microbial communities from riparian zone in the Pacific Northwest, United States - 23_EM | ecosystem: Host-associated > Plants > Roots > Unclassified | place...
AGGAAGAAGCCGCCCGCAAGGCCGAGGAAGAGCGGCTGGAACGCGAACGCCAGGCCCAGCTCGACAAGCTCCGCGCCGAGGAGGCCGAGCGCAAGCGCCTCGCCGAGGAGGCCGAGCGCCGGGAGGTCGAGGAGCGCGAGGCCGAGGCCGCCGCGCTGCGCGCCGAGGAAGCCCGTCGGCTCGCCGAGGAGGAGCGGCTCCGCCGCGAAGCCCAGGAGCGTGCCTACGAGGCGGAGCAGGCCCGGCTCCGCCGCCAGAAGGAAGAAGAGGCCCGCCTGCGCGCCGAGGCCGAGGAACGGCGCCTGGAGAAGCAGCGCAAGGCCGAGGAAGCGCTGCTCCGCGCCGAGCAGGCGCGCCTGGCCGCCGAGGCGGCCGCCGCAGTGGCGGCCGAGACGACCAGGACGATCGAGGTCCCGGTACCCGACGCGGCCGAGACAGCGGTTCTGCCGACGGTCCCGGCCGCCACGCCCGACGCGGCGGAGACAGCCGTCCTGCCCACCGTCCCGGCCGCCACGCCTGACGCCGAGGAAACGGCCGTACTCCGGCCCGTACGGGACGAGCCCGCGGACAAGGCCACGCACAAGGCCACGCACAAGGCCGCGCCGGACGCCGAGGAAACGGCTGTCCTCCCGCCCGTGCGCGACAAGACCGCGGACAAGGCCACGCCCGACGCCGACCGGACCGCCGTCCTTCCCAAGGTCGGCGACGCCCCCACCGACCGCGTGCCCTCGGACTTCTTCCGCCCCGAGACCCCCGAATCCGAGCGCACCCGCGAACTCCCGGCCCCGCCCCCCGCTCCCGCCCGTCGCCCCCGCCCCTCCTGGGCCGAGGAGACCCCCCTCGACGACCTGCCCTCGCTCGCCGACGAGCTCCTGGGCCCCCGCGACGAGGACTGACCCGGGCCGGCGGGGTAATCCCGGGGTGCGCAGGGCACCGCCCCCGCACAATGGGGGCGTGCGGTACTTGATCCTGGGCGCGACAGAGGCGCGAAGCGCCACCGGCACGCCGATCCCCCTCGGCGGCACCCGGCTGCGCGCCCTGCTCACCGCACTCGCGCTGCGCGCCCCGCACGCGGTGTCCGCCGAGACGCTGATCGACGAGGTGTGGGGCGGCCCGGACGACGAGCCGCCCCATGACGCCCCGGGCGCACTGCAGGCGCTGGTCTCGCGGCTGCGCCGCGCCCTCGGCAAGGACGCGGTGACCTCGGGCCCGGCCGGCTACTGCCTGGACGCCCAGCCGTGCGACATCGATCTGCGTCTGTTCGAACGCCTCGTGCGCGAGGGCACCGCCGCCCTGGACACCGCGGGCGACCCGGCGGCCGCCGCGACCGCCCTCCATGACGCCCTCGCGCTCTGGCGCGGCCCGGCGCTCGCCGACCTCCCGGACCGGGGGAGCGCCGCCGCGCGGCCGGAGGCGCTGCGCGTGACGGCCTTGCAGCGCAGGATCGACGCGGACCTCGCGCTGGGCCGGGCCGACGACGTACTGCCGCAGCTCCGGGAACTGGTCGCGGAGCAGCCGCTGCACGAGCCGTTCCACGCGCAGCTGATACGCGCGCTGCGCGCGACGGGCCGCGCCGCCGACGCGCTGATGGCGTACGAGGAGGCCCGGGCCGCGCTCGCCGAGCACCTGGGTACGGACCCGGGGCCGGAACTGCGCGGGCTGCACGCGCAGTTGCTGAGCGCGGCCGAGGAGCCGCAGCCGCAGCCGTCACAACCACAACCGCAGTCGCCGCCGCCCGCTGTGCAGGGCAATCTGCGGTCCCGCCTCAGCACCTTCGTCGGCCGGGAATCCGAACTGCGCGCGCTGCGCGCCGACATGGCGGCCTCGCGTCTGATCACCCTCACCGGCCCCGGGGGCTCGGGCAAAACCCGCCTTGCGCAGGAAGCCGCGGAGTCCGCCGACGCGGCGGCCTTCCCCGACGGGACGTGGATCGCCGAACTCGCCCCGCTGGACCACCCCGCCGCCGTGCCGGGCGCCGTGCTCACCGCGCTGGGCCGCCGTGACGCCCATGTGTTCGCCGCCGCGCCGGAGGACCCCACGGACCGGCTGCTCGAACACTGCGGCCGTCGCCGCCTGCTGCTCGTACTCGACAACTGCGAGCATGTGATCGGCGCCGCCGCGTTCCTCGCCGACGCCCTCCTCGCGTCCTGCCCCGGCCTGACGATCCTGGTGACCAGCCGTGAACCGCTCGGCGTCCCGGGCGAAGCCGTACGTCCCGTCGAGCCCCTCCCGCCACCCACCGCGCAGCGGCTGTTCGCGGAGCGCGCGGCCATGGTGCGAACCGGTTTCGACCTCACGCCGCATGCGCATGCGGTGGAGGAGATCTGCCGCCGCCTCGACGGACTGCCGCTCGCCATCGAACTCGCCGCCGCGCGCCTGCGCATGCTGACCCCGCGCCAGATCGCCGACCGCCTCGACGACCGCTTCCGGCTCCTCACCGGCGGCAGCCGTACGCTCCTGCCGCGCCAGCAGACGCTGCGCGCGGTCGTCGACTGGAGCTGGGACCTGCTGGACGAGGACGAGCGCGCCGCACTGCGCCACTTCAGCGTCTTCGCCGGCGGCTGCACCCTCGCCGCCGCCGAGGAGGTGATCGGCAGGCCGGACACGCTCCAGCTGCTCGGCCGGCTGATCGACAAATCCCTGATCGTGCCCCAGCAGAAGGCGGACGACATCCGCTACCGCATGCTGGAGACCATCCACGAGTACGCCGCCGAGCGGGCCGCCGACGCCCCCGGCGACCTCCTCGCGGCCACCGCCCGCCACACCGCCCACTACCGCGAGTTCGCCCGCACTGCCGACTCCCACATGCGCGGCGCCGACCAACTCCTCTGGGCGGACCGCGTCGAGGCCGAACTCGACAACATCCGCGCCGCGCTGCACCGCACGATCGAGCAGCGGGAGACGGATGACGCGACCGCGATCGTCCTGGCGATGGGCTGGTTCTGGTGGGTGCGCTCCTACCGCGACGAGGCCAACGCCTGGCTCGACCGGGTCATCGAGCTGGGCGAGCCGCCCGAGGATCCCGCCGACCCTGCCTTCTGGCCGTCCATGGACCTGCGCATGCTGGACCTGTTCGTGAAGAGCGACTTCGCGACAGAGGAGGAGTTCTTCAGCGACGAGACCCGGGCCATGGGCGCCCGCATCAGGGAGGCCTACGGCAGCCACCCCGGGCCGCGCGCCGCCCGATTCCCCGGTCTGCTGTGGCCCTTCGTCGGATTCATCTTCCGTGACTACGCCGGCATCCCCGCGGCCATGGAGATCACGACGGCCAACTGCCGTGCGTACGGCGGCCCGTGGGAGCTGGCCACCGCTCTGCTGTTCCGTACGCACATAGCCGTCGACACCCCCGGCGGGATCGGCCGCGCCGATGCCGACCTGCCCGAACTGCTGGTCCTCAGCGAGAGCACCGGAGACCGCTGGCTGCGCGCGCAGGTGCACGAGGCGCGAGCCGAGATCCACCGCGTGCGCGGTGAGTACGCGGTCGCCCAGGCCGACCTGGAGGCCGCCAGACGGCTGGCCGACGAACTGGGCGCGCGCGCCGAAGCGCCTTTCCTGCTCGCCCGGATGGGTGAGGTCGCCCACTGGGCCGGTGACGACGCGGCCGCCGAGAAGCTGCTGAACGAGGGCCTGGCCGAGGCCGAGCGCTACGGCGTGCACGATGCCCGTACCCACATCCGCCACGGCCTCAGCCTCATCGCGCTGCGCCACGGCGAGATCGCCCGAGCCCGCGAGCTCTACGGCCTCGCCCGCTCCCAGGCCGGCCTCGGCACCCCGGGGCCCGAGCTCTACATCCACATGAACGCCCTCAACGCCTGCATCACCGCTGCCGAGGGCCACCCCCGCCGCGCCCTCCCCCTCCTGCGCGCCGCCCTGAGCGCCGGCTTCGACGACGGCGGTCTCACCGAGCCCCAGCTCGCGGCCCTCGCCGACCAGTCCGCCGGCCTCCTCCTCACCCTGGGCGCCCCTGCGCAGGCGGCGCATCTGCACGGAGCCGCGCACGCGCTGCGCGACGGGCTGCCCCTGCCGGTCCCCGAGGCCGTCGAACTCGCCACCGCCGAGGCCACGGCCCGCGGTGCGCTCGGCGACGCCGCCTACGACGCCGCGTGGACGGCCGGCCGGGGAATGCGGGAGCGCGATGAGCTGTTGGCCCTGCTTGAGCTTTCAGCGCTTGAGCTTTCAGCCAACGGGGACGGATGAGGAGTGAGGCCACCGTGAAGGTCGAGATCTACAGCGACATCGCCTGCCCCTGGTGTTACGTCGGCAAGCACCGCTTCGAGCGTGCCCTCGCCGACTTCCCCGGGGCCGACACCGTCGAGGTGGTCTACCGCCCCTACCAGCTCGTCCCCGACAAGAGCGAGCAGCCCGAGCCCCACCGCGAGTACCTCACCGCCCGCTTCGGCCCCCAGGCCGCCGCCATGGACGACCGGCTCGCCGCCCTCGGCCGCGCCGAAGGCCTCCCCTTCGACTTCGACCGCATCCTCGAAACCAACACCCTCCTCGCCCACCGCCTCCTCTGGCACGCCCTCACCGCCTACGGGCCCGCCGTCCAGGCCGCCCTCAAGGACCGTCTCCTCACGGCCCACTTCGCCGACGGCGTCGATGTGGGCGACCGCGACGCGCTCGCCGCACTCGCCGCCGAGGCCGGTCTCGACCGGGACCGCGCGGCCGCCTTCCTCGCGTCCGAGGAAGGGCGGGAGGAGGTCCTCGCCGAGATCGACGACGCGCGCGCCGTCGGCATCACCGCCGTCCCCACCTTCGTCTTCGAGGGGAAGTGGGCCGTCCAGGGCGGCCAGGACACGTCGACGTTCCTGCGCGTGCTCGAACAGGTGGCCGCGGAGACCGGTGCGTCGCCGGCTCCCGCCGCCCAGGCCTGCGCCGACGACGCCTGCGAGGTGGGCTGAGCCCAGCGGCCCTAACCGCAGGCGATCCGCGACATCGCCCAGTCCGCCACGTTCACCGGCTGCCACCCGTCGCCCGCCTCCACGACGAGCCGGATCGTACGCCGCCCGCCGAGCGGCACATGGACCGGCACCGCGGCCTCTCCGCCCCGCACCACACCGGAATGCCACAGACGCGTGCCGTCGCCGTACACGGAGAACCGCGCCGAGCCGAGTCCGAGCGCGAGGTCGTCGATGCCCACGAGGGCGTCGTACGAGACGCAGGAGCGGTTGAGGTCGATCGTCACCGATGACGGCGCGGTGACCGTGACGCCGTAGCCGTAGGACGTGCCGCCGATGGCCAGGCCCCACCGCTGCCAGACCCAGTCGCCGGTCCGGATGGCGGGGGAGGTGCCGTCGCCGAGGGGCCCGTAGGTGAGCTGGTTGACCTGGTAGACCTCAGGGGCCGGGGTGGGCGTTGGGGTGGGGCTCGGAGTCGGTTTGGGCGTCGGGGTCGGCGTTGGCGAGGCCTTCGGCCTGGGCGTGGGCGACGGCTTCACCGCGACGACCGGCACCGGGCGTACGGAAGGCGAAGGTGTGGGCGTGGGCGTAGGCGTCGGCTTCTTCGACGGCGCAGGCGTCACCGGCGGGATCTCGATGACCGGCGAGGCGGCCGGCTCGGGCTTGGCCTTCACCGGCGGCTTGTGGTCGCTGCCGGCCAGGGCGAGGGCCAGCGCGACCCCCGCCGCCGCCACGACCACGCCCGCCGCGATGCCGACCTTGACCGGCGTACTGGCGCCCTCGGCGACCGCCGCGCCGCCCGCGCCCGCCGAGGCGCCGCCACCGCCCGAAGCGGCGGCCGCGGCCCCCGCTCCCGCGCCGGCGGCGACCGCGCCGCCCGCCACCACGATCCCGGCGGCCTTGGCCGCGTACGCAGCCGCGAACCAGCCGATCACCGCGACCGGAAGCAGTCCCTTCAGCGCGGCGTTGACATCGGCCAGCTCGGCCGCCGCCAGCCGGCACTTCGCGCATTCGTCCAGGTGCTTGCGCAGCTCCCGGTCGGCCCGCATGCGCAGGCCGCCCCGCGCGTGCGCGCCCAGCCGGTCGGCGTAGCGTGCGCATGAGCCCTCGGCCGTCAGCGTCGAGGAGACATGCGCCTGCAGGTACGCCTGCCGCAGCCCCTCCCGCGCGCGGTGCGCGAGCACGGCCGTGGCGTTCGCGGTCAGCCCCAGCAGCGGGGCGACCTCGCTCGGCGACTCCTCCTCGACCGCCGTGTGCCACAGCACCGCCTGCCAGCGCTCGGGCAGGGTGCGGAAGGCCTGGATGGCCAGCGACTGCTCGGCCTCGTGCATGGCGCGTACGTCCGCGCCCAGGTCCAGGGTGTCCTCGTTCGCCGACGAGCCGCCGGCCGACACCGCGAAGACCGCGAAGTCGTCGACCAGTTGCTCCCGCTTGGCCGTGTTGCCCCATGATGCGGCGACCCGGCGCACCGTCGTCAGCAGATACGCGCGCACGGCGGCGTCGGGCCCGCTGCCGCCCCGGATCGCCTGCAGGGTGCGCGCGAAGACCTCGCCGGTGAGGTCCTCGGCGGTGTGCCCGTCGCGGCAGCAACTGCGCGCGTAGCGCCGTACGGCATCGGCGTGCCGCCGGTACAGCTCCTCGTACGAGCTGTCGTCACCGCCGCGCACGCGCGCCACCAGATCGGCGTCCGACAGAAGGAGCCCGTCGCCCGCGTCCTGCGCGGGCACACGCGCCGGACCGAGCCCGATGCCGCGCCCGGAGCCGGGCAGTTGCCGACCCGGCTCGCGCTGCCCCGGTACGCGCTCCCGCGACGGCAGACCCTCGCTCGCGCCGGCAGCGGCTCCAGGCCCAGGCTCCCCGATTCCCTCATCCACGGCGCAAAGCCTGGCACAACGAACCCATACATCTACCCGTCCTGCACCGGAACCACTCGTCCGGGGAGACTTCACTCCCGGAACCTTTGGCCAAGGCCCGAACGGGGCAAGGAACCCTGAACGCCCTTACGCAGCAGGCCGCGACCGCAGCCCCTCCAACAGGATGTCCAGCAACCGCGCCGAGGCGGCTGCCTGCGCCACCGGGTCCGGCAGCGCGGGCGCCGCCGTGGCTATCACCAGCAGCACATCCGCCACCGAGACATCGCCGCGCAGCTCGCCCGCCGCCCGAGCCCGGTCCACCAGCTGCCCGACGACCTCCAGCAGCTCCGGGATCCCGTCGGTGCTCCCGCCGTCCTCGACCGCGCTGCGCTGCTGGGGAACCCGCGCCTCGTCCGGTACATCCGACCCCGGCCGCAGCACCTGCGGCGGCAGCAGCCGCCCGGCGCCCGACGCGACCGACGTGCGCAGGAAGCGCGACAGCGCCGGCCAGGCCTCTTCCTCCTGCCCGAGCGCGGTCCGCGCCTGCTCCGTCAGCCGCGCGGTCTCCTCCTCGGCGATCCGCCGGACCAGCACGTCCTTGCTCGGGAACCGCCGGTACACCGTGCCGACCCCGACCCGGGCCCGCCGCGCCACATCCTCCATCGGCGCCCCGTAGCCGAGTTCGCCGAACACCTCACGCGCAGCGCGCAGCACGTGTTCGAGATTGCGCTGAGCATCCACCCGCAGCGGGCCGGGCCGGCCTCCGCCGCCGTTCGCGCCCACCGCTCCGTCCACCGCCGCGTTCACTGCCGCCGCCGTCGCCCATTGAGCATCCTGAATGCGCATATGCGTATCCCCCGGTTATGACGTCTCCCCCCGGAGACTTCCCCACCCCTTGAAAGCCGGCGCGCGCGACACACGAAACGCAACCCCGACGAAGTACGAACATAGTTGAGCACCGCTCAAGAGAGAAGGGGGCACTGCCGCACGATCGGAGTACCCGCCCGACTGGTTCGTCTTGTCCCGTCTTTCCCCGCTCCTGAACGCCCGGCAACGGCCTCCGCACACCGATCCGTCCATTCAGCAGTGTCCGCCCTGTGGACAAACCCCGTCCGTGCAATGCCTCATGGAGCGATGGGAGCACCCAAGGAGATCCCCCGCATCCTGGTCGTCGGCGGCGGCTATGTCGGGATGTACGCCGCGCTGCGCATGCAGAAGCAGCTCAAGCAGGGCGAGGCCGAGATCGTGGTGGTCGAGCCGCAGCCCTACATGACGTATCAGCCGTTCCTGCCGGAGGCGGCCGCCGGCTCCATCTCGCCCCGTCATGTCGTCGTCCCGCTGCGACGGGTGCTGGACAAGTGCCGGCTCGTCATCGGCGAGGCCCGCAGCATCGACCACGCCAAGCGCGTCGCGACCATCGCCACCCTCGCCACCGAGGAGGAAGGTTCCGGCGGCCTGGAGATCACCTACGACCACCTGATCCTCGCCCCCGGCTCGGTCTCCCGCACCCTCCCCATCCCCGGCCTCGCCGACCACGGCATCGGCTTCAAGACCGTCGAGGAGGCGATCGGCCTGCGCAACCACGTCCTGGAGCAGCTCGACATCGCCTCCTCCACCCGCGATGTCGAGGTCCGCGACGCCGCGCTGACCTTCGTCTTCGTCGGCGGCGGCTACGCGGGCGTCGAGGCCCTCGGCGAGCTGGAGGACATGGCCCGCTACGCCGCGCGGTACTACCACAACGTCACCCCCGAGGACATGAAGTGGATCCTCGTCGAGGCCACCGGCCGGATCCTCCCCGAGGTCGGCGAGGAGATGGGCCGGTACGCCATCAGCGAGCTGCGCGGCCGCAACGTCGACATCCGCCTCGACACCCGCCTCGAATCCGTCGAGCACCGCGTCGCCGTCCTCGACGACGGCTCCCGCTTCCCCACCCGCACCCTCGTCTGGACCGCCGGCGTCAAGGCCCACCCCGTCCTCGCCCGCACCGACCTGCCGCTCAACAGCCACGGCCGCCTCACCTGCACCGCCGAACTGCGCATCGACGGCACCGAGAACGCCTGGGCCGCCGGTGACGCCGCCGCCGTGCCCGACCTGACCTCGCCCGACCCCGACGCGCTGACCGCCCCCAACGCGCAGCACGCCGTCCGACAGGCCCGGGTCCTCGCCGACAACGTCATCGCCGCCCTGCGCGGGCAGCCCTTGCGTGAGTACCGCCACAAATACGTCGGCTCGGTCGCCTCGCTCGGCCTGCACAAGGGCGTCGCGAACGTCTACGGCCGCAAGCTCAAGGGCTATCCGGCCTGGTTCATGCACCGCGTCTACCACCTGAGCCGGGTCCCGACCTTCAACCGCAAGGCGCGCATCCTCGCCGAGTGGACCCTGTCCGGGCTCTTCAAACGAGAGATCGTCTCGCTGGGGTCCCTGGAGAACCCGCGAGCCGAGTTCGAGCTCGCCGCAGGCACCGGCCGCAAGCCCGACGCGCCCTGACAAGCAGTGCGGACACCGCCGCCGATTCCCCAGAAGCGCCGGGTCGGCCACACTGGACGGGTGACCATGCGTGCGTCAGCACCTGCAAAGCGTGACAATTACGAGGAATCGGACGTTTGCTTCATTCATCCAAAGCCCAAGCCGTGACAGCAACGGCCGTGACACCGACGCGAGGCCCGAGAAAGGGCGCGCCCGGCGAGGCCTCCGAAGGTGAAACCCCGTACTGCATTCTCCCGGGGGGCGACCCCCCGTACCCCCACGAGAAGAGCAGCGCACCGGGCGCGCCCGGCGAGGCCTCCGAAGGTGAAACCCCGTGAACATCACGCGCTGGAGCGTCCGGCTCCCCGGAACACAGCGACGCAACGCCGGCCCCGCCGAACCCCCGGCACCCGGCGGCGGCGTCCCGGCCGCCCGCGCCGAGCTCGCCGACGAGGTCACCCATGTCCTGGACGCGCTCTCGGTCCACGACATGCTCGGCCAGGTCCCCGCGCTCATCGCCGTCACCTACGGCCCCGCGCACCGCATCGGCTACGTCAACGACGCCTACGCCGACGTCTTCGGCCCCCGCAAGCCCGGCGACCCCGCCCGCGAGGCCCTCCCCGAGCTCGCCGAACTCGGCATCCTCTCGCTCATGGACCAGGTCCTGCGCAGCGGCAAGCCCCGCACCGTCAAGGCCCGCGGCGTCGCCACGCCCAGCGGCCAGGGCTACTTCACCTTCACCTGCACCCCCATCCAGGCCACCGCCGCAGGAGTCGGCGGCGTCCTGGTCTTCGCCGCCGACGTCACCGACCAGTTCCAGTCCGCCGAGCGCCTGCGCGAGAGCGAACGCCGCGTCCACGACATCGCCGTCACCCTCCAGCGCAGCCTCCTCCCCCAGGAGCTCGAACAGCCCGACGACCTCCGCGTCGCCGCGACCTACCAGCCCGGCGGCACCGACGCCGCCGTCGGCGGCGACTGGTACGACGTCATCACCCTCGGCGCCGGCCGCACCGCCCTGGTCATCGGCGACGTCATGGGCCGCGGGGTGCGCGCCGCCGCCGTCATGGGCCAGCTCCGCACCGCCGTACGCGCCTACGCCCGCCTCGACCTCCCCCCGCACGAGGTCATCCAGCTCCTCGACGGCCTCGCCGCAGAAATCGACGCCACCCAGATCGCCACCTGCGTCTACGCCGTCCACGACCCCAGCGAAGGCCGCCTCTCCTACGCCTCCGCCGGCCACCTGCCGATCCTCGTCCGCGACGCCCAGGGCATCGTCCACCGCACCGACGAGCCCACCGGCCCCCCGCTCGGCACCGGCGGCTGGATGCACACCTCCGGCTCCATCCCCCTCGGCCCCGGCTCCACCGCCGTCCTCTACACCGACGGCCTCATCGAACGCCGCGGCGAGGACATCGACGAAGGCGTCGCCTCCCTCATGAACGCCCTCGCCGGAGCCACCGGCACCCCCTCCGTCATCTGCGACCGCCTGCTGCGCGCCCTCGGCGTCACCTCCGAGCACGACGACGACGTCGCCGTCCTCGTCCTCCAGTACCCCGACCACGAAGGCGCCGACTCCGAGCTCTTCCGCAACGCCTCCCTCGACCTCCTCGGCGGCATCGAAGCGGCACCGCGCGCACGGGCCTTCGCCTCGGGCGTACTGGAGACCTGGCGCTTCCCCGTCGAACTGGTCGACCTCGGCGTGTTGGCCACCAGCGAACTGGTGGCCAACTCCCTGCAGCACGGCATCCCGCCCATGCGCCTGCGGCTCCGCCGCACCGACCGCCGCCTGATCATCGAAGTCACCGACGGCGACGACCATCTCCCGCGCCGCCGCCGTGCCGAACCCGCCGACGAGTCCGGCCGGGGCATCTCCATCATCGCCACCGTCGCCTCGGCGTGGGGCTCACGCCGTACGCCGGGAGGCGGCAAGGCGGTGTGGTGCGAGTTCGCCCTTCCGCGCTGACCGTCGGCGCGAGGTCGGCTCAGGCCGCCACCGGCTCCTGGACGCGCCCCACGGACGACGCCACAACCACCGAACGCAGCGGCTGATCCTGCACCGGGGCGAGGCTCCGCCCCAACCGCAGCGCGAGCCACGTGATCCCCAGCGAGCAGGCGACCATCACGACCACGTACTCCCCGTAGAGACCCGCCCCCGCCATCAGCCCGCCCGCCGCCGGCCCCACTGCCAGCGCGAGCTGCTTCACCAGCGCGAAAGCCGAGTTGTACTGCCCCACCAGCCGCGCCGGCGCCAGATCCGCCACCAGCGGAGCGACCGTCGGCGACAGCATCGCCTCGCCGAGCCCGAAGATCGCGTACGTGGAGATCAGCAGCGCCGTGGCCACCGCCTGCGACCCGTGCACCAGCCCCGACAGCCCCGCCGCGATCCAGGCGAGCGCCCACAGCAGACCGACCCCCGCGATGACACGGCTGCGCCGCCGCCGCTCCACCGTCCGCAGGATCAGGAACTGCGCGGCCACGATGACCGCCGTGTTCGCCGCGAGCGCGATGCCCAGCGTGGACGTCGAAATCCTCGTCACCTCGGTCGCGAACGCCGCCAGCCCCGACTCGAACTGCCCGTAGCAGGCGAAGAACATGACCCCGCCCAGCACACACAGCTGCACCATCGCCCGGTCGGCGAACAGCACCCGCCACCCGTTCACAGGCTTCGCCGTCGGGGCGGTGGTCTCCATACGGGGAGTCCTCGGCAGCCGTACGGACGCCACGACCGCGCCCAGCACCAGGAACATCACCGCCTCGATCGAGAACAGCAGCGTGAACGAATCCGGGCGCGAGGCATCCACCATCAGCCCACCGACGAGCCCGCCGATCCCCAGACCCAGATTGGCCAGAAAGAACTGCGTCGCGAACGCCCGTGACCGGGTCGCCGGCGTCGAGCACCACACGATGAGCGTCGCCAGCGCCGGCTGCATGACCGCGATCCCCGCGCCCATCACCGCAGACGCGGCCACCGCCAGCGGCGCGGTCGTCGCCAGCCCGAACCCCATCGCCCCGACAGCCGCCGTCACCGAACCGGTCAGCAGCACAGGCAGCGGCCCCCGCCGGTCGATCGTCCGACCGGTGAACGGCAGCACGGCCAGCGCCGCCACGGCGAACGCCGACAGGACCACGCCCGCCGTGCCCGCCCCCAGACCCCGCACCTGCGCCACATAGACGAACAGATACGGGACGGTGAAGCCGTTGCCGAACGCGCTCAGCGCGTTGCCCAGCTGGATCCGGCGCAGTGCTGCGCCCATCGCGGTAGTCACACCCACCCCTTAGGTCAGTAGTCCTCGAACTCGAAGACTTCACATCTAAACTTCGAAGCTAAACTGTACATGCCGGAAGTCTTAAGTGCCAATGACTTACGTGGGAGACTCAGCCCATGACCACCGCATCCGACGGTCCCCCCAGCGCTCCCCAGGAGCTGGACCTCGATGAGCAGATCGCGATCTACCAGCGCGAGTACCCCGAGGTCGACCCCCAGGTCGAGAAGGTCGTCACCGCCCTCGGCCGTCTCAACCGCCGCATGTACGTCGGCTACGGCCGCCACCTCTCCGCCCTCGGCATCACCAGCGCCGAATGGGAGGTCCTCAAAGCCCTCGTCCTCGTCGGCCACCCCTACCGCCTGGGCCCCGGCGACCTCGCCAAGCGCCTCGGCCTCACCCCGGCCGCCATGACCCACCGCATCGACCGCATGGTCGCCGAAGGCCTCGTCACCCGTGAGCGCGACGAGACCAACCGCGTCCGCGTCATCGTCGAACTCACCGACGAGGGCCGTAGCAAATGGCTCGAAACCATGCGCATGGCCTCCGCCTTCGAGGACGACCTCCTCCAGGACCTCGCCCCCGACGAGCGCACCCAACTCGGCGAGATGCTCACCCGCCTCCTCCGCCGCGTCGAGGCCGCCCAACCCGACGCCGGCGGACGCCTGAAAGATCTTGACTGACCCCCCCCGGCCCTGGTTTGACACCCGCAGGGCAGATCCGTAGTGTTCTCCGAGTTGCCCGCCGGTGAACGCCGACGCGAGTCGGTCCCGAGGCAGCCATCCCGCAGCAAGCACTCGAACGAACGACAGCATGTCGTTTGTTTTCCGTGCGTGTTTTCGGAATGAGGATCAGCAATTGCCTCGATTTGGATCGAGCAGCGCGGATCCGCTAAAGTTTCACTCGTCGGAACGGCCCAACAGCCGCAAAGACAAAGCCTACTGACAGAAAATCAGGCCCGAAAGGATCTGGTAGAGTCGGAAGGGCCGGAAAGCGAAAGCCGGACGGCAAGCCCCCTCCAGAGGGTGGCGGAGACGAGAAATCGGGTCTGCTAAGCTGGATGAAGAACGAAGGGAAAGCCCGGAGGGGCCGGTGAAACGGTCTCGAAGGAAGCTTCCGTTCCTTGAGAACTCAACAGCGTGCC
>Ga0307517_10009681_pt1 | contig 13624 bp, 13 predicted proteins | sample 23_EM_MG_FD_194515 | JGI IMG/M metagenome (GOLD analysis project Ga0307517, IMG submission 194515) | Populus trichocarpa ectomycorrhiza microbial communities from riparian zone in the Pacific Northwest, United States - 23_EM | ecosystem: Host-associated > Plants > Roots > Unclassified | place...
AGGTCGCCTTTGGAAAAATTTCCTCAGGCCTTTTGACCTACCAACTCTTTACTTCACAGTTCAGAAGTTCATTTGTGTTCGCACTCCTCCTCCTAACCTAACCTAACCTAACTAACAACCGTCGCTGGTCTTTTTGAAGAGTAAAGCGTCCTGTAATTTAGTTATTAATGTCTTTTTTTTTGGATGAAAATAAAAATTTAACGTACCAGAGGGCGGGTACATGAAATAGCTGCGTCATAAGGGAAGCTAGCTCTGAAGTATTCGTGTTCGGCGAGGTTTTTGGGTGCATAGACGGGGGGGTAGTATTTGTTGCCCAGGGTTGGACGTTCCCAATTATCGTCTGTGTCATGGTAGGTTTTATCCCGATGAGAATCATCGAGAGGAGAGGTTAACGGCGGAGAGGCCACGGTAGACGGCATATGCACGATATCAGCCCGATGAGAATCATCGAGACGAGAGGTGGACGGGGGAGAGGCCAAGGTCGACGGCGTAGGCACGATATCACCCCGATGATAATCATCGAGAAGAGAGGTGGACGGGGGAGAGGCCAAGGTCGACGGCGCAGGCACGATATAAACCCGATGAGAATCATCGAGCGTGGATCTTGGACGCGGAGGTAGGTTCATCATGGTAAGAGGTTAAGAAGAGTTGTGACGCAATCTTTAATTAATTACATGATGTCACGAAATTCCCAGCACGGGTCAGCTGCGTCCATCAGCTGCGTCCGTTGCAGCCATATCGTTGCGTCCAGCTGCGTCCGTTGCGTCCATCAGCTGCGTGCGTCCGTTGCGTCCATCAGCTGCGTGCGTCCGTTGCAGCCATATCGTTGCGTCCGTTGCGGCCATCAGGTGCGTCCAGCTGCGTCCGTTGCGTCCGTTGCGTCTAACCGTTGCGTCCTTCACTCATATCGTTGCGTCCGTTGCGGCCATCAGGTGCGTCCAGCTGCGTCCGTTGCGTCCATCAGCTGCGTGCGTCCGTTGCAGCCATATCGTTGCGTCCAGCTGCGTCCGTTGCGTCCATCAGCTGCGTCCATGTCGTGTCCATCAGCTGCGTCCGTTGCAGCCATAACGTTGCGTCCGTTGCGGCCATCAACTTTGTTACGTAAGCGATGTTAATTAATGTCACGTCGCCTTAACTTTCTCTTTCACCACCAATGTCGGATCCGGACGATAATGCTCGTTGTTTCTCAACGGGTTTACCTCATGTCAATCAGTCTTCGTCCATGGGCAATCCTTCACCAGTTGGCGACCAGTCTTCGTCGGTTAATGCTCGTTGTTTCTCAACGGGTTCATCTCATGCCAACCAGCCTTCGTCGATGGGAGAACCTTCACTAGTTGGCGACCAATCTGTTGCCGAAAACGAAGCGGGGCCTAGATGTTCACCTCCCAAAAAGAAAATACGGCTTGAAGGGTATGTGTGTATTCTACGCCTCTACGCTTTCTAATTATTGTAAAGAAAACCGGGTACAATACGGTCCCAGAAATCCAGGTATGTTAGGATGAGCATAAGAACGTAGGTTATGATTGAAAATTATATTCTAAAGGGGCGCGGTGAAAGAAGATATCAAAATCGCGGAGGAATTACAAGAAAAAGGCCTACCGGTTCCCCTTGATGTCAAACAACGTATTGACCACAAAGCGTTGATCCTACAAAAAAATGCTGAACGCAGGTAACTTGACATTCAAATTATCCGCATTATCTGGTTGTTGACCACGAACCTAGGAGAAAAAAAAGAGCCGAGGAGAAACTAGGAAATAAATTGCCTCCCCCTTCATCGCCGACTCCATCAACCTCGAGGAACCCAGACCCTCCTTTTCCCGCTACGCCGACTCCATCTTCCTCGAGGATTCCGAACCCTGACACCAGTATTGATCCTAACCTTGTAAATCTAGCCTACTCGCCCTCACCCAGCGCATCGATTTTCGTAGGCCCACCAAGGGGAATCGCTGCTCCGCTTTCCTCCAACCCTATTCCTTTGCGTTCAAACTCGAATTTACATCCTCCCTTCACCGGTCCTTCCTCCACGCCTATCCGCGTTCCTATCGAAATTTCTGTAGATACCCAAGGTATGTAACCTGTTCACTATTCTAAACAGCTTACAAAGGTATTCTAGATTTGTTGTCATTCGCAGAAAAGGCAGTAGGAACCACCCCTGCCTGCGAAACTCCTTTGTCCGAACAAGTCGTGGACCTCACATCCTTCGATGGTTTTCCTTACCCGGCCGAGTCACCGACAGTTACTTGGCCCGGTGAAAGGTTCAAAACAAAAATGCCATTCGTACCTAACCCTGACGATCCCACCCAAAATATTCTCGAAGCAGAAGCCACGCACGTCGAAAACCTTGCTAAAACGGCTACATTGACTTCTGCATGGGTTAAACGGCTTCAGTATAGCCATTACGCCAACGACAGAGAATTGGCATCTGCGATCGCCGACGAAATCAAATGGGGGCGAACGGTTGTGGTGAGCGGCCATCCCTACAAGGCCTCTACAGTTGATACCAACGATCTAAATCTACGCTTCAACTTCTCTCCCGATAATGAGTCGTATGTTAGCGGTCAGTAATCAATTTATCCCCTTCTGATAATTGTATTTATCGCGATTTTAGATGCCGTCAAACGATTAGAGGACCATACTAATCCCCATGTGTTTATGACTCTCAAAGAATTCTGCGACGGTACAAGAGACAACCAAAGAATCCAATGCGTACTAGACTCCCCAACCCTCGACGGCGAAGTACTACCATTCGTCAAGTTTCTTGATGACGGGCACACGGCGTACAACCGCCTTCATACCCATTCTGCCTGGCGGAAGCATAGGTCCCTTGATGTGCAAAAGGCCACCTCTTGGGTACTTATCCACCAAGGTCTGTACCATACGTATGCGCATCACGATTCCGACGGCTACTCGACGTGGACGCAAGTTCTCAGCGGTTATAAGTTTTGGGTTATCCTTCGTCCCAAAAGTTACGATTCCGACACCAATCGAAATCAACTTTACGACTCTGCAAACCTGTACATGGAGCAAACTCCAAAGAAGGATGGATTTTACGGTCAAGAATCCGAAAGAACGCTGATATACGCGGGGCCTGGTGATATTATCGTGATGGCGCCGGGAACTTTTCACGAAGTCTTCACCCCCGTCCCTTCGGTTACGATCGGCGGTCATTTGTACTCTTACAATGCCCTTCATTTAACCGAGCTATCTCGCTCACTGGACAAGAAAACGGATGAGAAATTCACAAACACTTCTCACCCCAGCTCTACATTAACGGTGGCCCTCATGCTTGCCGCGTTGCCGTTATTGAAAGATAAAGGTATGTTCTTTTGCATTTTTATTTTATTTTACTTGAATTATTGTATAGTACTCCACCAGAAACCCCTCGCTGCCCTGTGTCGGATGGTTCAGCATCCGGCTGCGTATTCACCGCCCTTCCAAGATGTCGACTTCCCTGCCTGGAAGCTTTGGAACAAGGGCTCTAAGAAGAAGACGCTTGAAGACTTTGAATTTGCCAACAAAGTCGCGAATAGCCTGATCAAGAATCTTAAACTATCACTTACCGTCCAGCACTACCCCTCCAAAAATCCTGAAAAACCAGATTTTATTTTTGACGGTTTAGGATTCCACGATCCAGGGGACATGGTTGAGTGGAGTTTTTGTGTTCCTAAACTAATGTCAAAGTAGTTTTTTTTTTATAATTACCTAACCCACTGTTAAATAGATGGAATGTATAATAAATGTTTTATAGATGCATTGGACGCAAATGATTGATTGACACAGCTGGGCGCTTAACGCTAAACAGTTTATTATTTAGAGAGGGCTCTACGGTGACATTAATCATCTATGTCATCTAGCTGTACAATATTATGGATCTTGGCAAATTTAATAAGGAGTAAATGATAAGTATACAAACGCTGGCCTTTCGATTCCTGAGGCCAACTTTTTGATTTGTCTTCACGAAGAAGCCACGCTTTGAATACCGCAATGTCATCAAAGTCGGGAACGTCCAACAATGCACGGAGTTCGGCGCTGTGGAAAAGAAGATATAAGAATGGGAGACTGGCGCCATTGTTGACGCAATCTCTGGCAATTTGAGAACCGTGCGTCGAATAGGCCTTGAAATAATTTTGTTACGTTATACAATTGGAATGGTTCTTGATTAAAAAAACTCACTCCGGTATGCAGACCACACCCATAGCACACCTTGGTAGGGTAATTGAATGTCGTACGAAAGTTAAAAAAATCGTTGTCCGTCTTGCGCAATTGTCCTCCAGTGCAATTTTCGAAGCGATGGTGCATGTATTCTTGATTCCCTTCAAGAAAACAGATGGTGCAGTTTTTCGACAAAAAACTAACCACGGAACAAAGGGGGGTATCAATTGTAGTGCGCCACTCTTCATCGTGTTGACGGGACGTCAACGTGCTCATCGAAACGCCAAGGCCGACTCTCGTACGCCCAGAAGGACCTGAAAGGACAATGGGTGTATTGTTGGTCCTCAAGTGGTAGGGGGTTCCAGACGAATCGCCACGTGGTTGTGAACTCGAGAACACATCGTGTTGAACGCTGATGGGCGAAGAAGGCAATGATGACGAATCTGCCGACATTAATCTTTTGGAAATAGGCACAAGAGCTGGTGAGGACGCGTCGCGAATTGGAGTGAAGGAACCTTTAGAAGCTGGAGTAGTGAAGGAATCCAATCGAATTCGCTTCGATACCAAAGGAGTTTCTTGCTCAATCGGACGCTTAAGACCGGTGGGAAATGGAGTAGAAGGAGCGGAATGGTCGTTTGGGATAGGGAGAGAAAGTGCAGGTGCAGGTGGAGATTGTTTCAACTGTGCAGTGCAGTTGGCACATAATTGACCGCCGATAAGAGTACAGGTAACCGGAACATTGTCGATAAAGACGCTGGAAGGAATGCGTAGGCACCTGATTTTTTCTTTAGACCAATCGTAGATAACTTGGGCCCCAAGGTCGAATTCGTTCTTGTCCTTGAAACGAGGGGTATTTTCACCTACGAAAGTAATCGCCCGACAAGGAAGGCCATCACGTCCCCCTCGAGAATCCTCCTGCAATTGGTCGACGATTGAGTACGCGATGTCCATATGAAGGACGTCGCGAATATTGGCGTAGTGATATCCACATCCGAGCTTGATTGTGGTAGGGAGGATCTTTTGTTGTCCCGAGATAAATTTGCGGACTGCCGAGTCGTCAGGGCATTCGCGATGAAAAGGAGAGACGCCAAGGGAAGCCGCTAAATTCTTGGCTTGTCCTACGGTCTTACAGAATACAAGGCACCGGTCTTCTTCACGGTACGAGGTAAGAACCTCATTCCAATGTTGAATAATTGCGTCTTCCAACGAGTGGGAATGAGGGAATCGCCGGATCTCGTAGATCAATTCCTTACGATAAGATGGCATACGAATGGCCTTCCAGATCGTAGAGGTCATCTTTGGAAGGGTTTCGAGGAGGTGTTCAGGAAGAGACCCTGACGTTCCAAATACGGGGACATGCGCAGACGAAATACGATGTATGAACTGAAAGGCAGGACGATAGGAAATGTCTGACCAGAGTTTGTGGATTTCTTCAAAGCCGACTCGATACAACTCCTTCTTGTTGGCTTTTTCTAACATAAAACTAGAGGAGAAATGTAAGCGATCGTATAATGTGTGTAACCATATATAATACCTTATGAATTTCTCATCCTGCAAGTTTTCTACCGCAGCCGTTATGATGTGTGAAGTAGAGTCGAATTTTCCATTTGCGGACCACCGAGATGCCTTCAGACCGTAAGACCTTGCACGTTCATGAAAGTCCTCATGCAAAGCAGCCAGGGGCATGATAACCACCGTGGACTTGCCTTGAGAATACGTCTTGGCAATGAACATTATTATCGTCGTCTTCCCAAACCCTGTTCCAAGTATTCCCAAAACGTTTTCGCGGCCCCCAACGAGATACTCGACAAAGACGGCTTGCTGAGGGCAGCTCCATTCAGCCTTTGGGTTTCCCATAAACTCGCGGAATGCTGCCAATCGAGAAGGATGGACATCAACGTCGGATATTATAGGAAGTGAAGTTCGTGGGCGAGGAGGAGGAGGAAAATAAAGAAGGCTGAATTCAGCCATGGTCTCTGAAACAGATGCCTTGATCGACGAAACGGATTCGTCGCAAAAGGTCTTGATTAACCCTACAACGCCTTCGTTTGAGGTTGAAACCGATCCGTCACTTGAACCAATGGATAGGGCAGGCGCTGTAGTAGACGTCGGGCGTGTGTCACCAATACCTATAAGATTTTGCCATGCAAAAGCGACGCGGACACAGCCAGCGATTACGCGAGTATCCCCACTGCCAGCATTTCCACCATATTTTGAAATGGCAGTCGAAGTCGTGTGCATGTTGGCCGTATCGAAATAGTATTGGCGGTTTATTTCAGACACCTCGTTGTCCGAGTGGTGTTGCAGGATAACGGTAGTGAGGCTCCGCCATAATTTTATTCCGTACCCTTGTCCCAGGTACTTTCGTGTGATAAGGCTCATCTTCTCACTGAGAGCATGGCTCGTTAGGCAATTCGAGAGTCCAGGCCACAGATAAAAATAATAGCGTTGGAGAATCTCTTGATCTTGTTTAAAGACCTGCTCCACGAGGTATTCGATAAACGGTCGGTAAATGATAAAATGCCGTATAAGAACAAGGGACCATTCTCGAGTTGGGACGTGAGGAACGAAACGGTCGATCATTTGTTGATGAGACGATTTATCGGTGGTGGCGTTCAAAGATACGTTGTGAAGGGCGAGACCGAGGTTACGATCTGCACCTGGCATTTGTCGGAATAGAGACCGGCTGAATTCTGTTCCACGAGACGAGGGACCCGCACTGAATACGATCCCTGGAGCCAGCTCTTGGTCCAATGCCTTGAATGACTTGATCATTTCTATGGCTTCTTTGGGCTTCCATACGATTTCGGTACCGTTATGATATGTAAATCGTCTTCTGCGACCTTCGTCCGAAAGGAGCCAAATTCCATATAATTCCTTGTAGGTAGAGAAGCCGTTGCGAGGATCTTCAAGGAATGTATAACCAGTCGATCGGTTTTGTACATCGTCCACAAGTTTGTCGATTTCAAACTTGGGCATCAGGTGAGATGGAACGTCTTCACCATAAAAGAACCGCTGCCGGAGGACCGAGTGGTAATTATCGAGCTGACCATTGATCATTTTCTTAATCATATCAAAGTCGACGAGATTTCCGTGGTGTGATAGTTCGGTTCCCAAGGCATTGGTAAAGGTGAAAGACGAGATGTTGTTTTCGCTTCTACGAATGACACGGAGAATACACGAAGCGTTGTAGGCGAAGGCCATGGGAGTCTCGCGTCTGTCGCGTAAATACTGTTCATAGTCTTCAAGAATCCTACAAAAATTCATGTCAATAAATGATTAATAAAAAAAAGCAATTAAAACAGACCTGTGAGGTGATATTTTCTCCTTTTTCTTTCTTTCCAAGATAACCTTGAATATGGCCGTTCGAATTGCGTACATTATCGGAGCGACCACATTGGATATCCCGGAGGAATTGGGAGTACCCCCAGCTTCGGTGATGCAATGGACTACTAGAAAACAAATAACCGGAGAGAAAAAGTTGGAGTCCAGCAGCCGACTAGTATCAAAGTCGTCCTTTTCGTGAGCAAGGAGGGCGAGACAAGCTTTATGAAAGGCGCTGTCGATGTCTTCCAAACTGCTTTCGTCGTCAAGGGATTGTTCGAGTGCCCTGAGCGCCTGAATCTGAGAGTCGTCGATGTCGGGATACCTATACTTGCTGGACCAGCCTTCACGGACATAAAACCGGATGCAGTTGAAAACGAGGCAATGAAGGCGTTCCGAATACGTGATGACGCTGTCTGCCCTGAGAACACGAAAGCTGAATTTTTTATCACTATAATATAAATCAGTATCGTGAAATTGCAAAAAGAGATTCTCACTTACAAATCAACGGATCCAATATCCTTGAGTAACCCAAAGACTACGTTTGCTTGAATCTTATCTTGAATACTATTGATGTACCTGTGAGCAGCCTTCCGCAGAGCTTGCCCATGCTTCTCGTTGTCCTCGTGCAAACGACGGGCTTCGTACAGGTCTTCAGGAGTATACCCCTTGACTTGTTCAAGCCAACCATCCCTATAGAAGAACGAGGAAAGGTTGGATCGGTTCTCAGGGATAGGTACAGGGATCTTCGAGTAGTCTCGGGAAGGGGTTATTCCCTGACGGAACCATTGGGCGTGATCAATATTGACATCCTCTTTCTTCTTCAAATTACCAATCTCGACTTGTATGATTCGGCGATTGGAGCCAGGGATCAGTTGTCCATATCCTTTGTGAAACGATTTGCCGTTGCATCGGTCGCTTGTTTGATGAGTTTGGACGCCGGTTCGACGATGATACCCACAATGGCATTCATCGCAAAAGTAATGCGGGTCTTCAAGAAGAGGGATACCAAAGACGGGATAGATGGGATCGGGAGGATAACAAATCGTGTCACCCAAGGAGAATCGTTCTATGAGCGTGTCGGCAACCGTTTGATTGGGGTGAATTTCATGGATATGAGTATGGACATGTTCGGGAATCTTGGAAGGCGGAAGGATAGGTTGGTGACAGGATAAACATACGACGACTTTGAGGACTGTGTGAATGACGATATTCAAGTTTACAAGGTCAATACCATCGGTGGACACGATCGTTAAGGCGTCGGGTTCTCGATGGTAGTCGTCATTCGAAATTTTAGGCAATTCGACAACGGTGGAAATGGGACCTTTACAACTCTTAAAGTGTGCCTAGAATTCAATGGTTTTAGATAATAATACGACAGATTTAAAAAAAAAAATGTACCCTAAGCCTTTCGGGATCATTGTAACCGGTAGAACACATCGGGCAAACAAATTTCTTGGATTCCAAATCGCGGTGGATAGTGTAGGTGACATCATTTAACTCGATTCGCGTGGTTTCTTGATGATACACGCGATTATGATAGTTTTCACTAACCTTTAACACTATGTCGCAACCACTTCGACTGCAGACATTGGAAGTACTCGGAGTGGGGTCGTCGACAGAAGCCATGGTTGGGAGTAAGTAGATTTCGATTGAGGAATGTATTAAGAGCGATTAAAGAAAATTTACAAATCCGAGGACATGGACGATGGTCGGATTAACCAAAGACATTAGGACCGAATGGGGACTGGGAGTAGGATTAACAGAAGGTGAATAGATCAGAAGGAGGGTCCGGTAGCGACGTAATAAGGTGTAGGATTGACGGAAGGCGAATCGATCAGAAGGAGGGTCCGGTAGCGGTGTAGGATTGACAGAAGAAGCGAAAAGAGGGACTACATAGAAGTACCAAAGTATAGTATTGACAGAAGAAGTTAATATAAGCGAAAAGAGGGACAGGATGGAAGTACCAAGGTGCAGTATCTACAGAAGAACCCTAGGAAGTCGAACCAGATATTGAAGATTACAAAAGGGAGAGCGAGCACAATCGAAAAATGATAAGAGGTGAATCCATCAATAAACGGTGAGGACGTGGCGAATCCATCGAGAACCAGTGAAGACGAGGTGAGCCCATCGAGAACCAGTGAGGACGAGGTAAACCCATCGAGAAACGATGAGAACGAGGTGAACCCATCGAGAAACGATGAGAACGAGGTGACGGTTGAGGATGAAATTAAGAAGCTAACCAAACAGTTGCATACCGATCATTACATCCATCAGTTGCGTCCATCACCCATACATATCGTTGCGTCCAGCTGCGTCCGTTGCGTCTAACCGTTGCGTCCTTCACTCATATCGTTGCGTCCAGCTGCGTCCAAACCGTTGCGTCCAGATAATTTCGGTCGCACCCAAGATGAGTAAAAGCTATATTCAAACTTTAAAAATTACATGAATTCAAGTAGGTCTACCTCTACGCTTTGCTTTTCGAAAATTTCCTTCGATTCACCTCGCGCCTCCCTATTTCCCTCAATAAATCTTGTCGAATTGCTTATATAGTAAGCCCTCGCGGCATCTGGAAAGTTTGGCAAGTCGACCAATGGTTTCATCCATGCTTTGGAATGCAGCTCAATATAATCTGGTCCTGAATACGAAATAAAGCCGTCAAGTAGTTGATGAAGGTGATGTTGCGAGTTTATTCCGATTGCCCTCTCGACAAGGCGCGATATTTCAATGGCCAATTCGATATCGGAGTTGAGGATATAACGAGCCGGAAATGGTGTAAAACAAGGTTCACATAACCTCGTCGTTTTCTCTTCAAGCTCTCTAACATCGTCTCCACAGTAAACCACCCCACTGAAATCGTAAGCTTGCAATGAAAAGTCGACAGCGAGTAGATAGCACTGGTTAAGAAATTGATACGATAGCGATTCTTGACGATAATCACCGTCCACATGAGTATAGTAGGCGGGGTTGAGCACCATACTAGTCAACGCAAGAAGCGCGCGGATGTGAATTTCTACAAAAAACTGTTAAAAGGATTAAAAAACAAGACTTTAAATACTAACTTGATTCGAATACGATGTGTCCATTCAGCATTTGAACCAGCGTAAAATAGATGGACTTGTGATGACTTTCACATCCCTGTGCCGCATCGAAACGTCGTGACAACTCTGTGAGATGAAGAGACCTCAAATTATAAAATCGACTGCATAGAGCAACCACCGGTTCCACAGCATAAACTGCATAAAAATATCCAGGTGGTATAGTTCTAAATTATTAATTCAGTTGTAAACCGTGGAATAGAAATCAAACACTTACAACGACGACCCAGGCGACAATAATAAACCTCTAAACGGCTGGTCGAGATATTCATCATACGCTTCCTTTTCAAAAGATTGACGGTGCATGCAGGCGTTCCAGAGAGTATACAACTCTGGTCTGGTGTCTACAGCCACAAACCCTTTGGCATCGATAACCAGGACAAGCAAGCGGCCGGTGAGAACCTTTAGATAGCTAGAAAAGCCACCGGGTGTATAGCCCATGGGAGAATGGTGGCCTTGCTGATATATCCTCAAAGAAAATTGTCCCGGTTTCAGCTCTTTGCGCTTGCTGAGGTAGAGAGAATGTGAGGACCACGCCATTTTATTTCCGTCGTCAAATCGCCTATCAGATTGGTAAATTTAAATTAAGAGGAGAAAGAGAAAAGAAATACTCAAGAAAGCCATCCACGTATCTCGGGTTGTCTACGGTCAAGCAATCTAGGCAGAGGCCCTTTTGCCTTTCTGGTGAGAAAAAACATTCCATGTCGCTTATTTGTTCAAGGTAACCGACATCTAGGAACTTTGAATACAAGTAAAAACAAAATAAAAATGCTCACATTGAAAAGGAATAGCGCAGCAAACTTTATTTTGCGAGTAACCTACGATAGTCTCAAGGCGAGAAGTCTTGACAAATAATATTCACTTACCGTTGTCGGTAAAATAGGTGGTCTTTGGTAGTTCATACGTCCTTTGCAAGAAATCAAAGGTGTACACATTTCCAAGCGGATAGGGCTGGCCGTGGACGATAACGGGGTTATAGTTTTCGATATTTCTCTGGAATTCAACTAGGAAGTCCTCCGAGTCGGGTTGAAGCTCCAGATAACCATCTGGAAATATCGCACGCTCAGCAACTTCAGCTAGGTGGCGCATACTCTACATTATTAACGATAAATTATGTTGTAAAGCAACGCTACACTCACAAATTCAAGCGTATCGGTAACATCTTCTTTGGCCACTTGCGGTAATTTGATTCGAAGGCCATTCTTCCAAACGATTTCAGTAGGCCCATGCGCTTGATTGTCCATTGCTGGTTCATCATCACTAATGATGATAACGTCGGGATCTCGATGGCCAGAGAAGAACGACGTTATCAAGCTATCAAAGCATTAGTTCAATTATTTACTATGAAAATGTATACATACGCGTTTTTGTCATATCGACCTATAGTTAGAGTCTTTTTCTTCTTTTGAGGTTTAGCACTAAAATAAATCAGATATAAGAAACAATATTGACATGTAGAAACTCACAGCTGTGTCTTCTGTTTGTTACTGGCATAGAAGCTGAGCGCATATAGCAAAATTGATGTTTAAAAATACATACGCAGAGGTAGATCTGGAAAAAGAAATTGATATTAGAGAAACAACCTACGACGAAAGCACCTACTCAGCTTTCACGGTCGGCATATTGACGTTGGTAACAGGCGATGGAGGGGAGGAAAGGAAGGTTATATAGCGATTGAACTAAATAGGAAACAGGAAAAGAAGCTCTGAGAAGCCAATGTCACGTCATTCATCTAGCGGTTGTATTGCTTCAAGGAATCAAGGATAAAAGTGCTCCTCGGATACGTAGAAAGCTAACGTAACAAAATCGCTAACAAAAAAAACTAGAAGGTGAAAGATTTACTAACCCACGAACCTAACAAAACCTAACCTACAAACCTATACCTCGCTTCGCTCGGGAGAAAAATATACCTCTGGCTAATACTAACAAGCGAACCTAACCTCCGAACCTAGCTTAACCGAATCTAACATCCGAATCTAACCGCCTAGCCTAACCTAACCTAATCCAACATGAGAGGGTGCATAACCTCCTACTGGTGACGATATCGAGGTGAACGAGAGCGTAGGATGGACGTTAGATGAAATCGTGGTTAACGAGGACAGAGGAGGTACGACCCTCCTCCTGGTGATGACATCGATGTAATAGGGGAGGAAGGTACAAAGAGGGCGGAGGAGGGTACAGCACTCCTCCTGGTGACGGTATCAAGGTGAAAGGGGAGGAGGGACATAACCTCCTCTCAGGTGAGGGGTTGAGCGGATCGTCCAGGAGGTTGGTAAACCCGTTGAGAAACGGCGAGCCAAAGAATCAACGAGGAAGGGAAAACCTCCTCGTCTCGTGTTGGGTATCTGGTAAGGTATTCAGTAGATATAAGGGACCATAAATGTTGGCGTACCTTGTACGCACACACTCTCTACGCCCTGCTTCGTGTTGGGGCCAGCGTCCCACCTTGTTGTGGTCAAAATGCAAGGATGAAGAGGGCCAACCCCCCTCGTTGTGTCGTGTCGAAAGGCAAGGACGAGGAGGGACGACCTCCTTGTTTCGTGTTGGGAGAGAGGGAGAGGCGTGAGATCATTCGCGACCTGACCCATCGTGCCCGCTCTTGGGAAATAACCTACGGTCCTCCTGGTGATGAAATCGGGGTAAACAAGGGCGGAGGAGGGTCCTGGTGATGAAATCGAGGTGAACGCGGGCGGAGGGGCGTTGGTGACGAAATCGGGGTAAAGGAAGGCGGAGGGCGTATCCTCCCCCTTGTGACGAAATCGAGATGAACGAGGAGGCGGCGTATCCTGGTGTCGAAATAGAGATGAAGGGGATGAGGATCGTCCAGGAAGGTGGTAAACCCGTCGAGAAACGACGAGCCAAGGTGTGAGGGGATCGGCCTAGAGAGTGCGCGGGCGCGGGCATGAACGAGTGGGAGTGGGAGGGCGTGGGCATGGGTCAGAGCAAGTGGAAGGGAGAGGCCGAGTGGGAGAGGGAGGGAGAGGGAGACGGCAGTGGGAGGGAGACGGCAGTGGGAGGGAGACGAGATGGGGCAGCCCTTCGGGCCGCCC
>Ga0307517_10009682_pt1 | contig 13624 bp, 16 predicted proteins | sample 23_EM_MG_FD_194515 | JGI IMG/M metagenome (GOLD analysis project Ga0307517, IMG submission 194515) | Populus trichocarpa ectomycorrhiza microbial communities from riparian zone in the Pacific Northwest, United States - 23_EM | ecosystem: Host-associated > Plants > Roots > Unclassified | place...
GATCGGCTCGCGTTTCGAAAACAGCCCGTAATTCTTGTCGAACGGTAGGCCTGGCGACTTGACATAGATGACCTTGCCGCCGCCCAGCCGCTCCTCGACGCGGTCTTCCTTGCCGCATGCGATACAGATGAGCTCGTGGCCCATCTCCGCCATCAGCGCCATCTTGCGGTCGATATAGGTGCGCACGCCGCCGCCCGTCGGCGAGTAGAATTCGTTGACGTCGACGATGCGCATCGCGAGCCGCCTCAGACCTGCCGCTTGATCACGCTCTGCACCGCAAACCCGGCCGCCAGCACGACGTGCGTCAGCAGGATAGCCGCGGCGGTGAACGCCATCAGGCTCGACAGGTCGCTATTCTCGCCCAACAGCGCGATCGTCACGGTCGAGAACACCAGGTCCTTGTTGGGGATGAACGGCAGGCGCGACACCATCATCCGCGTTGCCGACAGGAGCAACCAGGCGCCGATCGCGATGCCCGGCAGCGCAAAGTGCCAGGCGAACGCGATGAACAGGCTGCCCGCCGCGAGCCGGCCCATATGCACGCCGAACACCCACAACAAAGTCTTGCGGTCGAGCGAAAATACGCGCCGCGAAAAGATCAGGAACGGCAGACTCATCACCACTACCACGCCCATCCCGATCAGCATAGGACGAACGTAGAGCGGCGGCAGCCAGGGCAGCGCCAGCGCGGTCATCACCAAGGTCATCAGATTGCCGGCCATCGCCGACAGGATCATCACGTCCTTGACCGCGCCGAAGGGTGCGGCGACCATCTGCGCGCGCTGCCGCGCCCAGGCGTAGAAATAAGCTTCGCCCGAATAACCGAGCACGACCTCGTTCGCGATCCGCTTCTTCATCAGCGCGCCCAGCCCTTCGAGCGGGATGCGCCACAGTTTGCGGAAGATGATGAAGTCGCCGATCGGTGGCGACATATAGAGCAGGGCGAACGCGACGTAATAGAGCCAGCTGTCGGGCGTCGCGTGGCTCAGCCCGCCGAGCCCGGACTTGAGCAACTGGCGCGCGAGCCCGATGATCATCGCCACGGTCAGCGCGCCGGCAATGATCATCGGCCAGCGGCTCTTGATCGTTTTGACCGGCTCGAGGCCGGCAAGATCCTCCGCGGCGTGCGCCAGATTGGGGGCCAGATTGGCCGCGGGGCTGGTCGAAGCTTCGACAAAGCCGGTGTTCATCGACGCTCCAAAATCCTGCATGTCCACGGGTCCGGTTCCGACTTGCGCCGGCCCTGCCGGGGAATAATGGCCGATTAACGGCAAGGTTCCGACCCCGCAATGACGTGGCGCAGGGTTGGTCGGCGGGCGATCTGGGGTTCTCGGCGCCGTTTGACAAGAGAATGTTGCGTTGCAACAAGATTAAGCGCCCGTTTTCCGCGATTGTGTCCGGGATGCGGTCGGGTTGCGAAACTTTTGACACAAATTCACGTTAAGCGGCTCGAATGCTCAGTCCTTACTGTCCCGTAAGAATTCTCACCTTCGCTCGATCGCTGGACGGCGGTGGGGTCGAGCGCGCGTTGTTACGCCTGGTGCGCGGCTGGGTCGCGGCGGGGCAGCGCGTGACGCTGGTGCTGGGATCCGCGGGCGGGCGGCACCCCGCCGAGATTCCCGACGAGGTCGAGTTGATCGAGCACGACGGATCGTATCTGGGCATGGCCCGCGCGCTGCCGAGCATCGTGCGGCGGGTACACCCCGACATTATATTCTGCCCTGGCAACCATTATTCGAGCGCGGCGGCGTGGCTGCGCGCCCGGCTCGGCCGCGATTGTCCACCGATCGTCGCCAAGGTGTCGAACCGGCTCGACCGCGACGATCAGCATTTCCCGGTCGCGCAAGGCTATCGCTTGTGGCTGCGCGGGCATCCTGCCTTCCTCGATCACATGGTCGCGATGAGTCCGGCGATGGCCGACGAGACCGCGACGATGACCGGGATCGGCGCCGGCCGCATCAGCGTGATCGCCAACCCGCCTCGTCTCGACGGAGTCGGCGAACCGACCCCGCCGATCGCGGGGAGCGACTATCTGATCGGGATCGGCCGGCTGGCGCCGCAAAAGCGCTGGGACCGCGCGATCGACGCGTTCGCCGACGTCGCGCGGCGCGACACCAAATTGATGATCCTGGGCGAAGGCGACGCGCGGGCGAGACTCGAGGACCAGATCGGCGCGCTGGGCCTCTCCGATCGCGTCCGCCTGCCCGGCTATTCGACCAATCCGCTTTCCGCGCTGACGGCAGCGCGTGCACTGGTGCTGACATCCGATTTCGAGGGTGTGCCTGGCGTGGTGCAGGAAGCGCTGGCAGTAGGCACGCCGGTCGTGACGACCGATTCGAGCGTCGCCATTCGCGAACTCGTCGCCGATCCCCGTCAGGGCAGCGTAGTGGCGACCGGCGACGCGCGCGCGCTGGTCGCGGCGCTCGACCACTGGCTCGCGCCCGGCCGCCCGCGCCCCGACCCGGTGCCCGAACGCGGCCTGGATTCAGTCACGCGCTATATCCGTTTGTTCGAAGAGTTGGTGTTCGAAAGCAGGCTCAAACGGGGGTGAAGTTGTCCGGGTGGGCCGCCGCGAAGGCAGGCAACACGGACAGCGCCGTGTCGATTGCGACCAACCGCGGATAGGCGTTGAGCGACGTCTGCAACCGGCGCGCGTTGTACATCTGAGGCGCCAGGCAGACGTCGGACAGGTCGGGCGAATCGCCGCCCAGATACCGGCCGTCACCCGCCATCGCTTCGAGCGCGGCGAATCCCTCGGCGATCCAATGGCGATACCAATCGTCGCGTTCCGCCTGGTCGATTCCCATTGCGGAGAGCCGTTTCAGAATGCGCAGATTGTTGACCGGGTGGATGTCGGCGGCGATCACCAGCGCGCGTTGCAGGGTATGCGCACGCACCAAGGGGTCGCGTGGCACCAAAGGCGGGTTGGGGTAGATCGCGTCGAGATAGTCGATGATCGCGAGGCTCTGGCCGATCGTTTCGCCATCGATCTCCAGCGTTGGCACGAACCCCTGCGCGTTGCGCGCGCGGTTGGCGTCGTCGCCCTGCTCGCCTGTCAGCAGGTTGATGTCGTGGCGCTCATAGTCGACCCCTTTCATCGCCAGCACGATGCGGACGCGATAGCTCGCCGACGAGCGCCAGTAATCGTAGAGCCGGATCACAGCAGCACCGCCTGCGGCTCCTCTTCCATCGCGCGTTCCGAATTGCGCTCCATCGCCACCTTGATCATCGCGGTCAGCGGATCGGCGAGTGCTAGACCGAGCACCCCGAACAAGGCGGAGAACAGGATCTGCATCGACAGCGTCAGCGCCGGCGGCAGGTCGACGGTCCGTCGCGCCACCAGCGGGATCACCACCCAGCCGTCGAAGGTCTGGACGACGAAATAGATCACGATCGCCCATAATCCCTTGTCGATCCCGGCGCTGAACCCGACCGAGATCATCAACACGCCGCTGATGAACGCGCCAACATTGGGGATGAACGCGAGCATGCCGGTGATGATGCCGAGCACCATCGCCATCGGAACGCCGGCGAAGCTGAGCGCAATCCACGTCACGACACCCTCGAACGCCATTCCCGCCAGCCGGCCGGCGAGCAGGCGGCGGAGCTGGGTCGCCATCCGCCCCAAGGTCAGCGCGAATTCGGCGCGGTGATCGCTCGGCACCATCCATTGAAGCCCGCGGTCGTAGATCTTGGGTTCCATCGCGACGAACAGCCCGATCACCATGATCATGAACAGACTGGTGATCGCGCCGAGCGCCGTGCCGATCCAGCTCGTCAGCTTGCCGACCGAGCCCATCGCTTGCTGCGCCAGCCCTTTCAGGTCGTCGGCGCCCGGTACGATCCCTTCCCCCGCCGCCCATTGCGACAGCCGGTCGAACTGGATCATCAAGGTCGCCTGGAGTTGCTTGAACTGGACAACGATCCCGGCGCCGGTTTGGTAGACGGTGACACCGATGAACAGCACGGTCAGCACGACCACGATCAGCAAGCGCCAACCGCGTGGAATTCTGAGGTAGCGCCCGAGCAGGCGTACCCCGCCGTCGAGCATCGAGGCGAAGACCAACCCCGCCAAGATGATCAGGATCGGCTGAATCAACACCACGACCAGCGCCATCGTCGCGGCCAGGCCGAGCCATACCGCGGCGCGGCGGAGTTCGCGGCGCGTCTCCGGGTTGCGCATCTCGTGCGGACTGGGCTCGGTGACGAGCGGCTCCCGGATCTTCGCCATCTATTTGTCGCGCGCCGGATGGAGCGAGGTGCCCGCCCGCCCGCCGCGCAGGCCGCCCCACCAGGTCAGCGGGTTCCAGGTCGCCTGGCCGTTCTTGCTGAACGTGACGAACTCGGCGCGGCCGCCGACATATTCCCACGGCACCGGCCCGCCCAGCCCTTGCAGCTCGAGCGGAACACGGCTGTCGGCCGACTGGTCGCGATTGTCGCCCATCAGGAAAACATGGCCGGCCGGGATGGTGACCGGCGCGTAATTGTCGCTGCCGTAATATCCCAGATCGACCGTGTCGTAACTGCGTCCGTTGGGCAAAGTCTCGCGCACCAGCGGCAACTGGCAATACGCCTTGCCGTTCACCACCCGCCGTCCGTCGGGGATCGCGATGCAATTAGTGTTGGCGTCGATCGGCATCATGACATTATGCACCGGTCCACGCTTGACCGCCACGTTGTTGATCAGGACGACGCCGTCGCGCACTTCGATGCGGTCGCCGGGCAGTCCGATGACGCGCTTGATATAGTCCTGGTTGCGGCCCGGCGGGGTGACGATGACGACATCGCCGCGCTCGGGCAACCGGCCGAACAACCGCCCCTTGATGAAGGGCAATTGCACGCCCCAGCTTTCCTGCGGCTGCTTGAGGACGAGATCTTTCCAGATCGCGACCGGATTGGGGATGGTGAAGGAGATGAACGACCAGCCATAGGGATATTTGGTGACGACCAGTTGGTCGCCGACCTGCAAGCCCGGCAGCATCGATTCGGAGGGTATGTAGAAGGGCTTCGCGATGAAGCTATGGAACGCCAGCACCGCGAGCACGAGCCAGAAGATGCCGCGAATCTCGCGCCACAGCGTGCTCCCACTGATCGCCGGCCACGGCTTGCGCGGCTTGGCCGTCTCGGCGGCGGGCTCGCGGATCTGATCGTCGTTCAACGCCAACTCTTCGCTCATATTAGGGTCCGTCATGGGGCGCGGGCAGCGCCTCGATCACGACGAATGCCTGCGCCCAGGGATGATCGTCGGTCAGGGTGATATGGATGTGCGCCACGTGGCCCGCGGGGACCATCGCGTCAAGCCGCGCCTTGGCGCCGCCGGTCAGCGCGAGCGTGGGCTTGCCGCTGGGCGCGTTGACGACGCCGATGTCCTTCATGAACACGCCGGCCTTGAACCCGGTGCCGACCGCTTTGGAGAATGCCTCTTTGGCGGCGAAGCGCTTGGCGAGCGTCCCGGCCTTGGTGAACGGGCGGCGGTTGGCCTTGGCGCGCTCGGTTTCGGTGAAGCAACGATTTTCGAACCGCTCGCCGAAGCGATCGAGCGAATTCTGGATGCGCTCGATGTTGCAGAGGTCGGAACCGAGCCCGATGATCATTGGCGCCGCTCGTCGTGCGTCGCTTTGGCAAGGACTACTCTAAAGATCAGGCTGCAAAACAAATAAACCAAGCCACCGAACACGATCATTCCCAACGCCAACCAAAGCTGCTTCCAATCGAACGGTTCCCCCTTGGTAGCGTCCTGCCAGACATTGAGACCCAAAATCAGCGCAATCCAGAATGGGTAGAAGATCGCGAAACGGCGCGTCCATCGCCACTGCCTTTTCACGAAATCAACGTTTTTACTCACCGCGCCTCATCCATCAGCGCGCGCATCCGCCGCACCACTGGCGCGAGGCCGTCGAAAATCGCCTCGCCGATCAGGAAATGCCCGATATTGAGCTCGCGAATCTGCGGGATCGCGGCCACGGGCACGACATTGTCGAACGTCAGCCCGTGCCCGGCATGCGGCTCGATCCCGTTCTTTACGGCCAAGGCCGCGGCGTCGGCGATTCGGCGCAGTTCGGCGGCCTGTTCCTCGCCCTCGAGCTCGCAATAGCGCCCGGTGTGAATCTCGACGACCGGCGCGCCGAGGCTCAGTGCCGCCTCGATCTGGCGAGGGTCGGGCTCGATGAACAGCGAGACGCGGACGTTGGCCGCGCCGAGTTCGCGGACCATCGGCGCGAGGTGATTGTGTTGGCCCGCGGCGTCGAGCCCGCCTTCGGTGGTGCGCTCCTCGCGCTTTTCGGGGACGATGCACGCGGCGTGCGGACGATGGCGCAGCGCGATCGCCAGCATCTCGTCGGTCGCCGCCATCTCCAGGTTGAGCGGGAGCGGCAGTTCGGCCGACAGCCGCGCGATATCGTCGTCGGTGATGTGCCGCCGGTCCTCGCGCAAATGCGCGGTGATGCCATCCGCGCCCGCTTGCGCCGCCAATAACGCCGCGCGCACAGGGTCGGGATAGCCCGATCCGCGCGCGTTCCGGACGGTCGCGACATGGTCGATATTGACGCCCAGACGCAGGCGGTTGGCGGGGGAAACGCTCATCTGACGCGACAGATACGGACCCGCTTGAGAGCGCGCAACGTTGACGGCCAAGCAAAAGTGCGCGGCGAGCCTTGATGATCGCGCCGACCGCGGCGTATAGGCCCGGGCGACAAGGGCGAAAACCGCCCGACAACATGGGTATGGCGATCCGCCGCGGCCGCGGCGATCGTATCAACAGGGTGATGCGACACGATGCGCTTGATCGGGCTCAAAACTGCGATGCTGGCGGCGGGGCTGATACTCGCCGGCGCCGGCCATGCCGCGCCGCAGGCCAATTCGGCAACGGCCACGACGCCGTCGACCGCGACCGCGCCGGCCCCTGCCCCCGCGCCGGCGACGACCGTTGCCCCCGTCGCGACAACGCCCGCGCCGGCCGCGACTCCGGCGGCCGACCCCGAAATGCTGGTTCGAGACGGTGCGCCCGAACTGGCGCCGACCAAGGGCATCGGCGACGCGGTCGACGGCGATATCGGCATCCAGCCGCAGGTGACGCCAAACGGTCAGCGCGCCGAGCATTTCCACAACGCCATCCTGCTGCCGGTGATTGTCGTGATCTCGGTGTTTGTGCTGTTGCTCTTGCTGTGGGTGGTCTTCCGCTATCGCGCTGCCGCCAGCCCGGTGCCGTCGAAGACCGCGCACAACACAACGATCGAGGTCGTCTGGACGCTCGTGCCGGTGCTGATCCTGGTACTGCTGGCGATTCCATCGATCGGCCTGTTGTCTGCGCAGTTCAAGCCGGCGCCGAAGGGCGCGATCACATTGAAGGCGACGGGCAACCAATGGTATTGGACTTACACCTACCCCGATAATGGCGGGTTCGAGATCACCGCCAACCTGCTCAAGGAAAAGGACGAGGTCGGACCCGGCGAGCGCGCCCGCACCGACGCCGATGGGCCGCGGTTGCTTGCGGTCGACAATCGCGTGGTGCTGCCGGTCGGGGTGCCGATCCGGTTGATCACGACGTCCGCCGACGTGATCCATTCCTGGGCGGTGCCGGCATTCTGGACCAAGCTCGACGCTGTGCCCGGCCGACTCAACGAGACCAGCTTCATCATCAAAGAGCCCGGCCTCTATTTCGGCCAGTGTTCCGAACTGTGCGGGCCCAAGCACGGCTACATGCCGATCGCGGTCCAGGCCGTGCCGCTCGACGTCTATAACCGCTGGGTCGTCGCCAAGGGCGGCACCGCCGCCGGTGCCGCGCCGGTAGCAGCTGCCGCGCCCGCCGCTGCGCCGGAAGGCAACGCGACCGCCCCCGACAATGCCGCTGACGGCAACGTGACTGGACAATAAGACATGAGCGACATCGCCCTCACCCCCGAGCGCTTCGAGGCGCATCATGATGATCACGCGCATCACGACGCCGATCACAAACCGGGCTTCTTCGCGCGTTGGTTCATGTCGACCAACCACAAGGATATCGGCACGCTCTATCTGATCTTCGCGATCACCGCGGGGATCATCGGCGGCGCGATTTCGGGCATGATGCGAATCGAGCTCGCCTCGCCGGGCCTCACCTGGCTGCCGACTTGGGCGAACTATCTCAACCATCTGCGTCCGGGTAATGGCGGCGACGTCAACCTCGACCAGGCCAAGCATCTGTGGAACGTATTGGTGACGGCGCACGGGCTGATCATGGTGTTCTTCATGGTCATGCCGGCGATGATTGGCGGGTTCGGCAATTGGTTCGTACCGCTGATGATCGGTGCGCCCGACATGGCGTTCCCGCGGATGAACAACATCTCGTTCTGGCTGCTGGTGCCCAGCTTCTCGCTGCTGCTCGCTTCGCCCTTCTTCGGCGGCGCGGACGGCGGCGCGGGAACCGGCTGGACGCTCTATGCCCCGCTTTCGACGCAAGAGGCCGGACCGTCGACCGACATGGCGATCCTGTCGCTCCACTTGGCCGGCGCCAGTTCGATTCTCGGCGCGATCAACTTCATCACGACGATCTTCAACATGCGCGCGCCCGGCATGACGCTGCACAAGATGCCGCTGTTCGTGTGGTCGGTGCTGGTCACCGCGTTCCTGCTGCTGCTCGCGCTACCCGTGCTCGCCGCGGCGATCACCATGCTGCTGACCGACCGTAACTTCGGCACGACCTTCTTCCAGGCGGAAGGCGGCGGCGATCCGGTCCTGTACCAGCATCTGTTCTGGTTTTTCGGCCATCCGGAGGTCTACATCATGATCCTGCCGGGCTTCGGCATGGTCAGCCAGGTGATCGCGACCTTTTCGAAAAAGCCCGTGTTCGGCTATCTCGGCATGGCGTACGCCATGGTCGCGATCGGCGTCGTCGGCTTCATCGTCTGGGCGCACCACATGTTCACGACGGGCTTGAGCGTGAACACCAAGATGTATTTCACCGCGGCGACGATGGTGATCGCGGTGCCGACCGGCATCAAGATCTTCAGCTGGATCGCGACGATGTGGGGCGGGTCATTGAGCTTCAAGACGCCGATGTTATGGGCGATCGGCTTCATTTTCATGTTCACCGTCGGCGGCGTGACCGGTGTCGTGCTCGCGAACGGCGGCGTCGATGACTATATGCAGGACACCTATTACGTCGTGGCGCACTTCCATTACGTGCTTAGCCTCGGCGCGGTGTTCAGCCTTTTCGCCGGTTTCTATTACTGGTTCCCGAAAATGTCGGGGCGGATGTACAACGAGTTCCTTGGCCAAGTGCACTTCTGGGTGTTCTTCATCGGCGTAAACGTGCTGTTCATGCCGATGCATTTCCTGGGGCTGCAGAGCCAACCGCGTCGCATGCCCGACTTCCAGGATGGCCTTGCCTACTGGAACCACATCGCCTCGGCCTGGGGCTATTCGATCATGGCGGCGGGGATGGCGGTGTTCTTCATCAATCTCCTGTGGTCGCTGTTCGCCGGCAAGAAGGCGCCCGACAATCCCTGGGGGCCGGGCGCGACGACGCTCGAATGGACGCTGTCGAGTCCGCCGCCGTATCACCAGTTCGAGACGCTACCCGTTATAGACGAGGGCGATTCCCATCATCACTGATCGACGCACGTCGACACGAACCAGCGCCCCGGAGCAATCCGGGGCGTTTTTCGTTGGAGTGGGCATTCCTCGCGACTATAGCGCGCGCATCCCATGACGACCGAGACGATTGCCCTCCCCGCCGACTGGCGCGATTTCCTGGCGCTGACCAAGCCCCGCGTGATGACGCTCGTCGTCTTCACCGGCTTGTGCGGCATGCTCGCGGCGCCCGTTGCGGTGAACCCGGTGATCGGCTTCACCGCGATTCTGTGCATCGCGCTCGGCGCTGGCGCGGCCGGCGCGCTCAACCAATGGTATGAGGCCGATCTCGACGCCAAGATGCGCCGCACCGCCGCGCGGCCGCTGCCTGCCGGACGGATGGACAAGCAATCGGCGCTCCATTTCGGGGTAGGGCTCGGCGCATTCTCGGTCCTGCTGATGGGACTCGCGGTCAACGTGCTTGCCGCCGGCATCCTGGCCGCGTCGATCCTGTTCTACGTCCTGGTCTATACCGTCTGGCTCAAGCCCCGTACGCCGCAGAACATCGTCATCGGTGGCGCGGCCGGCGCGTTTCCGCCGCTGATCGGCTGGGCGGCCGCGACCGGCGGGCTCGCGCCGCTCCCGCTCTTGCTGTTCGCGCTGGTGTTCCTGTGGACCCCGCCGCATTTCTGGGCGTTGGCGCTGTTCGTGAAGACCGATTACGCTAACGCCGGCATCCCGATGCTCCCCGTCGTCGCCGGCGAGCGCGCGACGCGCGTGCAGATCGGACTCTACACCATTCCGATGGCGGTGGTCGCGGTCGCGCCGTGGCCGCTCGGGCTGACGGGGGCGATCTACGGCGCGGTAGTGATCGCCGCGACCGGCTGGTTCGCACTTCTGGCGGCGCGCGTTGCGACCCGAACGACGCGCGACGGTGACACGATGCGCCCCGAAAAGCAGCTGTTCGCCTTTTCGATCGTGTATCTGTTCGTGTTGTTCGGCGCGGTCGTGGCCGACCGGTGGCTGGCATGACGCCCGAGGAAGAGCAACGCCGCCTCGCGGTGCAGCGGCGCAACGCGCGAGTCATGGCGATCCTACTCGGGGCGTTCGTCATCCTGATGTTCGCGGTGTCGATCGCCAAGATCGGCATGAAGCACCCATGAGCCGCAGCGTGACCGGTGTTGGGCGCACCGCCTTCCTCGCCGTTCTGGGCATCTGCTTCATGAGCGGTCTCGCCTGGGCCAGCGTGCCGCTCTACCGCATGTTCTGCCAGGTGACCGGGCTTAACGGCACTACCGGGCGGGGCTTGCGCGCGCCGGGCGCGGTCGACGGCAAGATTACCGTCGCGTTCGACACCAATGTCTCCCCCGCACTCAAATGGAAATTCAAGCCGGAGGTCGAACAGGAGACGATTGACATCGGCGCGCGCGACATGGCGTTCTTCACCGCGACCAACACATCGAACCGGACCCTGACCGGCACCGCGACGTTCAACGTCACCCCAGCGCAAGCCGGCGCCTATTTCAAGAAGATCCAGTGCTTCTGCTTCACGCAGCAAACGCTCAAGCCCGGCGAGACGCAGCGGATGCCGGTGATCTTCTACGTCGATCCGGCGATCCTAAAGGACCCCGACGCGCGCGACATCCAGACCATCACGCTCAGCTACACGTTTTACCCGGTGGATTCCGGCAAAACTCCTAGCTAGAGCGGATCGCATATAAGACAGGGAACGACCGATGGCCGGCGCCAAGAACCACGACTACCACATTCTCCAGCCCGATCCGTGGCCGATCATCGGCGCGTTTTCGGCGCTGATCCTCGCGTCGGGCGGGATCATGTGGATGAAGGGCGCGGCACACGCGCCGGTAGTGTTCGGCATCGGCGTGATGTGCGTGCTGATCACGATGTATTCGTGGTGGGCGAACGTCATCAAGGAAGCGCATCGCGGCGACCACACCCCCGTCGTCCAGCTCCACCTGCGCTACGGCATGATCCTGTTCATCGCGTCCGAAGTGATGTTCTTCGTCGGCTGGTTCTGGGCGTTCTTCGACTTCTCGCTGTTCCCGGCGCCGGTGGTGTGGGACGCCGCGTCGAAGAGCGCGAGCCTGGTGACCGACGCCGGCGCCAAGGCCGCGGCGGTGTGGCCGCCCAAGGGCATCGAGGTCATCAACGCCTTCCAGTTCCCGCTGCTCAACACGCTGATCCTGCTGCTGTCCGGCACCACGGTGACCTGGGCGCACCACGCGCTGATCCACAACCAGCGCGGCGGCGCGATGAAGGGGCTGTGGGGCCTGATCGGCGTCGGTGAGAATGACGGCGTCAAGAAGGGGCTGTGGCTGACGATCGTGCTCGGCGCGCTGTTCAGCTCGATCCAGGCGTACGAATATTCGGAGGCGCCGTTCCCGTTCAAGGGGCTGAATTACGGCGCATCGTTCTTCATGGCGACGGGCTTTCACGGCTTCCACGTGCTGATCGGGACGATCTTCCTGACCGTGAACCTGATCCGCGCGTATAAGGGCGACTTCACCCCGCGGCAGCATTTCGGGTTCGAGGCGGCCGCCTGGTATTGGCACTTCGTCGACGTGGTATGGCTGTTCCTGTTCGTCACCATCTATGTCTGGGGCGGCTGGGGCGCACCGATCCACGCCGGCTGATGGCGGGCCCGGCGCCCGAGCCCAGTCCAGCTCAGGTCGCGCTCAAGGGACTTTGCCCGCGCTGCGGGGCGGCGACGTTGTTCGCGGGCTGGGCGCGGTTCGCCGACCGGTGCAGCGCGTGCGAGCTCGACTTCAGCCGCTTCAATGTCGGCGACGGGCCGGCAGCGTTCCTGACGCTGATCCTGGGCACGATCGTCGTGACGCTGGCGATCGTGCTCGAACTGACCATGCATCCGCCGTGGTGGGTGCACGTCCTGCTCTGGGTGCCGGTCACGGCGGGCGCCGTGCTGGCGGCATTGCGCGTGTCGAAAGGCGCGCTGATCGCGCTCGAATACCGCAACCGCGCGGCGGAAGTGCGTAACGAGGACGCTCGGTGAAGCGGCTGCCGATCATTCCCACCATCCTTGTCGTGGTCGCGGTCGCGGCGATGATCGGGCTCGGAATCTGGCAGATCCAGCGCCGCACCGAAAAGCTCGCCGCGCTGGCGGTGCTCGCCACCAACCCATCCAAGCCGATGATCGCGATGCCGATCCCGGCGATCGGCGACGATTTGCTGTTCCGCCGCGCCGGCGCGATGTGCCTCCAGCCGATCAGCTTTTCGACCGAGGGCGCGGGCAATGCCGGCTATCGCATCATCGCGCAGTGCAAGACAGGGGCGGAGGGGCCGGGCTTCGCGGTCCAGATCGGCACCACGCGCGATGTCGACTTCAAGCCGGCCTGGACCGGTGGCCACGTCACCGGCATGATCAGTCACGCGCCAAGCGATACGCCGCTGATCGCCGAACTGTTCAACAAGAAGGCGCAGCGCCCCCTGTTGCTGGTCGCCGACACGCCAGCGCCCGGCCTGACCGCCAATACGGTGCCGAGCATCGAGTCGATCCCGAACAACCATCTGGCCTATGCCGTGCAATGGTTCGCCTTTGCAGCAATCGCGCTGGTGATCTACGGCCTCGCGCTGCGCCGGCGGTCAGGTCGAGTGGCTCCTCCAGAATAAGTGATTGCAATGTTCGGTTTTGGATCGTCAAAAAATAGTGCGCATCGAAAAGTAGCTCAATCGGCCCGAGCCGCTAGGGAGCTGGCAGCGCGAGAGTTTGCCATTGAGCTGCAAATGTTGACGCGCCGGATGCCTTGGGCGGTTGAGCAGAGAAACATCGCTTTTAACACAGATCGCAAAGATCTGGCTGGTCGCATAACGATCGCGATTTCCGATGGCCAAGAGTTGATCGACCGAATTGGCCTATCGATCGATGAGATCGAGTTGGAAACCTCGGAGCGTTGGAAGGCTGCCAGTTCCAGCGAAGATTACGAAACGCTCGCATCATATGAGTCCGATTTACGGAGCGCCCTGATTGATCTGCGCGGTCAAACGAAGCTCAACCTCGAACGCATCGGCAATGCAGCAATAGAAGTGGTTCTACCTC
>Ga0307517_10009683_pt1 | contig 13622 bp, 9 predicted proteins | sample 23_EM_MG_FD_194515 | JGI IMG/M metagenome (GOLD analysis project Ga0307517, IMG submission 194515) | Populus trichocarpa ectomycorrhiza microbial communities from riparian zone in the Pacific Northwest, United States - 23_EM | ecosystem: Host-associated > Plants > Roots > Unclassified | place...
CTGAACTTGAACCTCTCCTTTCCGCGGGCTACGTCGATTCGTGGCTGGACACACACCCCGATTTCGCAGATTTCCCCAACCTCCGTAAGGTCGGAGTGACATTTGGAACCGCTGGATTGCGCGGATCGCACTCACCGAACAAGGGCGGAGGACCACCGATGAGGTTAGACTACGTCATGGCGAAAGGGATGAAGGTCAAGAAATGCGAATTAGTGGGGGACAAGCCGATCCCGAAGGAGGAGTGGGCAACGAGCTCCGACGAGCGGGAGTTGGACCTGGAGGTGTATGTGAGTGATCATTTGGGTATGCTTGTTGATGTTGAACTGGCGTGATCGCTATTGTGGTGCGCGTGCTCTACTGTCATCTGCGTTCGTGAGATGCTGAGATGGTTTCATTGTCATTTGTGGCGTCCAGTCCCAACGGTACTGGTTCGTGTGCCTGGTCTGGGTTCCGGGCGGTCTTTGTTACGGATTACCGCCATTGGTTCTGGGCAGTTAGCTCGGAGTGAAGACCGTCTCAGTAGCCAGCTCAGAAGCCACGCTGATCGGAGGCTGGGTTACTACGTTTGCTGCCTTTTGTGTTGTACTGCTTAGCGCCCCGCACAGGGGTTTGTCCAACGGATGAAATTCTTCGATCACCCAGAATCACCCGTGTTTCGTAGGTCCGGTGTGGTAGAAAGTGGGGGAGAACGGAGCACCTTGGGATCTCCACCCTTCCCCTCAAGTTATCGAACGTACCCCCGCTTGTTGACTTATATGTTCCTGGCACAGCCTGGGGTCTGATATCCCGGATATACTGAAGATGTTTCCCTAGTCTGTTTCGTAGATCGACACTCTGGTGTCTTTATTCCCAATTGCCTTATCCTGGGCACCCCCTTCACATCAGTATCAGTCACTTCTCGGCCGCCTCCGGTGTGACATTGGGTGCCTTGCGTGCACTCATTTCGCACCTTGGGCAACTATCGCTTTTCTTATTTATCTCATTTGAGCACCTCTAATTTTCGCCCAACCGATCCAGAACGAATGAACGTCCAAGTTGGTCAACGAGTCTCGGTTCAGGGAACCCCCGGATTCGATCCTACTCCGAATCTTGACATGGAGCATCCGGCTCGAGAACCTCTTGGGGCATTCGCCACGATACGAAGCTAGCGGCGCCCGATTAACAGTAGGAAGTGAGGGACACCAAACATTTTCTGAACGCCGATCGTTCACCCTCAATATAGGAGGACGACCTCGTTTGAAACGGATCTTGAAGCGGCAGGTCTCTCTGAATTCTGAAGTTTAACCCGTGTTGTTTACTACCCAAGTTGCCTTCAATGTACTACGACGTATTTTCTTGGACTTTCTCTATATTAGCCTCAATACTCGTGATATTGCATAATATTTTTGGCCCTTTTGGCCTCTGGTCACACAAGGGCAACGGTGTGCGTCATCGGTCGAAAATGAGTGAGCGCAACCTTACAAAGCTGATGGGGGCATTCGGTCAATAGATTCTTGGATATGTAATAAACTTCACATTTACGAGAGCGAACACCTTTCTCCAACATTTTCTGAACGCCGATCGTTCACACTCAACGCTTTATTGGAACCACAGCGCTACTCATCTCGCCCCAGAATGTCACCGTTCAAAAAGCTCAAGAAATCCCGCCAGCCTCCCCAACAGCTGATGTCTATAGGGATCCCTGCCCACATCGCCATGGGGCCTCTCGGCATGAGGGTAGACCTGGCCCCGGACCCTGGCCCCGAAGGTTTGTTCCGTCCAGTGAAATCCAGCAACTGATGAGGTCGATTTAACTACTGCGGCAGGCGTAAACGACGGGAGGGGTTCGCTGATTGTACTTCGAAACAGCGATGTGGATCAACTGCCCGGCACATCTGTCGTTTCGACCACGACTCGTGGACGTGAGGATGGCGTTACACGTGGGCGCATTCCACCGCACCCGATGGGACCGATACTCATGACCCCAATAGCGCTACACAAACGAGAACAAGAACGGGAGGTCCCCTCAAATACCGCGAACGAGGAACTCAGCCACAACACTCCCGACCTCTACCACGCCGACACGCAATCGGAAACCCAGAACCGGGGGGAGCGCAATGACCAGGGAACGGGGAAGTCTAGGGGTGAGTGTCGGTGCCGTGGCAGTGCTCTAGTTTGTATTGACCTCTACCAGTTTTGGAGAGAGGTCGGAAGGACAAGGCCGTTGGGGCTGATACCATTTTTGTTGATGTCGCAAAGGAGGCCGCAGATGGATTCGGTCCTCTCAAAGCTATCCTAGGGGCCGTTCCCGCCGCTCATGCTAACTACGGGGTTCGCTTACAACACCCTGGTCTTTTTTTTTCTTTGACGAACGCATCTGCAGGGAACCATCGCCGTTGGAAACAAGATCGAAGACCTCCTCTCACGTATAGCCGCACTGGAAACACATTTTGTAGCACGTCCAGGTGACGTGGCAGAACGGGAGCGCCGGAGTGAACTGATGCGGTACGTCATTATTCCCCCTGTATACCCGGTGCTGAGTTCCCCCCAGTGAGTTCGGGGGCATCGAAGGACAACTGCGGTCTCTGTTTGAAGGGCCTGGACTGCGGCGGCTTTCTGACCATGTTCAAGTCGACGAAGAGGTTTCCCGGCTCCTCGAAGATCTACGAGTGACCGTCTCCGATTACCAGGTTTGTTCATGACTCTGATACCCTTGTCTATGTTGACAAGGACAGCAGATGGTGCAGCAGATGGCGATTTACGAGCAAGGATCTAAACTGATGGTGAGTGTCCCCCCCCACCTCCAAATGAAGGAACTAACCTTTCTCGATAGGACGCAGGTCAGAACATATTCCGCTTTTGATGACAGGTCCCTGACACGAGACCTTGACAGTTGAAATGAGTGTCCTCAACAATTTTCGCTGTGCCCAAGGGGCCGGGTACCGCCACGGCGGTCGCAAAGGTTGTCTGAAAGGAACCCGCGGAGCCGTTCTGGACGGGATCGAGGTCTGGACAAGGGACTTCAACAAGTCGCCCGTCTACTGGTTGAATGGATTGGCTGGGACAGGAAAAAGCACAATTGCACAGACAATCGCGGAGAGGATGTTCGCGGATGGACGGCTCGGGGCCTCCTTCTTCTGTTCGCGAGACTTCGAGGACCGGAGTGACCTCCACTTCATCATCCCGACCCTTGCGGTTCAACTCGCACGCAGGTACACCAAGTTTCGATCTATCTTTATCCCGCTGGTGCAGTTGGATCCAGGAATCGCCCACGAATCCCTGTACAACCAGATGAAAAAACTGATCGTTGGGCCCCTCGAGGAATCCGCCGTTTCGACCGTCGTCGTGATCGACGCTTTGGACGAATGCAAGGACGAGGAGCCAGCTTCGGCAATCCTGTCCGTCATCGGGCGGTTTGTGTCCCAGATCCCGATGGTCAAATTCTTCCTTACTGGTCGCCCGGAGCCACGGATTCGGGAAGGCTTCCGTCTCCCTCTTTTGGCGGAAGCAACGGACGTGTTCGTCCTCCACGACGTCGAACCGAACCTTGTCAACAACGACATTCGGCTATTCTTCAAACATAGTTTCCTGGAACTTGCTCGCCGTCGACGTGGATTGGATGGTTGGCCGACAGAGGTACAGCTGGATGTGCTTTGTCAGCGGGCAGCGGGACTTTTTGTCTATGCTGTTGCAACAGTCAAGTTCATCGACAGCAAGAATAAGCCTCCCAAGGAGCAGCTGGATTGCATTCTACAGTCACCAGAAAGCACTGCTCGTGAGGGAAAGACCGAGCTCAAGGCACACATGACTCTGGATTCGCTTTACATGTCAATCCTTCAGGTGGCTTTTGGCAGTGATGATGCAAAGGATGACCACAAGATCCGCTCCATCCTTGGTGCTGTTGTTCTTGCTGTAAACCCCCTCTCTCCATCCACTGTTGCTGTGCTCTTGGGCTTTGGTGCAATGGAGGTGTTCCTCCTCCTCTCATCCATGCAGTCACTCCTTATCCTCCAAGGGGACATTGATTACCCCGTTCAGCCCTTCCACAAATCCTTTTCTGATTTCATCACTGACCCAACTCGATGCATCAACCAGAGGTTCTACATCTCTCCTCCTGACCACCACCTGGACCTTTTGGTTGGCTCCCTTGCACTGATGGGCCGGGCCCTGGAAAAGAATATGTGCTGCCTCCCAGACACTGTCATCAACTCCGAGGTAGATGACTTACAGGAGAGGACAGAGCAATACATCAGCTATCCTCTGCAATATGCCTGCAGGTTGTGGTATAAGCACCTCATCAACACAACACTGGCATGTGTGCCCAAAATTACCTCCCTCTTGCACCAGTTTCTAGAGAAAAAGTTTTTATTCTGGCTGGAGGTACTTAGTGTCCTTGGTGTTGTAAGGGATGCAGTTCATGCATTGAGCACAACAAAGGAGTGGTTAAATGAAGTATGTCCTGTTCCTACTCTCAACACTTTATTAGTATTCACCCAGACTAGATTGATTCCCCAGTTACTCTTCAACTTGCCAATGATTGTTTTCGTTTTGTGACTGGCTTCTTTGATGTAATCACACAATCATCCACCCACATATTCCACTCAGCACTTCCATTGGCACCAAGAGAGTCAATTGTACGACATTTGTATAACTTGCACTCTTCACCCTTGGTTAGGGTTGTGCAAGGGATGCCAAATTCCTGGGATTCAACCATTGCAAATATGAGGTGGCCATCTGGCATTGATGCAATAACCTGGTCACCAAGCAGCCAGCATATTGCAATTGCTGGAGTAGATTCTACAGTGGAAATCCTGGATTCATCAACTCTTGAGTGGCTCTATACCATGCATTCACCTCTGGGTACAAGGGTGTTCACATTCTCTCCTGATGGCCATTTGCTATTGTGTTGTGGTCTCTCTACCAACTCCCTAATGAATTTCCTTGTTAGCTGGGATGTTCAGACTGGTGGTGCAGTTGGGGTCAAGGAGTGTGAGGTGCAGGCAAAGGGCTGTCCTTCTGCCATCACATCATCTTATGATGGATCTATTATTGGGGTTGCATATGTTGACCATTCAATACCAGACAAGTTTACCATCTGCACCTATGAACTTAGTTCTGGTCAATGTGTGTACTCTCACTCGTTGGGTGAATGGTTTGCAGGGATCTGGTCTCATAGTGATTCTCTTCAATTCTCCTCTATCCAGCCTGGAACCATAACCATCTGGGAGGTTACATTCACTTCAGGGGATAACCCTAAAGAGGTCAAATCTCTTTATGCCCCAAGTAACTTCAGCCCATTTGAGCCATTTTCCTTCTTCCCTCCCCTCTACCGTTTTGCCTATGTTGCAGAAGATGCTGTGGTGATTTTGGATGCTCAGAATGGTAAACTCCTCCTTGAAGCCAGGGATGGGAGTTTCAAGGGATCAGAAATGTCCTTCTCCCCTGATGGCCATTTTTTTGCATGTGGAACTACAGGTCCAGAAGTCTATCTCTGGGGAGAGTCTGCTACTGGCTACACCCTCCACCAGAAGTTCACCTCCAGTACTCTATCCCCCATCCCACTTTTCTCCCCAGACAAGACATCCATCATAACATGGGATTCCTCAATGATCCAGCTGTGGCCATTGGAAGGTCCTACCACTTCTACCTTGATGGACCCTCCTGAAATTACAGGACATTCTGAACATTTCATCCTTGAGTTTTCTCTGGGTGAGGGTTTAGTGGTGGCCACCAGGGGGAAGAGCAATACAGTGACAATCCTTGATCTCCAACTTGGCAACCAGCAGACCATTGACACTGGTATGGAGGTTTATGGTCTGAGGATTGTTGACAGCACCATAGTTGTTGAGGGTCGAAACAAGCTTGTCACATGGAAACTGCCTGGAGGAGACAGTGTTCCTGGCACCACAGTGAACATCAATGACAGCATTGGGACAACATCTCTCAAGATCCCAAGACCCAACCGACCACAGTCCACATCAATCTCACCTGACCTACGGCGGATTGCCATTCGTGGAGATGCCTTCAGGGTTGGATCTGCTCAGCCACTATTTATCCATGATGTGCTCACAGGACGCCCTCTGGCAAAGGCATCAGCAAATGGTGACATGGCATGGTTCTCTCAGGATGGCAGCCAGATCTGGTGTGATGGAGAAGTTGGGAGGGAACAAGGGTGGCAAGTGGTGGGGGAACATGGGTCAACTCGGGTCAATCTGACTCCTCTACCAGTTGGGAGTCCACCAGAGGGGTATCCATGGCGATCATCACGTGGGTACACTGTTACAGATGATGGGTGGGTTCTTGATCTTAGAGGGAAGCGACTATTGTGGTTGCCCCCTCGTTGGAGGTCAGATGAGAGGAAGACTCGGGTATGGAATGGGCTGTTTCTTGGGTTACTACATAAAACACTGCCAGAGCCTGTCATTTTGGAGTTAGAAGGGTGATCACCTGCAATGGTGCCTTTGTATTATAATATCTTTGGGTTTTCAAGTCCAGGAAGCCCCTTGTCCATATCAAGTTTGAATGTGTGTACTGAGCCTTTTTTTATTGTTTGAGGGAATGTGCAATTGTTTCTAAGGATGAGGACAGCTGTCAGTGCTTGGTGTACATTTTTGGAGCCTTGGTCTGATCAGAACACAGTTGTATTGGATTCTCCTTCAAGGGAAAGAAGTTCACTGAGTAAGTGGTATCTTTTTCCAGGGCGACTGTGAACCCCTAGAAGTGCTGTCACTGGACAATGTCCTCCAGATGGGAAAGAGAATCTAAGACCCCAGAGGCTTATCGGAATCCTAGACACTTCCCAAGATTATCATATTGTTCAGGAACTTCAATGTCTATTGCGACGGTATGGCGATACACGTTCCAGCGAGGGTAAACCATGAGCTCCCTGAATGATACCTTCGCTCTCCAAATTCCGGGACACATTCAGACTGCATGCGTTGATAATTTATGGGGGTCAGGGAAAAGCCATGCGAACAAGGTAATCTGGAACCGTGCGACTCAAACCTCATGTCCACGACAGAGTTCGTGGACTCACTGACAACGGACAAGCCCCAACCTAGGCTCCTTCCCAGCCGATCATAGTGCAAACCCGGGATATTCCCACCGTATTCTGGGTGTGGGCTTTTGTTTGCCCTATGGATGTCCTCGTATTTGGGGTTGGCTTATCGGCGTGTATTTGGAACCAACCGGAGACCAGAGAAGCGCCGACTGGTCGGCGGGAACCTTGCTTGCGCGATATTCACGTATTGGACATGTTTCTCTACGATAATCCACGGGTGGATGAACTACTCGCCTTCCGGTGTTCAGCGTGTTAAAGTGTGTTTTCTCCCACCAAATCCCATTTTCGTGCCCACCGAAAAGACCTCGTGGCCCCCAACCCACCAAACGCACGCATCCGCTCGGAAAACTCCATACTGACATAGTATGTAGCTGTCATATGTAACTGCGTATTCCAGGGATTTGCCCCGGGCTTTCGGGATTTGGTGCATGGAGCGGCACGTTCGTTCCAAACCGTTTTTCAAAGCGGCCATTCAGCGAGACTTCGCAGCAAATGGCCAGAAGGTTATTAATACGCTGGGCATAGTTTCACCATGCCTCCGAAATATTTCCTTCATCTCTGGTCTAGGCTCGCGGTGCAGAGAATGCAAACGCTTCGACGAGAATGCGTGACAATCCCGGCCCGCCCGCTACGCAGCCGATTGTGACAGACGCGACGCTCCTCATCTTCAAGTTCATGGCGGGCATAAAACGCGTCCTCGGGTTACGGAGACGGTCACGCAACAGAGGTGCCGCGATGTTCGCTTAACCAGGAAGCTTCATTTGGGGGGTGGGGGAACCTTGCAAGCGGGGTAATGCAAGCAAGGTAAGGAGAGGACAAAGATCCTCCACTCAAGTCGACGGTCGGGTTGGGAATCTGACCCCGACCACAATCATTCATTGTCATGTTCTGAATCGTTCCCCTTCGAAAATTCAAAGTCTCAACAAGAGATTCCGTCGAAAGAACAAACGTGCCCAAGTTCCGGCCAGAAAAACATCATCGCTTGTGCAATGGAAAGACATATCTGAGTTTGATGGAATTCTGTGGCACGGCTGCTAATGGCATCACTGACAGTCTGCCGCGTGGGAGCGTAGCGCCAAGGACACTTCGTCTTGACCCTCTCGCACCAAAATGCGATTGTTCAAAAGGTTCAAGAGATCTCGCCAATCTTCCCAACAGACAGCATCTTCCGGGATCCCTGCTCGTATCGCCGTAGGGCCGCCCGATATCGGCGCAGACCTGGCCCCGGACATTAGCCCTGAAGGTGTGTTCTGTTCAGTGAAACCTGGAAATCTGTGGGGCCAACTTGACGACTGCGGCAGGCGAAAATGATAGGAGGGGTTCGCCGGCCGCACTTCGGGACAGCGATGTGGATCAACGACTTGATGCGTCGGTCGCTTCAACCACGACTCGCGAACGTGAGGATGGTGTCACACGTGGGTGCATTTCACCGCACCCGATGGGACCGATGCTCACGATCCCATAGCACTACGCGAACAAGAACAAGAACCGGAGGGTCCCCCAGATGCAGCGAATGAGGAACACAGTCATAACGCTCCTGACCCCCACCACGCCGAAACGCAATCGGAAGTTCAGAATCGGGGAGAGCGCGACGATCAGAGAACGGTCGCAGCCCGACCAGAATCCTCCGATAATCACGCCGGTCAAAGTGTACATGACACCGCCCAACCGGAGGGGTCTAGGGGTGAGTTTCGGTGCCCTGGTGGCAATCCAAATTTTATTGACCTCTCCCAGGTATGGGAAGAGGTTGGAAAGGGGGTGCTGCGCTCGTATTCGATGTTGCCAAGGCGGCCGCCGAAGCATTTGGTCCCCTCAAGGCTGCCTTGGAAGCTGCCTCCACAATCTACAATCAATACAAGGTTCGTTCGCAACCCCTTGTTGTGGGGCTCCTTTCGACGAATAAACCTCCAGGAAACTGCCGCTGTCAGGGACAAGATCGAAGCCCTCCATTCGCGCATCGTTGTGTTGGAGAAGTTTTTCGAGAAGCCCTCTGGCGATAAGGCCGAGACAAGGCGCCGGGAAGAGTTGTCAACGTATGTAACCGATTCTCTATCCAAACCGGATGCTCAGAGCCACCTAGTACGCTTAAAGCTATCGAGAAAATTTTGGGGTCGTTGGACCATCAGTCCGAGGTTCAACGCTTTATCAATCATGTTCAAGACGGCGAAGAAGTTTCTGGGCTTCTTGAAGATCTACGAGAGGCTATCAACGACTACCAGGTCTGTTCGCGACCTTGACACCCTTCTCGTCGATGTTGACAAGGGTAACAGTTGGTGCAACAAAATGAAATTTACGAGCAAGGATGTATATTAATGGTGAGTGCTCCCACTCAGACCTGAACTCTTGGGCTAAACTCTCGTTCAGGATGCAGGTGTGGTCACATACTATTCTGGGTGGCCTGTGATCTGACAAGAACTTTTCAGTTGATTCGTTGACCCTTGACAACATCTGGCATGCTAAGTCGCCCGATACGGGGTTCCGTGGAGAGCGCAAGGGTTGCCTCAAAGGAACTCGCGTGGTTGTTCTGGACAACATCGATAACTGGGCGAGGTTCGACAGGTCCTCGGTGTTTTGGTTGGACGGGCTGGCTGGAACGGGGAAGAGCGCCATCGCGCAGACAATTGCGGAAAGAATGTTCGCAGATGGAAAGCTTGGCGCCTCCTTCTTCTGCTCGCGGGACTTCGAGGATCGGAGCAACCTCCGGTTGATCTTCCCCACTATCGCATTCCAACTTGCACACACATACCCAGAGTTTCGTTCACGCCTCGTACGGCTGGTGCGATCGAATTCGGAGGTCGTCAATGAGTCGCTATACAACCAAATGAATAGGCTGATCGTCCAGCCTCTCAAAGAAACGGGTATCTCGACTGTAATCGTGATCGATGCTTTGGACGAATGCAAAGACGAGGAATCCGCTTCGGCAATCCTGTCTGTCCTCGGGCGATTGACACCACACATTCCAAAAGTCAAGTTCTTCCTCACAGGCCGCCCGGACCCTCACATTTTGAATGGATTACGGCTCCCATTAGTGGGGAAAGTCACAGATGTGTTCACTCTCCATGGGGTAAAGCAGGACCTCGTAGCCAGTGATATACGGCGCTTCTTTCAACACGAATTCAAGGAACTTTCCCAGTACCATTCAGGCCTGGATGGTTGGCCAGCTGGACATGACCTAGACACCCTCTGCAAGCGAGCAGGGGGGCTATTTGTCTATGCTGTTGCGACGGTCAAATTTCTGAAATATGCAGGCGACAACCCCCGACAACGACTACATCAACTTCTCCAGTCACCATGGAATACTGCACCCGAGGGGATGACCGAGGTCAAGGGGAATGCAACCTTGGATGCACTCTATATGTCAATCCTTGAGGTGGCATATCCAGAAAGTGCCGGTGTGGATTTTGGGGGAGTCCGCTCAGTCCTTGCTGCTGTTGTCCTTGCAGAAAACCCTCTATCCCCATCTGCAATTGCAACACTCTTGGACACTGACACCAACACTGTTTCCCCTCGCCTTTCAGTAGTTCAGTCATTGCTCATCCGCAGGGATGATGATCACCCCATCCGACCATTCCACAAATCCTTCCCAGACTTTCTCATGGAAGAAAACCGGTGCCGCAGTGGTAGGTTTTACCTGCCAGAACCCCATTATCACACAGAATTTCTGGTGAATTGTCTTCGGTTAATGGACCAGAGGCTCAAGGTGCCAAACCTTTGTTCACTTCCAGATGCTGTCATCAACTCTGAGGACAGGATCTTAGGGGGGAAGGTAAAGGATTGCATTGATCCTGCTTTGGACTATGCATGCAAATCATGGTACAAGCATCTCCTTGATACCAGCCGCCTCAGCCCCAAACAGGTGTCTGCAATCACCTCTACTGTGGATCTGTTCCTTAAAAAGAAGTTCTTGTTCTGGTTGGAAGCCCTCAGTCTTCTTGGTGCTGTCAGGGCTGCAATACATGCATTGGGTGTAACAATAAAATGGCTGAAGGAGGTATGTTGGACTTCACTTCCAAGTGTTTGATTTTTATTTACCCAGGCTAGGCATCAGCTATGCAAACCCTTCTTCTTGCTGAAGACTGTTTTCGTTTTGTGACTGGATTTTTTGACATCATCAATAAATCCTGCATGCATATCTATCACTCTGCCCTGGCATTAGCTCCAAAAACATCAATTGTGTGGCAGCTATATCATGAATATGCACATCCCATCACAGATATTGTGCATGGCCTGCCAGGCTCATGGGATTCAAGCATTGCAACCACCAACTGCCTGCCTAAGATTTTTACTGCTGCCTGGTCACCCTGTGGTACATATATTGCAACAACTTGGAAGGATTCCCCAACAATAGAAATTCTGGATCCAGCAACTCTTGCACGACATTACACAATGGATTCCACATTGGAGGGTACAAGAGTGGTTGCCTTCTCTCCCAACAGTTGCTTGTTGTCATGCTGTGGCTCTCCCATTGGCTCCTCAAAAACCTTCCTGGAAATTTGGGACATTCATACTGGTGGAATAGTCAGGACCAAGGAGTATGAAATGCAAATTGGAGTTCACCCTTCATCCATCACATACTCTGCTGATGGAGAGATGATCGGGGTTTCATATGATCACACAACATTGGAAACTTTCACTATCTGCATATACAATGTTGACACTGGTGATTGTATATATTCTCACTCATTCTGTGAATCATTCATGAAGATCTGGACTCACAATGGATCATTTCGATTTGCCACCATTGATCTGGGAGCTATCACAGTATGGGAGGTTGAACTTGCTTTAAACTCCTGTCATAAAGAGGTTGAGTCTCTCTATGCCCCAAGCAACTTCAACCCATCCAAACCATTTCTCTTCTTCCCTCCCCTCTACCGACTTGCCTATGTTGCAGATGGTACTGTGGTGATCTTGGATGCTCAGAATGGTGAACTCCTTCTTGAAGCTAGGGATGAAAGTTTCAAGGGTTCAGAGATGTCCTTCTCCCCTGATGGCCACCTCTTTGCATGTGGAACTACAGGTCCAGACATCCATCTTTGGGAAGGGTCTGAATCTGGCTATACCCCCCACCAGAAGTTCACCTCCAGTACTCTATCCCCCATCCCACTTTTCTCCCCAGACAAGACATCCATCATAACATGGGATTCCTCAATGATCCAGCTGTGGCCATTGGAAGGTCCTACCACTCCCACCTTGATGGACCCTCCTGAAATTACAGGACATTCTGAACACTTCATCCTTGAGTTTTCTCCAGGTGAGAGTTTAGCAGTGGCCACCAGGGGGAAGAGCAATACAGTGACAGTCCTTGATCTCCAACTTGGCAACCAGCAGACCATTGACACTGGTATGGAGGTTTATGGTCTGAGGATTGTTAACAGCACCATAGTTGTTGAGGGCCGAAACAAGCTTGTCACATGGAAACTGCCTGGAGGAGACAGTGTTCCTAGTACCACAATGAACATCAATGACAGCATTGGGACAACATCTCTCAAGATCCCAAGACCCAACCGACCACAATCCACATCAATCTCACCTGACCTACAGCGGATTGCCATTCGTGGAGATGCCTTCAGGGTTGGATCTGCTCAGCCACTGTTTATCCATGATGTGCTCACAGGACGCCCTCTGGCAAAGGCATCAGCAGATGGCAGTATGGCATGGTTCTCTCAGGATGGCAGCCAGATCTGGTGTGATGGAGAAGTTGGGAGGGAGCAAGGGTGGCAAGTGGTGGGGGAACATGGGTCAACTCAGGTCAATCTGACTCCTCTACCAGTTGGGAGTCCACCAGAGGGGTATCCGTGGCGATCCTCTCGTGGGTACACTGTTACAGATGATGGATGGGTTCTTGATCTTAGAGGGAAGCGACTATTGTGGTTGCCCCCTCGTTGGAGGTCAGATGAGAGGAAGACTCGGGTATGGAGCGGACAGTTCCTGGCGTTGCTGCACAAAACACTGCCAGAACCTGTTGTTTTAAAGTTTAAGGTGTGATCTGCTGCCCGCTGTACTTCGTTTTACTACTCCACAGCTGCCCGACATTCCCCCTTCTTGCCGATTCTCGTTTTTGTTAGGGTAGCGTAGCACCGTACGCACCTTACCAGTATCGCCGTTGTAGACCGGAAGATGTATACTATTTGAAAAATTTCCTTCCCCCTTCAGCTAATTTGTCTACATCGACTGGGTTCTTTATCGGCGGGTTATTACTCAGTCCGTGAGCCTAGGGAGGATGAGGTCACTGAGCGTGGATCCGTCCTGCGACTCTGGTGAGAATTCTCATACGCACCAAAGCACGACTTCCAGATCATAAGAGGAATCACAGTTGCAGCCCAGGCGACATCCTTGGTAAGGGAATTCATCCAATTTTGTTTTTATTGCGTAAAGCAACGAGAGGAAGAAAGCGACAGAGAATAGGCAAAGAATATGTATTAATGCACTAGCGGACCTCCCAAACCCTTCTACGAGGTGAACGAGGAGACGTGGTCCTCGACGACCTTCTTGATTTTACCTTCGATATCGGGAGTGATATTACCCTTCGAGATCTCCTCCAGCAGAACCGTTTGTGTTGAGGTCAGATGAGCACGGAACTCAC
>Ga0307517_10009684_pt1 | contig 13622 bp, 10 predicted proteins | sample 23_EM_MG_FD_194515 | JGI IMG/M metagenome (GOLD analysis project Ga0307517, IMG submission 194515) | Populus trichocarpa ectomycorrhiza microbial communities from riparian zone in the Pacific Northwest, United States - 23_EM | ecosystem: Host-associated > Plants > Roots > Unclassified | place...
CTTTCCACCACCACCCCCCCCCCCCCCCCCCCCCCCCCCCCCAGTAACTGGCTCTGTCATGGCTGGTGTGAGCTTTCCTTATTTGCTTGTTTGTGGACGGTCATATGGTCCCACTTTGTTGAACCAATTGGGACTTTGCCAACCAAGTTGAGATAATGGATTTGTTTTTTGTGTGCAAAAGCTATAAGCTAAAGTTACTGCAATGATTTTTCTCTAATTACTGAATTAACTCTTAATTTCTTGACATACAATCATGTTCTCTTTAATCATCGATTGTGGGATTTTGGGGCCATGCATGTCAATCTGCTTTGATGAATCTTTGCAAACCCGCAAAGTCATGTTCGCATTAAGAAGTGATCATCATGTGCAGTGACTAAGAGCTTACACTGAACTAGAATCAAACAAAGCCTTTATTATTCTATATGGAAGTGCCCAATGAAATTCATTCCATTAAGAAGAAGCAAAGAAAGAAAAAGGAAAGGATCCTAGAAAGAAAAAGAAAGGTGTGTTTGATTGTTCTGTACATGGGCAAATTGGGGATGATCTTGCTTTGACACTCTTTTATAAAGAAAGAACGAAGAAATTCTTTAATTGGTGCCATATAGACTGTGACTGCGTAAGAATCAAGAATCTCTTATACGTGGCCAGCAGCCCTCTCAAAACAATGTTTCTACTTTCCCAAGTTTCCAAAAAGCTTGAAACTTTAGTGAAGAGACAAAGAAAGGTTCACTTGCCAACTTCCATACAGAGACAACCTCCCCAAAGAGTAGCCAGTTAGCATTTCAACTACTAATCTATACTTTCTAGCTCTCTCTCACATGGCCTTTCAATGGGCATAACAAAGTTTAGGCTTTGAGCCCTTCTGCTTGCATGGAATTGGATGCCCATGATGATAGGGAGAGACAATTTGCAAGTAAGCATGAACCACCTCATGACACGAGGCAGCCGACAACATGAACACAGCCCCTATGATCACCAGTGTCCAAAATCAACATCTGGGACGTCAAACCTGGGAGGTGGTCTAGTGGGCAATGGAAAAGTGTGTCCAGAAAGTCGGTTTATTACAATATTAGGCTTCAAGGTCTCAAATGACATCCAACGTCCTTAACCTCATTGTTGTAGATGTTTAATCAGTTAACACACAACTACTATTTTACTCTTCAAAATCAAAATTTCTTAGGTAAGATGTCCTATCATCACCATATAGCCTTCATTACACTCCATCCATCTCACAATTACCAATAGAGCACTTGAATGTTCTTTAATTCCAACTTTCTGAGGTGGTCTAATCATTAAATAAATCTACCTTTTTTTTTTAACTTCAAATATTTAGGGTGATTTGTCTTGATTATAAATTATAAATTATAAATTATTTATTAATCAATACACTCCATAGATTCTGTACAAGTTCCACTCAAAAACTCTCTCTTGAAAAAACTATATTTATTAATCAATGCAGTAGGAAACAAGAAACAGCTAGGAATCCTTTGCGGTCTACATGCATCATCTATAAAGATCTGAGAAACTTCAAAGACCAAATGAAACAAAACACAGCAATGACAAGGAAGTAAACCATCAAAGACAACATCTTTGCATGGCAAGTTACCCCAAAATATATCAAGAGCACTGCCCACAGTAGAGTCCGCTCGCCTGTCCCTTGCTCAAAAGAAAGATTAAAGAAAGAGAAGCGATAGGGAGGGTGGGGACGTACAAATCAAGATTTTTCCACTTGGGATCAGAGAGATACCCTGTTTTGGATCTAAACAGAGATGGGTTCTTGAGGTAAAGAGACGGCGGATGCCTCTAGGGAGAAGGAGCAGAGTGACACACTAATGGGTTACGAGTGCAGATTCTTTCATGGAAGGGTATTTTTATAAATCTTAAAATGCGAGAAGACAAAAATTTAGTTGATATCTTGGTCATTTGGGAACAATAATATTTAGTAAAAATTGCGCTTACGAAGCGAAAATACACTATTTTTATCGAATGTTTTTTAAATAGTATTATTCTATCAAATTTTTTAATTAAGGTGCTAATTAAAAAAAAAAAAAAACTAAAAATTGGGGGGTAATGAAGGCATTGCGGAAACCAAACTAAAATATCTAACAAATTAAGATATTCTCTGGCAGGTCCTTGCTATAATATAACAGGGGGTTATCAGTTGTCACTCTTTACCCGCTCACCACAGAAACCGTTTCAAGTTTCCTATATCTGTCCCATTACATCTCCCTCTCTCCCCCCCTCAATGAATGGTATTGAAGGAAACCCTTAGAGCTCTCTCCTTTCTTGGACGAACAAAATGTCAAGATTGTCAGGAACTCTGCTTTGTCTTGTGCTAGCAATCATACTACTATCAGGGTCATTTCCAGTGGGAGAATCAGCAATAGGAGTCAACTGGGGGACAATCTCATTTCACAGGTTGAAGCCCTCAACTGTGGTGGATCTGTTGAAAGACAACAAGATAAAGAGAGTGAAGTTGTTCGATGCAGACCCAGGTTCGCTTACTGCTTTAATGGGGAGTGGGATTGAAGTCATGGTTGGGATTCCTAATGAGATGTTGGCTGCTCTTAGCTCTTCAACTGATGCTTCTGATTTGTGGGTTAGGCAAAATGTGTCTAGATATGTTGTTAAAGGTGGTGCTGATATAAGGTTATTCTCTTTCACTCTCCCCCTCTCTTCCTTGTTTAAGTTTTGTTGTTTTTGCCTTTTTGGGTCAATTTGATTTCTTACAGGAGTTGGGAATGAAATGAAAAGGAAAAGGCTTTTTTATTCTTTCATCTGGATCTTGGCTTTTATTTCCTTTTAAATCTTGAGTGAATTGAGATGGATAAGTGCAAGGCAATGCCATGTTAGTAATTCATATGGAAAATATTTGTATGTTGTTGAGTTGGGTTCCTTGCCAAATGTAGAGGTGCCTATGAGTAAAGATTGTGAGGTACTTCTCAAAAAGGAGCATTAGGGTTGCTACCAGGCAAAGTTGGTACATCTTAGGTAATAGTGCAACCAGAGATACAATTATCTATGGGATTTGGATTGGGATATAGACCTTACTTCCTTTTTCTTAAGAAAAAAAATAAGAAAGAAGGAAAAAATCCTTAAGTTTTCTCTAAATATGTTGCGAATCCATCAAATAATTCAGTAGAAACCAAAGTTGGTTTGGAATGGGAAAGGCAATTCCTTGTGGAAGGCGAATCAATAATTCAGTAGAAACCCAAAGGCCCTTTTGATTAGTAACATGTTCATCACTAATAATGCAGAATCTTTAGTAATTGCAACTTCATGATACCAGTACCACAGTTTGAACTTCTAATGGTCCTATACAGCTGAGGTGTGTTGTACCTCCTTGACAAAGAGTTTTTTTGTCTGTGAAATTGTGGGTTGCCATGCCAAATAGCAAGCTTCTCGAGTAGCTCCTCTTCCTAGGATCTAGACAACATTGCTCATGAGATACCTTTAGGAATTAGAACTGATATGGCACCTAACCATCCATGAATAGCTATTTTGTTTCAGTAATGTGTAAGATTTTTGGAATGAGACCAGATAGCTTGGATTGAGCTAAGAATCTTCTCACTCATGGAATTGCATAGGTTGCAGACCAATACTTTCATAACCTAAAGTGCATTTATGCATGTTCAGAATTCGGATTGCTGCATTTGTTAAAATGTGGGATTTGCTTGTAATGTTCTACGTATATCAGGAGTTTTACTGCATTTCTCATGCGATGCTCTCGTATACCATACAATGACAGGTACGTTGCTGTAGGAAATGAACCATTCCTCACAAGTTATTCAGGTCAATTTCAATCTTTTGTTGTCCCTGCTCTGCTCAATCTACAACAGTCTCTGGTGAAAGCAAATCTAGCTGGTTATGTAAAGCTAGTAGTTCCTTGCAATGCTGATGCTTATGAGTCTTCTCTTCCTTCTCAAGGGGCATTCCGACCTGAACTAACTCAGATTATGACTCAACTTGTGTCCTTCCTCAACTCAAACGGCTCACCTTTTGTTGTGAATATCTACCCGTTTCTTAGCCTTTATGGGAACTCAGATTTTCCACAAGACTATGCATTCTTTGAGGGGAGTACCCATCCTGTTACAGATGGGTCTAATGTCTACTACAATGCTTTTGATGGGAATTTCGACACTTTAGTTGCAGCGCTCAACAAACTTGGATATGGTCAAATGCCCATTGTTATTGGCGAGGTGGGTTGGCCAACTGATGGAGCCATTGGCGCCAACCTCACTGCAGCAAGGGTTTTCAACCAGGGACTTATAAAACATGTATTGAGTAACAAAGGAACCCCTCTGAGACCAGATGCCCCTCCCATGGATATTTATCTTTTCGCTCTGCTTGATGAAGGAGCAAAGAGTGTACTCCCAGGAAACTTTGAAAGACACTGGGGGATTTTCTCGTTTGATGGCCAGGCTAAATATGCACTGAACCTTGGTTTGGGTAACAAGTTACTGAAGAATGCAAAGAATGTCGAGTATCTCCCATCAAGGTGGTGTGTGGCAGACCCCTCAAAAGATCTAACAAGTGTAGCCAACCACCTGAGAATAGCCTGCAGTGCTGCTGATTGCACAACACTTAATTATGGCGGATCTTGCAATGAAATTGGGGCAAAAGGAAACATCTCATATGCATTCAACAGTTACTATCAGCTCCAGATGCAAAATGCACAAAGCTGTGATTTCGATGGGCTTGGTATGGTGACATTCCTAGACCCATCAGTTGGTGATTGCAGGTTCCCTGTTGGAGTGAATGATCATAAGAGTTCATTAGCTTTCAGATCATGTCATAGGTGGACCACCATTTGGACTTCTATCCTAGGGGGGGTGTGGTTCTTTCTAATGTTATGAGAAGTTTCTTTGCATGAGTTTTTCTCACCCCCCCTGTTCAAGAACTATAAGCAGTCTTGCACATAGACAAGAGAATACAGTTATTTAGGTATGTCCAAAATGTGATAGCATATCGAGTAGGAAACAGAGTAGACTCATGTACTGGATATTTATCCCATCTTGAAATTATATTGACCTTATTTTTCTATGTACTTTGAATTTTATCATGTATTTAATGTGCTTGCACTCTGATTTGTGATCCAGGCATGTCAAGTTTAGTAGAAATTCCCATTGCATCAGGTATTTATTATTACCAAGTTAAATTCTTTGATTACAAAAAGGTAAAATCGCATCTGATAGAGCCTCTCATTTAGAAAGGCAGAAGAATGGTGAAGAACTTCTGCAACTTGCAGAATGATACTCATTGTTTTGTTATGTTTCGATGCAACACAAGACTGTAAACAAGCACATGAATGCTGCCACATTCCACATTCACACCTCATTGTTTTGTTATGTTTCGATGCAGGGCTTTTGCTGCATGTTTGTCTGCAGCAGCAGCGCCAACCTTCAAATAAACATGAATGATGCTTACCTCGTGAGTACAACAAGATCAAAAGTAAACAGAATCAACAATAAACCATGAGCAGGCATAATATGTTTAGTTTACCTCGAGGATAATACACTGCAAAGGTAAATCCTTTTATTACAGGATACTGATAAAATTACAAATGCCGGAGCCCTCTCGTTTATAATAAGAAGAAGAGTATTGAAGAACTTCTGCAACTTGCAGAATGATGCTCCAATACTCCAATTATTTGCAGCTTATAGTATAATTTATTTTGGTCTGCAACACAAGATTTACACACACACACACACACACACACACACACACACAAGCACATAGATTATGCCACATTCACGCCTTATTGTTTTTTATGTTCCGATGCAGCAGTTCTCTCCTCTAATGCTAGTGCAGCATACTTTTCCACAGCGCATGTTTGGTATCCTTCCGACAAAGAAGCAGCAGCGACAACCTTCAAATAATCAAGAATTACATTAGTGGAAAAGCAATCAACCATGAAGGATAAGCAAGCATGGTGAATTTAAATTACCTTGAGGATAATACACTTTCTCGGATGCCAGCATACGAGGACCTTCAGTTGCATGTGCACAAATGGTGAAGGATGCCACCAAGAGGAGGCTAGCCATGAAAGCCACAGATACAGTTTCCTTTCTCACCATCTTTGCTTGCACAATATATAGTTTGTATCAAAGAAAAATATACATGTAATTTTGGAATGAGAAGCCTTGTTTATAACATCCTATTTATACCACAAATTTGCATATACTTTCCTTAGGCGGCTTGGAAATTTATGAGCAAGTGGGGTGTCTTTTTTTGCTTGCACTGCTACTTAGTCATTAACTAACTAGTAGTAGTGTAGTGCCTATCAGTTCTGCATGGACATTTGTTTGTCCTTTATTAAGCTTAATAAATTGAATGACTCGTCTCAATAGCTATCTAAATGAAAAATCAGTAACTATGAGCTGCCAACACTGACTTATCAAGACTTGGAAGATTTGTTTGCTCCACTAGGTGCTTTAACACAAACAGTATCAGTAACAAGTTGGGCCATTACGCTTTGCATGGAGAGCACTAAAGCACACAGTACTGGAAATCTGTGAGTCCGTGAGAGGAGAGTTTCTGCGTGCATTTTTTAGTTTATTATTATTATTATTCCTTTTCCATCCATGATGGGTTTGGCAGCCACCCTTATGTCGATATATAATGAAGTTTCTTTAGCCTACTATATAATTCTGAAGCTAGCTATGTCGTAGATATTTTCTGCCTCTAGATTTTCTTACAGCTCTCAAGTGAAATAACTGGACAAGGATGAAGTGATTTTTTTCAATGAAGATTCTAGCAACAAGGAAGGTGGTTAAAACCTGGATTGATCTTAAACAGAAGAATCAAGTGTCTCGAAATCGAAGGTCAATTTCAGCAATTCTTGTTTAATATCAGGACTTGGGATAATTTTCCTCAATGCAATCCATTTAGCAATGAAGAAGACTGAAGAACTACTTCGGATATTACTCCAATCCTCAAATTATTTTCAGGGGCATATATGCATGATAACCTGTTGGCTAAGTTATTAGCTTGTGTGTGTGGTCAAAACAACATAAAAAAATACAGTTACAGATGGGAACTCAGATTTTCCACAAGACTACGCATTCTTTGAGGGGAGTACCCATACTGTTACAGATGAGTCTAATTAATGTCTACTACAATGCTTTTGATGGGAATTTCGACACTTTAGTTGCAGCACTCAACAAACTTGGATATGGTGATCAGATGCCCATTGTTATTGGGGTGGTGGGTTGGCCAACTGATGGAGCCATTGGTGCAAACCTCACTGCAGCAAGGGTTTTCAACCAGCAGGGACTTGTATAAATCATGTATTGAGTAACAAAGGAACCCCTCCGAGACCAGGTGCCCCTCCCATGGATATTTATTTTTTCGGTCTGCTTGTTGAAGGAGCAAAGAGTACTGTACTCCCAGGAAACTTTGAAAGACATGGGGGATTTTCGATCGTTTGATGGCCAAGCTAAATATGCATTGAACCTTGCATGGTTTCGGTAACAGGTTACTGAAGAATGCAAAGAATGTTAAGTGTATTCCATCAAGGTGGTGTGTGGCAGACCCTTCAAAGGATTTGATAAATGTAGCCAATCACCTGAGAATAGCCTGCAGTGCTCTCGATTGCACAACACTTAATTATGGCGGATCATGCAATGAAATTAGGGCAAAAAAAAAAAAAACCTTCTGATATGCATTCAACAATTATTATCAGTTCTAGATGCAAAATGCACAAAGCTGATGATAATGTCCTAAAATCCAAATAATTATAGCTTTAGAGCAGGGTTTATGTGTTAGATAATTGGTTAGTCTTTTTATTCAAGCAATCTATTCCTCTCTCCTTAGCCAAGATGGGTGGTAGTAGGTACCTGATACCTTATAGGACAAGATGGTTGGTACTTGCAAAAGGTCTCCTTTTGTAGATTTAGAGGCTTTCAGATATTTAAGTAAATATCATTTTAGAGAAATAAAATACAACGGTATTTTAAAAAGATAGAATATAAAAATATGTATACTAAAAAATATTGAGAGTGAAGAGATTATAAACCTTTTTCTCTTAATTTGAAAGATTCATAGAATTTTTATAGTCCATGAACCTTGTACTTTTATGGAGAGAAAGGACTAGAATGTTACTTTGCCTTGATAACATTGAAAATAGATAAATATCCTCTACACATTATTAATATAGGATAAATATCCCTTACATATTAGGGAAACCATGGCAATCCCTTTCAAGATAAATTATGTAATCGCTTCAAGAAGAGTGAGTCCATCCCATCATTGGAAGGTTGTGGGGTTGTTGGCGAGAGATTGTATCCATCTTTGTTATTGAGGTAGTGTTTATCCTATCGTTGGAGAGTTGTGCAATCCCACTAGAAAGACCATATTGATTCATTCCAAGGTAAATTATGTAATCGCACTAGGAAGATTGAATTGATCCATTTCAAGATAAGTTGTGTAATCGCACTAGGAAGACTAAGCTCATTCCATCCCTGGAAGGTTGTGGGGTTGTTGCCCTAATAAGATCGCGTCCATCCCCGTTGTTGAGGTATTGTTCATCCTATTATTGGAGAGTTGTGCAATCGCACTAGGGAGACCATATCGATCACTTTCATGGTAAATTATGCAATCACATTAGGTTCTTAATCTATGATTGAACATTAGCTGGTATGACCCTGATTCATTCTCATCGTATCCATAATCATAATCCTATAAGAAATATTACTATTGTCATCTAAAACTTCATGCACGTTGCTAAAACTAGAAGCTAAGCCAACCATCCTTTCTACCATGGTATCGTGAGGAACATATGATTCTCTATATGCTTGCCAACACATGTATTTCTTCATGAACCCTTTATGTAGAAGATGCATCGTTACAACATTTAGATCAAGAAACCTTTTATTTTTATATCTCTTGCATAGACATCTATACCCTCTTAACTAATATTTCTTGGATTAGATAGTGTGTTATTAATAAAATTCTGAACCTCATTACAATAATCCATCCTCCACAACTTTTAGGGGTGAATCTCTATACATCCATGAACACTTATATCAAACCTATATAAAATAAAGATGACAATATGTATTAATTAACTACGTTAACTAAATAATTTACAAAAATATTGATTTAGCTCAAACTTATTCAATCTATTTTAATAGTATTTTTAATTCATTATTAAATATCTATATAAATTCAAATTTTTATATATTTACCGAAAATTTCAACTCAACAATAAGATTGACAAAAATATAAAATTGACCCGTTAAATAAGTCATTATTTATTTTATCACAAAACACCTAAGTAAAAAATTCTACATATGTTTCATCAATCTATAAACAAATACAATTTTACAAAATCTAAAACAAACCCTAACATGTACAAATCATAAATCCATACAACAAATTTATATGAAAAAAACTATAAAACAAGTAAACACCCAAACAAAATACATATACTACAAAAAATATGAAAAAAATCAATATTTTAAAATTGAGTTCAAATAAAAAAAATGGTAGATTTGTTTACTTAAAGTGGATAATCCTTTATAAAATTTGAATCAGAACACCAATGTTGACAAACTAAGTGTTGTGGGAGGTTGAATTGCGTTGAGGTTGTGGGGAAGGGGTGGTTGTTTGTTGGAGAAAAAAATGCATAAGAAAAATAGAGAAATGAGGGAGGGAGAGATGAGGGTCGATCACCAGGTTATAAATCAAATATCATTGACGGCATTATCGATGAAATTATTTCTTCAGAAACTTTATTGGTTATTCTATTGGTAAAAATATCATGTCACCGTATAATTTGTCTTTTTGAATCTTATTATAATATCCTTTGTTATTTTTTCAGTATATACTAGGAGAATTTTTTTGTCAGTATCTACTGAAAAATAAAGGAATGCAAAATTTTATCTATAAAAGTGATCGCAATATAGTAATTGTATTTATCAATTTTATGATAATCAACATACAAGAACCTTCAGTTGCATGCATCATGAGCACAAATGGTAAAGAATGCCACCAAGAGGAGGCTAGCCATGAAAGCCACCATTAGAGTACGTATCCTGTCTATAACATCCTATTAATACCACAAAGTTGCATATACTTTCCGTAGGCCGCTTGGAAATTTATGAGCAAGTGGGGTGTCTCTTCTTCTTTCATTACTTCTTAGCTCCTGTTTGGGGCTGCATCAGTAAATTTTGATTATTTTTAATTTTTTGAAGTTTTAAATTGTTTTATATTAAAAGTGAGGTTTTTTTTTTAAAAAAATATTATTTTAATATATTTTTAAATAAAAATAATTTGAAAAAAATTTCAACAACGAACGCAAACATGTACTTGTTCATCAACTAAAAGTGCAGTGTCTATCAGTTCTGTAAGGGCATTTTTTTGTCCTTTATTAAGCTTAATATGTAGATTGACTGATTTCAGTAACTATGAGCGAGCTGCCATCACTGACTATGAGCGGCCTCCTTATCAAGACTTGGAAGATTTGTTTGCTTCACTACGTGCTTGAACACACACACACACACAGCTTTCAGTAACTATGAGCGAGCTGCCATCACTGACTATGAGCGGCCTCCTTATCAAGACTTGGAAGATTTGTTTGCTTCACTACGTGCTTGAACACACACATACACACAGCTTTCAGTAACTATGAGCGAGCTGCCATCACTGACTATGAGCGGGCGTCCTTAATTATCAAGACTTGGAAGATTTGTTTGCTTCACTGCGTGCTTGAACACACACACACTTTCAGTAACAAGTTGGGCCATTACGCTTTGCATGGAGAGCACTAAACCACACAGTACTGGAAATCTGTGAGCCGTCAGAGAGGAGACTTTCTGTGTGCATTTTTTTAGTTTATTTTTATTATTATTCCTTTGCCAATATCCATGATGGGTTTGGCAGACCACCCTTAAGTCGATAATGATGAAGTTTCCATGTACGTGGAATGATTTTGGTGTGTTAAACATTCATATATAGAATATGATGAAGTGTTAAAAAAATCTACACAAAAATTACAATTTGATTAGTTTCGAAAAAATAAGTTCTTTGATGAACATATAACAATGCTTAAGTCAGGATTTTCTTATGTAAAGGGAAAAATTGTACAGAGTGAGAAAAAATAAAGTGAGATTTATGGATTGTGTATCTATCCTAGCTCATGTCCTAGTCAGTATTTTGGCTGACTTTTCTTGCTATAAATTTCTTTCTTGTTGTGTTTATGTTATGTCCGGCCATGTTATTGTTCAGTTTCTAAAATTTATACGTACAGAAAATAATAAATTTAAAATAATATTTAGGAATCTCTAGCTAGTATCCTATTGGATAAATATAGAGCGCTGTTTATAGATTTATTAATTTCTAAAATTATTTTTAATTAAATCAAATATATGTTTTCAAACTTCATTGAAGGCCGCTTGTAGGCGCCCAAGGTTTCACCGCCATTAGATAAATTAAGGACATTGATAAAGCCATCCCCATATATATCCCCATCACCGTCGTCAACGCCTTGCTAAAGCAGGACTACACCATCCCTCTCCCTCTCCCTCTCCCTCTCTCTCTCTCTCTCTCTCATGTAAATCCTTATAATCAAATCCTAGCTACAAAGTCTTAATATACGAAACCTCTCTCTCCTAGCTATTTCAACTTCTCCGAGCTTAATTAATGATCACCTTAATTCGCCTACCCTTCGTTTCACTGGACAGATAAATATATAGATGTTCCAATCACTTGCCCTTGTGTGTTTTTTGATGGTTCATCGTGCATAATAATCCATAGTTTTGCATGGCTAGTACTGATGTAGGCTTTCCTTTTTTCTTTTTTCTTTTTTGCATGGCTAGTACTGATGTAGGCTTTCTTCAAGACCAACTTGGACAGCATTTCCACTCCGATTCACCGCCGCTTCAATCCTGCTGGAAAGGCAAGACCACAAAAAACAATATTTTGATGTGTTTATTCATAAAGGTTTGAATATTGATTTAATATGGTAGTACTATATATTATGGAATCTGGTATAGGTGGTAACCAAATAAATAAATAGCTAGCTAGCTAGGTGCTTACATGCTGGCCTCTGAGGTATAATTCATTCTTAAACAGAAAAGATGCCCAGCTAGCAGGCCTTGCATGCCACCATCACAAAACTATCATACAGGCAGAACCGCATGCTAACATTAATTATATATGATTTTTAAGGCTTAGAGCTTGTATTTATATATAAAGGTTATTGTTGTTTTGATATATTTGTCATCTTAAACCTTATTGTGACATGGTAGCAGTACTGTGTGATCGGAAGATGGAACGATCGAGTACTCTGCAGGAACAGTACTGTTACCTATCCTTAAGAAGCTCTTGGGAGCTGGATTGCATGCCTGGATTTATAGGTACCGATGTTATCGATCGATCCTCCTTTTATCTGTTAGTGGATAACAAAAGAATTATCGGTAACGTCACCATATATATTTTCTCTGCTGTTGTTGAAAATTCTTATGTTACAGTAATATTAATTGCAGAAAATAAAAAGGTAATATAATTATTAGAAAGTACTGTTAATTAGAGCTTAACGCAACTTATCAGAAATCTTTCCCTTGTTTAATATCACAACCGATCATTTGTCTGGTTATAATGTCCTTAATCACATAAAATTTAGGCCAGAAAATTACCACACGTAATAAATTAAGGTACTGAGGTTTATTTGTGAAACTGATGGTGATGATAAGTTATAAATATCTTCTCCAGTGAAGGGGTCAAAGGAATTGAGAGATGTGAAATATCTAGGATGATGATAAGTTATATCTTGTAACCATAGTTTTTAGACCCGGTCTGGTTCAAGGTCCAAGTTCCGGGTTTTGATTTGGTTACCGGGTCGTCCGGGTCAATTCTTTTTTTTTTAATCAAAACGACGTCGTTTTAGTAAAAAAAACAAAAGTCAACGGGTTGCAACCAGTTTTTTGACCGGGTCTTACCGGGTTACACCGGGTTTTTCCTTCCCCTGTTTTTTCTTCAACCCGACCCAGTTCCAGCTCCGGGCCGGGCCATGTTTTAAAACTATGCTTGAGACCTCACCTAATAGCTTAAGCTATTAGGTTGAATTGGTTTTTTAACATAGTATTAGAGTCTTGATGACCAAACATTCATGAGTTTGAATGTCACCATCCCCATTTATTTGATAAAAAATCAAGCATAAGGTAATGGGGTTTGTGCAAGTTTTAAACCCAAAAGACTTTTATTTAAGGGAATGTGTTAGAGAATAATATAAATCATATTTTAAAATTTTATTTAATAGCTAAAGCTATTGTGTTGAAGTGATTATTTGAGAGGTTCTCCAATAGCTAAAGAGCAGTTTTATGGAAATTGAGCATTAATCTAACAACGCCTTGTCCTGTCAACTTTCTATATGATGCGGAACCAAAAAAGATTGGAATCCTAATAAGAAAGAAAAGAAGAAGCTAAGGATAATAGAGGTTGCCCAATCTCTTAATATTTTTCGGGCTACCCTCCATAATTTATAATCACACAAGTGTGTAAACAATGTCTTAGGTTCCCACTGTTATAACTGTTATAGTTGCTGCTCAGCTTACTCGTACAATTTTATCCTTGTGGTTATATAGGCTCGACAAATGGGGCATCGCATCAAGTATTTCCCA
>Ga0307517_10009685_pt1 | contig 13621 bp, 12 predicted proteins | sample 23_EM_MG_FD_194515 | JGI IMG/M metagenome (GOLD analysis project Ga0307517, IMG submission 194515) | Populus trichocarpa ectomycorrhiza microbial communities from riparian zone in the Pacific Northwest, United States - 23_EM | ecosystem: Host-associated > Plants > Roots > Unclassified | place...
TCTAGTTATTCGCTCTTTGTCAACCGGAAATGAATGTGCCAATTCGTAAGCATTTTGTCTGCCGGAATTTCTGAGAGAATCTATTTAGAGCCTTTGTTCAAATGGGCCGAACTGCCTCGAGGCATAATTGGACTTCCAAACCTGGCTGCCGACCTCGTTGTTCCCCTCTGAATGTGTTGCGCTGACGTTGTACACGTTGGAAACGCGCCTTTCCTGGACTCATAGAAACCCCCTGCCGTTTCTTGTCGGTTCAAACGAACACTCATACCCACTCAGCTTTTGAAGACTGGCATCTAAAGCACCCATGGCAAGCCATTCCCCACAACGAGCCCGCAGACCTCAGACGCAGCAGTTGAATCAAGGTATGTTAAAGAGCGTTGTTTCGATCTTTCACCACTCAACTTCAGAGTTTTGCCCCCGAATTGAGTTGTTTGACTCTTCGTCTTGTTATTTGGCGATCTTTCATCGCCTGACCATTAGGCAAGGATAAGCACTGATCGACAACTCTACTTAGGAGCGATGCATAACCATCCAGCTAGGGAAACATCCCCGTCGCCCTCACCTCGTGAAAGGCCACGAGCCACGAAGGCGCAATCGATGCCTCTGGTACCATCTTTGAGCTCCTTCTCTACTCAACCAGCATCGCAAAACCAGGCTCAACCTAGTCCCATTGCTCCGAATCCCAACAACCCAAGGCGCTCACCACCACCTGGTCAAATCCAACGGCTCCTTCCCACCCCTCCACAGCCAAATCCTCCAGGATTCGGGGACGATCGACGGCCAACTCCACCTCCAGGACCTCAGCAGTCTATCAGTCAGCCCAACATCCAAACTCACTATGCGCGACAAGTTCCTCGTGCACCGGCCACTACGTATCCAACGGCGAAGTTCCAGGATTTAGATAACCACTTCCAGATGACAGATGAGCTGTTGGCCGACATCGACCGTGCCCATCAGCTTCACCAGTCCACCCAGCCCAATTCATATTCTGCACCCCGTGGTGACTCTCCATCGTCGGTCAAAGGCCCGAATCAAGACAGAACCCGTGCCCCCGCGGACAGGGCTAGTCCTACCCACCCAGACCCCGCTCAACGAATGCGCCGAGAGCAAGCGGTAGCACGCGAAAGCCCAAAAAGCCGAGACCGTCAGTCTCCTACTTTCACGCCATACCCACAGCAATCGCATACCCCGGAGCCTGCGACGTCTTCTAATCAACAACCGCAACCTCCAACGGTCCTCCCCAGCGAACCCCATCCATCAAGTTATCTTGCTCAGTATAATGCTCGCGAATCCCCACCTGTTGTGCGGAGGTCTACGATCAACGAAGGGCGTTTAAACCCAGGCCAAACGGCTCCTGCGCAAGCGATCCCGGCTCGTAACCCGGACCGATCGCTCCCTGTTCAAGAGGAGGATGAAGTCTCTTCGAAGAACGGCACTTCTCCTTCAAATTGGAATGACAAGCCCAACGAACCGGCCTATCGTTCTCCGTCCCCAAAACCTTCATCGGACCTTAGTCCTGAGGTCAACAGTCAGCGTTTCGAAAATAAGCCTCCCCCAGATAATCAACTTGGGCTCAGGGACGAAGAGAAGGCTGCTACACATCACGATGAGCCTCGCGCACAATATGTCGAACATGACAGTACCGAAGAAGAAGGTAGCTACACCCCACGATCGCCATCTGCGGGATTACCCAATGATCACGAAATATTTTACTCTGGTCAAAACATTCCTATTCGCGTTCCAGTTCCCGTTTCTGGGCGCGGGAGAATGAGGAATGGATCCACGGAACACGTTATGCGTGGGCTTGAGAGCACTCTCATGGACGCTTCACCAACGACGGCCCTACCACAGCAATCGCAACCTTCCGAACGCCCTCCACAATATCCGGAACCGCGACAGCTACCAGCGCAGCGAAATCACCATCACTTCCCGGCTTATCCTAACTCCGATGATTATGCCTATGCCCATGATCTCCAGCAAAACCAAAATACAAAGTTTACCGAACCTCAAGTATATCCTGACGATTTCCATAGCTATGGAGAAGAGTCGACATCGGCTTATATTCACCCTTATTATCAACAGAGCCTTCGACCTGATGCACCTGAGCCTCCAACTCCTCACACTCAAACTGCTGCCCCTTCGCCGTCGCCGCAGTTGTCAGGCTTGAACGGTGGTGGCCCCAAGGAACTTCCTTACAGGCCTCTTCGGGCGGCAGGATCCCCTTACCCTTACCCATTCAACCACATGCGCCGAAATCGACAAATGCAAACGCCGGGCCAACGCTTCTACAAGAATGGCATCGACCAATCAGGCCTTCATGACCAAATCGCTAGACAGTGGCAGGTGTTCGCCCAGAATAATCAGGGCAATATCACCGACTCCACCCTCTCTCCTTCAGTAACTCCTTTCCAGCCTGATCTTTTCGATCACTGGGCATACTTGCATACGAATAGAATGATGAGGGGCGGGGCAATGTTTGATAACGCCAGTATACATTCGAGTCCTAGCCATCAACCGATCGCTCTACCCATCCCACCAAATTTCTCCACGAAAAAGAAGGACCGAAGTCTACACCAGAAGCGACAATCATACAGCCGCAAGCCGCCACCACGTGTCCAGAGTACGCAACCACGAGAGACAAGCCCGGAGCTTTCTTCGTCGGGAGAGGAGACTGCAGGCGACGAACGCCTCAATTCCGCTACGGAACCTCCGTCCGATGAAACTGCCGTACACCCACCACCGTCAACCACCGACGTGGCAACTGAGGTTGACGACAATGGCGATTGGGTTGATGAAGACGAGGATGACGATTACGAGGATTTAATTGACTTGGAGTACCACCCAGCCTTTGTGAAAAATATCAGCAAGCGGCGGAGGAAATGGGAGGTTGGATGGGAGAATTTGATCCAGGCTGTGAGTTTTCATGGTCCCGAATTTTTCTGTTCTTATGTTTACTCTGCCTCATTCATTAGTTCCAAGCTCTCGATCGCCAAACGGACGCTACCATGGTCTTGCTTGCGTCTCCTTCACATACCACGAAACTACATGCTCTCAGATCGCGATCCATTCGCCGACAACCAATGTTGGCGTGTTCGGTCGATATGAACCAGATACGGTCTGGCTTCGCCCACATGGCGGCTCAAAGACGGGCTACTCGGCCTGAGAAATCATCTCTCGTGGATCGCCTTATGATGTCTTCTGGATCATCCGGTGGTGATGGCTCAGATGGAAGCACAGCGTCCGTGGAAGAGAATCTACGACGTGCGCTCGATGCCGCTCTCGGCAGTCTAGGTGCGATGGGAGAAGTATATGAACAACGTGAAGCTAGGGTTCTAGAGGAACTCCAGAGATCTCGTGAAGATCGTGAGCGGGTTGAGCTCCTCTTGAAGCAAGTCCTTGGCGATAAAAATCCCTTGACGGCAATTTCACCCCGCATCCCAGCACCATGATATGTATGACTCTTCTCCTCTCTCTCAGAGCTAGCTTAGCTTCTGCTGTGTTGTTTAAATAAATTTGCTGCATTCTCACATCCAGCCACCTGTATCGCATGATGTGATGTTATTTAATAGAAATAGAAAGGGTTACATACCAGCTGTTCATTCCAGTTAGGCGCCGACTCCGCCTCGTCTGATGATCATCGTCCGCTTACTATGAGTAACATGGAAGGGCTCTTAAGATGACATTGACATGGCCTGCTAGGTGAAACGCATACTTAATGCCAGCAGTGTTGCTATATTATACGCGCCTCAAGTTTGAAGCTCGAGCTGTACTTCGACTTCGAGGATCCACAATGAACTAAGTTCAACCATCAATTCGAAACGCCGTCATTAATACCCCCCTTTTACTAGGGTTTAGCTGGATTTAGACAGGTTCTAGAGTTCGTCGTCTTGTTATCATCTTTACTGCCGTGAACATGTGGCAATGGTGAAGTGATCCGGGTCACGAACATTCGTAACCATTTGTTCGTCGCCATTATCGCCATTTCCATCGCGCTTCCCAAGGCTATACAAGTACTTCCATGATTGAAAATGGAATTTGTGCACTGGAATTGCCTGTGGGCGAAGTTTCACATGTCACTAGTAGCGGACAGCGCGGTCAATGTGCGGTGTCAATCATCCTGGGAATGAGGTTATCTTATCTAGGATGCTCGCCCGTGATCAATGCTAGGTATAAAGGAAACTTGGAAACACCCCACCCCCTCCAAAAGAGCTGGTCTCTTCAGGTCGCCCGCCTACCATCGCCGAGCTGGTCTCGCAGTATCCTTGTACATCGCAGTTCTATTCCACCACAGTACGTCCTCAAAAAACACATTGACGATAGCTAAGAATTGATCTTACTAGCAGCTACCGCGCAGATTTCCATGCACTTCACGATATACTTTCTTGCTTTATTCTTCGTGCAGGCTTTCGCTGCTCCACCCCCTGAGAAGAAACCGCCGCCTTTCAAAGTTGGAGAAATTGTGGGCGTCAGGCCTGGCGAATATGAAACCAAACCTAAAGTGGGTTACACACCGTCACCAACTCCAAAGATAACTATAACGCTCGTTTGCAATGCAGGGGGAGTGGAAAGATGTTAGCATTCATCCTGGTGTCGTCCTTGGTACCCCGGACCCGGTTACGGGAAAATTCCCAGTCGCGATGATTTCTTCTAAGCTGCCTGATAACCCACCTCAGGTGCCCATTAAGACCTTTTATCATGGTTCCGGGCTCGATGGGAATATACGACTTGATCCTCCAAAGCTAATAGAGAACGCAAAGGCATGGAAGAATAAGAAGACGGGGGGCGCACAATCACCTATGTCTCCCGGTGACATACAAAGACTACGAGATGCGATGGGTGCGCAATTCACTTCCAGGTCGACACTCCCGTTACTTATTAATAAATGCATGCAGTGCCTCACCAAGGTTGGCGTCCCCCTTCTCCATCTGCCACCCCACCGCCAGGTTCCAAGGGGAAACAGAAAGAAGGTCAGAGCGTTCCCCAGAGGCCAGATGTCAATGCGCATGCAAGTAGTTCAAGACATCCTGTCCCCGCCCGAGGCCCTCGACCTCCATCACCTCAGAGGCATCCCGCACATCCTTCACTCCCCCATCGACCTCCATCACCTCAACGCGGGCCTACTGGAGGAAAGAGAAAACAGCTTATGCGGGGGAAGAGGGAATTTATCAGGAGACGGGCCGTTCGCCCTGAGTATTGAATCCATGTATTCTAGTCTCCGCTACCCGGGTCCCGTATATATTCTTGATGATGCATACACAAGAAATGTTCCAACAGCAAATCGTGGTTCCCTCCATCAATCTCGTGTACATGTCGTGTTATATTTGCCAGGAGCTTGCGCGACCTCAACTACTCAGTGTAACGTGACCAGACATTTTTCTTTATGCACAAGCTGTAACGAATACAGGCCCTCCAGGTCTATATCCACCCATATTTATATGAGTTCGACTTGTGCATTAAATGTGAATTCTACCTGCTTAGTCGCCACTAACCTCGAAAATTCATTCTGCCCGATATCCCACATTTTCTCCAGAAATTCCTTATGCCCGAGCTCGCAGTAGCACCAGAAAGTTACCTTAAGGTCAACGCGGTGGAGGAAGGGGAATCCATTTTCCATGGATAAGATGTCGTCGAGCTGCGCCCACTTAGTGGGGTCAGTGGTGCAAGTGTAGTCGGTCTCTATATCAATGTCGATGATTATCTCTTCCAGAACATTCCTTCCAGAAATTGCCTCTAACTCTTTGGTCAAATCGAGGTAAGGATCTTCGTCAGCTGATTCCAGCATCGGACTGAACTGGATCAGCTTCAATGTCTTCAAGGATCCGGGGGAAAGGGCGCTAGCAATGTTTCCAAGACAGGTTAGTGCCGGGGAGTGACCTAAGAAAGGAAGAGAGCTCAATGAAGACATTGGGAAGGCGAATGAAACCAACGTGCCTGCTAACCTCACTGTCTCGATGTTTTCCGTAGTCTTCAATATATGATGGATGATTTCCATTGCGCCAGGTTCCTCCTGTGTACAAATCGAGAGTTCTTTAAGCTGTCTCAAATCGATAATCGAGCTAGATTCCTCGAATCCCGGGCCAAGGAGGTCCCAAACAGTAAGGAGGGTCCCAGCTCGCACGGTGAGGGAGGAAAGTCTTGGAGTCACTTCTTTGCCAGGGAACGTGACGGGAAGAGACGAATCTGCAACATTGACCTGGTAAATGTCGAGTATCGATAGGGCAGGAAAGTGTAGGAGAAGGGACATGGGCAAATTCTCGATATTGAATAGATGAAGTTCCACGATGTGGTTGGCATGAATGAAACAGCAGAGAGATGTTTTAAGGGACATGGACATCCTATCCCAATCTTGCTGCGGCGGAAAGAGGGGACCGAAGTTGTTGAAGCCAAATGTGAAGGAATTGACCCGGCTAAACCGGCGCAAGACAGGAGCTCCTCTCTTGCTGTCAAAAAGCTCGACGTAGTCGAGGCTCCTAACATAGCGCGCTATGGATGGGTTTCGATCCACAAGTCGCCTGAACCGGGGCGCCAGTGGGTTCTTGAAGGGTCGTTTGCTGAAATCAAGCTTGATGGCGGCAAATATGTGCTGCTGACAAATAGAGCGAAAGTGTCTGCAGGCAAGGGAGCAACTCTGCAGCGTCTCCATCTCATCGTCTTCGGCCAGTTCTTTCATAATCAGCTCGACGACATCGAGAGGAATGTCGGGGTTCGCTTGATGATGATTGTAATGCAGCATATGAGGTTTCGCTGGAAAAAAGACAGATCTAGTTGACCAATTGTTAGACTGGTACTCAGAGGAAATATGCAATAAGGATCACCGAAGTCCAGGAGAAGTCGTGAAAGTGGGGTAATTTGTTCGTAAAATTCGTGAACGGGCACTTAGTCTTGTGTATGTGAGCCAGGGTCGTGAATTATTTGACAATGTACAAGGCATACCTTCCAGAGACGTGTGGGCACCTGTCAAGAGACAATGCTTCCGGGAACCGTTAAATTCATGCCCGCTAGAACGGTCCGCTCGCGGAATTTCACGATGAATTTCACGAGGATTATCGATCATCATTGAGAAGCATAGCTATAGAAGGGCAACGCAGCTGATCGCCATTATTATTGGTAGATATGTTCCTTGATGTCTAGCTTGAAACTCTGACAGCCGCATAGCCACATACTTTCATTCCTCTGACCATCCGAGTGGCAGTGGAGACAGTTGATACTTGATAGGTTGCTCCATACTTACGATATCCGGATTCGAACCGTCGATTGATCTACTGGATAAAACCTCTGCATGTTGGAATATAGCGAACGAATTCTACCCTACGGCCTGCGTCCTTTCGATTCGCTTGTCAATTGGTCGGCTTGTCGTGTTCCGGGTCGATGTCATGTCCAGCAACTTGGCTTCTCGCATCCTATGCAGCACAGAGGAAAGGAGCGCGGGCGTGACATAATTTCCGTCCAATAAAGAATCGACGTTTGTCTCGTCTCTCCCTGGTGTAGAAACCGCGCGTATGCTATCGGTGCTCCGACTGGATTTTTTCGGTGTCGCTCCGCTCGGCATGGGTGAGTTGGTCAACTCTCGTACGAGTTTGGATGAGTCGGGGGAAACGTCTTCCTTGTACTGGTCCCATAGGGTATATAGGGATATGATTTCCTGCGCTATGGTTGCAATGAGGGGCAGAGAAACGTTAAGTTCGGAGAGAAAGGCGATTGGATCCTGGGGCTTCTTCGGAGGTGCAGGGGGCGGATGGTGGGCCTGCCGGGATGATCTACGGGGTTGACGTTCAGGAGACACCTCTTCACGTTCAGAAGTCGGAGACGTGTCCGGTCTCGTCGGTGGGTGAAGGATAAATGTAAGGTATATGGCTGCAATTGCAATAAGATGGGGCGGGTAGAGAAGACATAGTTGGGACCTATATGTATCATTTATTATAGACCTAAAAGACAAAAGATTAGGACTACGTGAGTTTGGAAGAAGGGAAGCGTACCAGGCAGTTTGGAGTGCCGGAGCTGTAAACTCAAGCTGACCTTCGCCCGTTCCCCAATACCTCGGTCCATCCTCGACCCCTGTTCCAGGCTCCTCTTCCTCTCCTTCCTCAGAGTTGGAAGGAGTGGATTCCTTCTTGCACAGAGCAAGCAAGGTTCGATAAGGGTGAAAAACCACCAAATCACACTCCAAGTCATCAACGAGATAGAATTCCATTTCTGCGACTTTGCCATTATCGAGGACAAACTTGACATTATAGTTTTCCTCTGAGATGGTTGTGAGGTTATACGACGTATGACCGCGAAAAAACGTACGAGTGAACAACGACCTCGATTCTGCCACGATGACTTTGATATGAACGGGTGACTCTTCCGCTTTGGCGGCAAGATAGCAGCAAGCAGCGATTACCGTAAAAGGGTCGGTCTCTGAATAGGAGTTCTTTAGATAAAACCTTCGGAAGAAAACCGTCGCTGTCGCGATAATCCTTTGCCGAAATTGCAATTTTTTTCCGAGCTTGGTGATTGCTGAAAGAAGCTTTCATCAAATAAACTCAAGGACAGTGAGGATTAAGACACACCGTTTGCAAAATATATCGAGAGGTAGTCCAAGTACTCTGGGTCCTCGATGTATAGGAGGTCATCGACCCTTGCCTGGTTCAATGTAGCCCGGTCAACAACCCATCTTTTGCTGGAATTTTCATGAGCAAAGATGATTACACGAACATTCTCCCGATTGCCTCACTAATGCGAGCTTGCCCAGAAGTCAGTGGCCATTTAGATTCCCGCAGATGATTATAGGAAAAGAGCGGACAAAAGGTTGAAAACTAACCAAACCTCGAACCATGCCACGGATGTGGCAAAAGCCGGGCCGAATTATTATTAATACTTACAGATAACGATATCAGATTCCTTATGTATTACTGGATATTCCCCGAAAACTCGGATCTCCTAGAAACATTCACCAGGGGGATCTCCCCTTCCAGCTTATCCTCTGAATCCCTTGAGACTGCAGTACTAGTAGTATATCCAGAAACGAACATATCTTCACCCAGATTACCAATGGTTCTCGTTAAAAAGGATTGATCCGGGATGTTTCTGTGTATGTTGAGGCCGGAGGGACCTGAATGGTATTCGGTAGACGCTGAACGCAGATTGAGAACCAGTCGCGAAATCATGACGGCGGTTATCAGTTGGCTGAAGGATGCACCTACGGCTTTGAGGTCGAGGGGTGCGATCTGTAGAAGGTATCAATAACTTATTTCGGTCCGGAGGGAGGCCAATGACTGACGAAATATATCAAGGTATTCATCAGGTTCGAGAGGAAAATCACCAAAAAGTAGAGGGCGCCGTCACGGACGAAGATGTATATGGTTGGGGCCATCCCAGAATCTTTGATATACTGCCGAGTCCGCCACAACGTCAAAATGAAGATGCAAGAGTCCGTTAGCAATGGGGCAACCCAAAGGGAGGCTTTAAGCAGTTCCTCAGTTTTTCTTTAAAAGGTCGTCTCCTACGGATTGATACTCACGAAAGATTGAGCTATCGCCCGTCAATATGCAGCCTTGGTCAAGTGAGTAGGGAGGCGAGGCCATCAGATGAATCGAGACATTACCTACGAGGATGGGAGGCAGTGGGACTCCTGTCCTGATGTGTTAACGCACTAGAATCAGGACATGTGAAGTGATGAACTCACTATAACCTGTATGCAAGCCGACTGCAGAAACGGCAATTTGTGCTGCCCAAAGGATCATCAGGAAGATTATGATTAAAAGAGAACGACGGTAGAGAGCATAGACCCGAAGAATCATAATAACTAGTATAATTGAGGGTGGTTTTATGGAGTAGCGTATTGACGAACGTACGTTGGCAAACTAAAGGGAAATAAGTATGGAGTCAGAAATTAACGAGGAGTGTATACATACCAGCGATGAGTGCAACGGTCGATGATCCTTCGAATATGACGAAATTATCGCATCTGTAAACTCGTTAGCCCACGGCAACCAATAATGTAGGTCACTCACGCCGTAAGCGTCCAATGTGGATCATGGAATGCTTGGTTTTCATCAATAAGGGATATCGATAGGGGAAAATATCTGCAGACTCACCGACCAGAATAATAATAAATTGAATGGGCGTGATATATCTATTGATCAGGAATAAAATCGAGGCACCCGACAACTTCTGCTTCCAGATGCGATCGACCTGGTAAATAGTTCAATAACAGGTTTTCATGACGAAAGGGTATAAAGGATCGACCTCCTGATCGAGCGTTAGCACTTGGAAAGATTCAAATTTGAGTGGCTTCGATATGTTGAACTGGATGAAACGATGGGCTTACTGTGATCGTATATCAGCATGATAAATGCTGCCAGTTGGAAATACTTGCCGGCCAGTCTAAAAGTGAGTTCGTAAGTAAAATGTATTTCAAAAAATCAACAACGCACAAATGGCGGGCACCACTTGCGAGGGCATCGAGTTCTGGGGACGAAGACATCGAAGCGCGGACATTGTTTTCTTTTCTGGTATATATGACTGACGTATTCTCCGATAGTTTCTGTAACAAGTTTTAGCTCCGAGTAATGGGTATACATCTTGCGGCCTTGCCTCTTCCACGTGTCCGGTTTCAAAGGATTTGCGGTTAGTATCATTACTATCAATGGGTTCTTCAAGGATGGATTACGGCATGCCGGCGATCGCAATCTGGAGAAGCTTCGAAAACGCCTAGTAATAAAAGCAAGGGTATGACGGAATAGATATTAATGCAGGTATGATCCGTGGAGCTCGAGTTGGACCCAAGTTGGACCTGGATATTTTTGCTTCTGTACGAGTGCAAGGCATTTAGTGTTGGCAGGCCTCATAAACTACATAGACCGAACACGGCCAAGCAAACGCATAAATCTGAGGGTGTTCAATGCTTGGTTCAATTGAAGGTTCAAACAAGTTCTGATCGTGGGAGATCATATAAATGGGTTATCACGGGCCGAGATTGCCGTAGGCCAACCCAAACAAATTACCAAATTTTAAATTCTTTGAACTTCAAGCTTCAAGTTCTTCCTCTTAGAATTCTCTGAACAACGACAGTGACATTGACACATACTAGGCGAACTCATATGAGGGCGTTCGAATTCCACAGGAATGGTCAGGGTTGTGGTGATTCCGGCCTGAGGAGCTCAAACGTGTGCTCAAAATGTCATGGGTGGCTTTCGGATGTAATGTTTCTTCGCCGTATCGATGATGGAGACTAAAACATCACCGCTTGTCCCCGGATTCGACGGAATAACTGTTCAAGACTTCAGGTGACCACGCGCCGCCTCCATCTACATATGTAGGCAATTCAGGCATTCGCTCCAAATTCGCTTGGGGATGCCGCTAATCCACTATTGGACACTTTTTCCCAAGCGCTGGAAACACATTCAAATGTTTACGACCCTCTCTGAGGGAATTCAATTCCATCTACAACCTATCATGGCCCTACGTCGTGGACAAATTTCTGCTCTAGCTAAGCTCATTTCTGACGCCAGCAAAATTGTGGAATCACATTATGTGAAATCCCCGAAACCCTATGTTCCTTCTCTCGACGACACAGATCCCCATCCATTGGATGAACAACTGGCGGCCAAAGAATTGCGGACAGCTGTACAAACTATCGAGGGCGCCTGTGCTCAGCTGTCGGCGACTGTGGCCCGACCGAGTCATACGATTGTAAATGTACGTTGGCGTAACTTCTCTCTTCGCACTATCTAATGGGCTTTCTTTCAGAAACTAATGGGGGTTGGTGATAAGTTCGCTTCGAATTTATATGACTGACCCGTTTTCAAGACATTCGAAACTAATTGTCTGAACGTTGCTCTCACCTTTAAAATTCCAGATGTCCTGAAAGAGAAACCGACTGGAATGCACATCTCAGAAATCGGCAAGAAAACAGGTCTCGAGGAACGCAAAGCTGGGAGAATTTTGCGACTTCTTGCTACCAAACATGTCTTCCGAGAAGGTTCTTGCCTCCACACCTCGTTTTACTTTCTCGTCTGATGTATATCCTAGTGTCGGAAAACGTTTTCACAAACAATCGGCTGAGCACCCAACTCCTTTCAACTAACCCATTGTCCAGTCTAGGGCTTCACTTGTAGGTTTCATTTATTTTGAGTAATCCTTGTTTCTAACGATCTAGTTAAGCACTGACGAGGTTCAAAAATCAGCTGTCCTTCTATCCGAAGTACTCGGCGACAAAGCATGGGGCCACTCATATTCCCCGACCCAAACAGCTTTTAACAAATCTACCGGGTACTCGGAACCTTTGTTCATCTATTACGAAAAGGTGAACACCTTATATATCTTGTTTTCCTCATGGACTGAGCAGTCTTAGGATGTTCCCAGAGGAGCTGAGCTCGGTGCCAGATTCGGACTTGGCATGATGGGGTGGGGCGATGCGTCCGAGGCGAAGGCGGTTATTTACGGCAAGTATATTTACCCTTTCTTGACCTTGCCCAGTTCCTTACACTGGAAACGTGTAAGTAGAATTTCCGTGGAAGGAGCTCGGTAACGGTGCCACCGTCTGTGATGTTGGTGGTGGAATTGGAAACATTTCTCTCCAACTGGCGAAAGCTCACCCAAATCTTCAACTTATCCTTCAAGACCTACCTGAACGAATCCAGCAGGCGAAGAATGAGGTATGGCCGAAGGAATGCCCTGAGGCCATTGCGGAAGGTCGCATCACCTTCAAACCGATCGATTTCTTCGCGTCTTCTCCTGTTCCAGGTTGTGATGTTTATTACGTTCGTGACACTTTCTTTTCTTCTTTGCTTCCCTTTTCTAACCGAGAATGTGCAGCTGAAAAACATCATGTGCGTTCTAATTCTGTTCATCATTTTCTTTGGAGTCCATACTTACGTTTTCCAGTCACGACTGGGCTGACGCCGATTCTATCAAGATCCTCTCCGGTGTAAGGAAGGCAATGGCTCCTCACAGCCGTGTTCTAGTCCGTAAGTCACATTCTAATGTTCTCTGCGCCACCTCGGATGAAAATTCCATTTTGCTACATCCAGACGAATACATCCTCCAACCTGTAAACCGAGTTCCTGAGGAGAAGGCACCCGTTAAACAAGCACCAGAACCCCTGTTGCCTAATTATGGCGCTGGTCGCATACGACAATACAATCTCGACCTTGACATGATGGCGATGCTGAACAGTGAGGAACGTCGTTTAACCGACCTCATCAGGCTTGGAGAGGCTTCTGGTCTGGAGTTCGTCAAGCTGTGGGACTTGGGTGAAACGAGCCTCGTAGAATACAGGCTTCCCAAGGCTCCGCGGAGTCATCTTTAGGAAAGTTTTACTTCACAGAATAATCCTCAAAGATTTGCAGAAACGTGTCCGTTCATTAATAAATAATAATGCTAATAAGATAGAGCCTCCGACTGTAACTATTTTGCAAGCTATTTTACAAGCCGTTTCGGGGAAGACCTTCTGGCAGCCTTTTGTGCTTCAAAGGGTCAGGTGCGGCGGCACATCTAATTTCTCCACCTTTGCAACACTCCTTTGCAGGCAGGTCTTGCGCTGTCGAGGGCGCAGTAAGGCTGAGTAGAGGTCACGGTTCCCGAGTTCATTTTTTTTTTAAATTATCACCTTCCTTACCCTTCTCATTACCGGTTT
>Ga0307517_10009686_pt1 | contig 13621 bp, 9 predicted proteins | sample 23_EM_MG_FD_194515 | JGI IMG/M metagenome (GOLD analysis project Ga0307517, IMG submission 194515) | Populus trichocarpa ectomycorrhiza microbial communities from riparian zone in the Pacific Northwest, United States - 23_EM | ecosystem: Host-associated > Plants > Roots > Unclassified | place...
GTCCCACTCTTCCAGAACAAACTATATAACACACTTTATAATCTTATTTTATTCTCAATCTAAATGGATAACAATATTACATTTTTCATGCCATATGAACAACTTGGATAATGGTCTAAGATCCCCATTTAATAAAAAAAATCTTAATAATAAATAAGGTATACTTTTTAATTATATCTTATGAAATGAAAATTGCCCTAATTTAAAAAAAAAAAAAACTAAATATAAAATGAAAATTATTCAATACCCTGCCTATAAAACAAGCATAAAAAAAATTATTTTAAATATTTTAAAAGGTTTGATTTATAATATTATCCAATTCACTGCACTTTTATAAAGCCGAAACTACATAAAACAGGTGTCGTTATCGTTAAAAAAGGCTGAATTCATCTTGCTTTTCAAGTGTGACAAGATCGCAGCATATTTTGCTTCGGGGGTCTTATTTTGATTCCCATGAAAGTAACCCCGAACGTAGCAACCTGACCTCAGGAGAATGGCCCCAGTTTTCACCAACTACTTACAGATATTAATAATGTCTCGGCCAAGCCGTCCACAGTCAGCTGAATACTTCATGGAATCCAGCCATCCTCCTCCTATAAAGTGTTTCCTTGGTTGGTACTTGCAAATAGAATCAACCACCTCCCATGGGGTTCGTTCGTTCGTTTTGAAGAGCTAGCCCTACAGCCATCATTTTGCTAAATCGCCCTTGTTCTTAAAGAGCATAATTATTAATTTTCCCTCCGCCGTTTTATTAGTCGGAAAGACAGGAGGCACAGGATCTCGGCCTGTGAAGGCTTGCCACTAAGATGTGTCGGCTAAAAGCATCACAGGCAATTTAAAGGTGCATAAAGCTAGCATGATATACAGGGGATTACATTATAAAAATTAATTGGGGTTGGAGTTAGGAAAGGCTTGTGGGGCATGCTGTAATCACTGCAGCTGAGATCGATATGCAATGATTGTCCCCACACAAATACAATATTGCGATGGTAAAACCGGGACTGGATAAACCTCTCTTTGGGTGGAAGCAATTCCGGGTCCTAAAAGTGACCGGACAACGGTGAGATTATTTATTTATTTATTTAAAAAAGGGCGAAAATAATCATTCCAAAATGCCAAAGGAAAAGACACGTAATTCTTTGAATATAATAAGATAATAAATAAATAGAAGAGAGACCTAAAATTTGTTAGCTGGCTGGCTAGAACTCCAATGAATTTTAAGCGCTTTATGAGTTCTCCTAACTTCAATGAATTTTAAGCGCTGCCTTGACCTTTTCTCTGGTGGGGGAGCCGTATGTTAAATTAATATCACAAGTACCTGTGGTGGAAGTTGAAAACAAGCCTGAATGTGAGCTTTTTCGAGACTCTAAGACGATGAAGTCATGATATATTCCTTACTTTAGTTTTTTAAAAAAATTTCTTGAGTGGAAGGTCAATAATTAGATTTTTTTTTCTAGATGTTTGAAATTAGCGTGAGAAATATATCTTTAAATCATTAAAAGATGAAATTTAGTCTTGATCAACCCATACACTTATCTAAAAATATATTTACTATAGAAAAAAAAGACAGACTAGAAGAGATTAGAAAAGGAAGATCCAAACCTAATGGATCTTAATTTGATTTTCTATATATAAAAAAAGAACAGGAATAAAAATGAGTTAAAATTAAACTTAATTTCTTAATTATAAATCAAAATATCATAATATTTATACACTCATCCAATTAAATAAATCAATATTTGATCAAGAGATAATTATAATTAAGATATTTGATTTCACAATACGTGTCATGTACTTAATTGTGTTTAATAATTTTGTTTTCAATAATAAATTTTTTATTTAATGAAATTATTATTTATGTAAATAAAAAGTAAAAAATAATCATTAACAAAAGTGAATTGAATAAAATTATGAAGTCCAACTATCAAATAATCCAATATTAAATGATAAAATTAAAAACATTAAAAAAAACAAAAAAACAAAAAAAAGAGAGATTTGAGTCAACCGGTAACCTTGTGGCCATGAACATAGGACTAGAATAGCTCCATAGAAATGAAATTGAAAAAAATCATTAAGATCAATCCTCAAAACAAAAAAAAAATATCAATTTAAAAAATATTAAGGGATAAGATTGAAAACAATGCAATAAAAAGGATAAAAACAACAATAAAAACAGAATTAAAATCAAATGCGGAGGGATACCAAACTCGAGATAAAAATAAATTAAAATCAAATGTTGAGGAATAAGATCAAAAAATAAATAAATTAATAAAAATATAAAAAAAATCAAAAGAATAATGACTAAATTTAATATAAAAATCAAATTAAATCAAATAATGAGAGATGAAATTAAAAAAAAATCAATCAAAATAAAATAAAGACGATGTTAGCGCACTTCTAATACAGCCATGAAAGGTGAAATTTCACCATTGAATGGTGCAAGCTAGGTCTATTCATTGTGTGTCACACACCAACTATTTTTTATTGATATTTTATAGTTACAAAAAGGTCAAATGGCCTATTATTCAACATAAGTATATTAAAAAGAAATAAAAATCAAGTGGCAAAAAAACCCCTTACAAGGGGGTTCTAAATTTTTTGATTCAATGACATTCATGTAATTTCACCATGCATAAAAACAAAAAATGCCTATAAAGCTCCTATATGCTTGTTTCTATTTTTTTTTTCAATGCTTCCAATATTATTTTAGTCATTGAATTATTATAAAATAATATAAAAAGATCGATCTAACCCTATTAAATTTGGCAATTGACTAATATGTCCCCTTGAAACACCAATTTACCCTAAATGGCCGATTCATTTGATGATTTCTTAAAAAAAAAAAAACTAAGTGGGGGGTTTTTTATTACTAAAGCAAAACCCAACACGTTTTAGAATTTTGTATAATAATAATAATATTCTTCGCTTTCCTTTTGGGTTTCTTTTCTCGTAAATCGTCAACGTCGCTGAATGGAGACAAATCTAAACAATTCCGGACAAATAAAAATTGCTCAAGTGAAGAGTCATCTTCTTCAGATCAATCCTTGAGATCTACGTCTTACCCAACAACATTAACTGATTGATTGATTGTTAATCTATTGTCAAATTTGTGAATCATGTCCTTCTTCACATTGACCGAATATATATATATCGTTGTTGGTTGGTTGTTCGGAATTATATTTTATAAAAAATTATTTTGTTATTTAAAATTTTATTTTGTATATTTTTAAATTATTTTAATATATTAATATCAAAAAATAATTTTTATTTTTTTTAAAATATGATTATAGCCTCTACGATGTGATGACATAAATTAGAAGAGGTTATATTTTTGTCATCTTAAGAAGAACAAATTATAAACACGAATTACTTTAATCATCTTAATTCTTTCTATGGTTCGTTTTTATGTCTCTCCTCTTTATTTTCAATTTATGTTTTTAATTTTTTATAGTACCAATTCTTTTTTTCAAATACTTTAATCTCCAAGAGTTGAACTCTATCCATTCATTCTTCAATTTTTTTTTTCATAGTTCTTCAAATTCATATGATAACTTATTAGGTGTTGAATCTCAACTTACACTTTAAGGCGTCCGTTGAGAAAACATAAATTCACTGTAAATTTGTTTATAAATTTATTTTTATCTTTTAAGTAAAATATATTTTTATTTTCTTATCTGTTTTTTAATTTTTTTTAATTTTAAGATATTAAGAAAATGCAATTCAGACTCAACCTTGGTCTAATCTTGCCTCAATCCTCGAGTCACCATGCCCCGACTTAAACTTCATCCCTCCTTAACCATTGGGCAGTCCTGCTCATCTGCCAATCTCATGGCACACTGTTATCTCTCCCATGTTACCGTTAAATACAGGAGTCCAAGAAGTCAAGCAAGCAAAAAGTATAAAAAATTATTCATTCTCAGGAAAAGAGGAGTATTAAAAAACAAAAAAACAAAAGAAAACAAAAAATCAAGTGAAAACACAGGAAAAGCGCAGCAAACCAAACCCAGCATTAGCTTAACCCATCACCCACACAATACCTTCCTTCCAAGACATCCAAAGCACAATCCACGAACCACAATCCACACAGTACGCTTCAAAAATTTTCGTCTTTACCTCTCTCACTTTCTCTCGATTTTTCTTTCCTTGAGAAAGTTAGAAGAAGGGAATTCAATTCCATTCCATCCTTACAATCCACAAAGACAAGAGAGCGAAAGATTTGATTCTATTGTTTTTAATTTCCCATTTTGTCATGACGGAAACTATGGAAACTGCAACCTCTACAACACCAAAACAACCCCAAATCTCTGAGATGTTTTCAAAATTTGCTCTTGCTTTCAAGACCAAAACTTTCGAATTCTTCGCCGACGAAACCACCGCCGCCGATGAAACCACCGACGTTGATGACGGTTTCTCTCTCCTTGATTCCGCTGAGGATTTTATCCCTGACCAGAAAGTCATAATCTTGAAGCCTGACCAACCCTTGAGTCAAAATCAAGACTTTTTGCCACAGAAAGAGTTGACAGTGAAAAATAGCGAGACCCAGATCAAGCCTTTAAATACCCAGTTAGCTAATACTTTGATTTCTTCAGTTTTTTCTTCAGTTTCTTCGTTTGAAGCTTCTTATTTGCAGTTACAAACTGCGCATGTGCCTTTTAATGAAGAGAGCATTAAAGTAGCTGATAAGGCTTTGGTTTCAGCTCTTCAGAGATTGTCTGATTTGAAGCAAGTTTATAGGGATTTGTGTAAGAATCCTGATTTTGGTGATGATTTGCCAATTGGGTCTTGTTTGGAAGCTCAAGTAGACGAGAATCAAAGCAAGCTGAGAATTTTGGGGACTGTTTCCAATAGTTTGCAAGCAGAGATTGATCAAAAAGATAGTGAAGTTTCGGTTTTGAAGAAGAAATTGAGTGAGGTACAAAAGTTTAATTCTTTATCGTCTAAGAGGTTGTGCAGTAGTTTGAATTTGAATTCTGAAGTTTTGTTGACTGTTAAGGTTTTTGATTCTGTGTTAAATGATGCTTGTAGAACAATGCATAAGTTTACTAAGATTTTGGTTGATTTGATGAGAAAAGCTAGGTGGGATTTGGACTTGGCAGCGAATTCTGTTCATTCTGATGTTGATTATGTGAAAAGAGGGCATAATCGTTATGCATTTTTATCCTATGTTTCATTGGTGATGTATAAAGGTTTTAATTTAGAAGGGTTTGGTTTGGAGAGTGAGGGTGAAGTTTCATGTAACAAGCTTGGATTGGATTCAGTTAAGAGTAACAGTTCATTGAAGCAATTGCTTGAGCATGTATCTAGCAATCCTATGGAGTTGTTAAGTAGGAATCCTACTTGTGAATTTTCGAGGTTTTGCGAGAAGAAGTATCAAGAGCTTATGCATCCGGCAATGGAGTCGTCAATTTTCAGCAATTTGGATCAAAATGAAGTTGTGTTGAATTCGTGGAGGTCACTTAGTATGTTCTACGAGTCATTTGTTAACATGTCGAGTTCTGTATGGACACTTCATAAACTGGCATTTTCTTTTGATCCCGTGGTTGATATTTTTCAAGTGGAAAGAGGGGTTGATTTTTCAACGGTGTATATGGAAGATGTCACGAGGAGATGCACCATGCCTAATAAAACCAGGTTAAAGGTGGGGTTCACAGTGGTTCCAGGTTTTAAAATCGGAAGAACAGTAATCCAATCTCAGGTTTATTTATGTGCTTGACATGTAATGAGTAATTTTTTACGTTTGCTGCCTAAGCAAAGTAATATGTTTTGGTTGGATATCCTGTGCTAAGTTCGAACACTGAGGGTTTGGATTGTGGCCAAACTATAGTGACACTAGAATCCAAAGGATTCAGGTCAGGGTTTTAATGCATACACCAGTTGACTATGCTCAAGGAGGAATTGGAAATATATATGATGAGACAATCCAGCCTTTTGTTGTGCTGTTGCACCAGGCATTAAGAGCAACATTGGTATGCAGCTCTTGGCTTTCTTTTGATGTGCAGTTATAGAGTTATACTTACAGTTAGGTTGTGAATTTACACACCCCCTTTCATCTCTCTTTCATTGTGCTAAGTCCTGTGTAAAAATGGCTGTAAATGTTTGTTTTTTACTTTGTATTGATTGCAAGCTCTCTTCTGACACAAAATACATTACCAAATTGTGTATCGGACCTTTGCCTCATTTGTAACAAAACAATTTACTTGGAACGGAATGTTGAGCTGTAACATGGTCCTGTTTATCATAAGCTGTGTGTTGAAGATAAATTATTAAGTGCTTGAGAGCAATCTTCTTAGACATTAAACCAATGGTGTGGGTAATATTCCATTTCCTTTATATCCAAGAACTGTGAGATTCTTCTGGTTTTGAATGGATAATGTTCATCCATTTTGTCCTGTCAGCTGTTTAGAATCTGTTTGTTATATATTATGTGAAACAATTAGCTTGAGAATCCAGCCATCCATAACACATCTTCTGACTCGATCAATTGCATTTTAGTTTTTGCTAATGTTTTGGTCATTCGATTTTATGCTTGGTTTGATGTGTCTGTGGCTTAAAGATTTTGCCTTCTTTTTACTCTATGTTGCATGTCCAAATTTTTGTTGTTGTAGATAAGAGTATTTAAGCACTGTTTTAGTTGTTCTTTGGCTAGCTTATTAGTATATTACTTCTATTGGGGTTTTGTGTTTTGGGGTTTTAAGTTTTTTTTTTTTGATTAACGTGAGTGTCCGGGCCAGCTGGCGCGCACCTCGACTAATCCCACGGGCCCTGAAGTTAACGACCATGTAAGCCTTTAATGGCCCTGAGGTTTGTGTGACTCGAACCAATAATCTTTAGGGAGCAAACCTAGAGTCTGACAAGTTGAGTTGCCGGGTGCAGCTATAATGAAAATATGGGGTGATGGGTGTGATTTTGAGTTCTTCTCTGATGAAAATACTGTGTTAATGTCCCTTTATTTGGACCAATGGTTTTGAATGATAACGGTGTATTACAGTATATTGGCTTCCAGTTAGGCAATTGCATTGTTCAATGGATTATTTCATTACTGATAATGGTTCTGGAATGCGAGAACCATTGGTATTTGTCTATTCTGTTTTAGTGGTTCGTAGCAGTGCACAAGTCTGCATATTTCTGGAGCACATATAATCTGTGATATAAACCGGGGAAGATAAACAAGTTTGGAATCCCTGAATGGTGGTTTTTCTCTCCCGTGAAGTTTAGGCCTTTGTGGTTGACTAACAGGAAACCTCCGTTTTATTTTAATTGCTCCTGTTTTCATCCTTGAACCTGGTTTTTACTGCAATGGATGCTTCATTTTAAAAATCCAGCTATGAACTCCCAATCAGCATACCGAAACGCAAATTATTTTCAGAAAAAGAAACGATTAATTGTACGGAACATGTGCCTTCAAGGTGACCTTCCCGTACTGACAAAGGGATATTAGCAACGCTCAGCTTTCCTCACCACCTTTAGATTTCCAAAAACTATTTGTTTATGGAATACTGCTATGTAGTTTATCAGGAATAAGCTCTGTCCTTCAATTCTTTCCGCTGCTCATGAATTTCTACCGAGGTTCTTCTCTAATTAACTAAACTTTGCCGGCTTTGCCCCCTTTTTTGGCGCCTGTCGTCCATTAATCAACAATTTTTTTTTCACTACAGTGGTGGTTGGCGGTTGACTCTTTTTGTTTTTTTAATGTAAAAATGCAAGCATTTCTGATAAAGCATTTTTTTTTTTGGTGAGATTCAGGTTATTAAGCTAACTTACTAACAAGACTAAAAATAAAATAAAGTCGGTAAATAAAGTGAAAAAACATTGACAATGAAAAAAGTTTAAAAAAACCCGATTGAAGTCTATCTAGGTTAACATGTTAAATATATGATTTGGTTGGGATACCGAGATAACTTTGTCGAAAGTAAATTAAATAAATTTATGAAATTTAATTATCAAATAACTCAATATCAAAGGATGAAATGGGAGGTCCATTGGTCATATGTGCCACCAGATCATGGAGGGGCGGCTAAGACGATTCAAACACCACCATGGTTGGCGATGTCTAGTTATCAGATGATATCACACGTGCTGTCCATGTGCTGACACGTGCAACGCACACGTTTGACACTTTGTTTAATAATATATATTTTTAAATTACCAAATAGCCCCTAAGTGAACTTAATTATAACCAAAAACCAAAATGAAAAGAAAAAAAATCCATTGGATGACTTCATTTTTATTTTTTATTTTTTGGATAATTACATCATTTTGTTGTGCTTAAAAAAATAAAAAGATGAAAAAATTCATCTACGCAAGTTTAATTTTTTTTGCTTTTAAGGTTAATTAAGTTATTTTACTATGCTAAAAAAATTGATAAGATCAATTTGTCCAAATATATTTGGAAATGACTAATGGCTCATGTGAAAAAAGACCTTTTTACCCCTAATAGTAAGGTTGGTTTTTTCTAGAAGAAAAAAATAGTTATTTCACTATTTTAATCCACTGTGACCATGCCTTAGTGTACAATGATAGACTGATGTTTTTTATTTTTCTTAAAAAAAATTTAACACTGCCAAAAATATATATACTATAACAATCAATATTAGATTTCCTATCCTTCATTTCTCGGAGGATTCTAGTATGGTAAAGAAAATTGATAAAATAACACAGTGCAAAAATATATTTAGAGAAATAACATAATTTAAAGAGTTGCATATGACATTTGCAATTCGTAAGTCGTAAGTATTATTTGTGACTGTTTCAAATTGCAAAATTACCAGACACAAGATTCAATAAAGAGAAAGAAGAGATGGGAGAGAGAAAAGAAAGAAAAAGATCCTAAAAACATACCAAAACTCTGATGATGACACCACCGATATTGTTGGGAAGATCTCGATAAGATGAATCTAATGATACTAAGTAAGGTCACCAACGGTGGTCAGATTAGGCCACACGTGCAGGCCAAATACAAATGAGTCTCGACACCTTTGGACGACTCATGTGACCTATTTTGTACACCGTTTATGATTTTTTTGGTGTCATTAGATTTGTTTTGTTGAGATATTTTTAACGGTACCACATGTGTCATCTTTAAAGTTTAGATGAGCCTCCGAGGTTATTTTATTTTTTCTTGCTTTTCTCTCTTTTCTATTTTTTAACAAATTACAAGGATGACAAAGGATAGAGCAAAAACAATGAAAGGAAAAAAAAGAAAATGGCATTTTTATTAGTATTTCCTCTAGTTTTTTTCCCTAAAATTTTATGGTAGAAGGTATTTTTGGATTAACTTGTTCATTAACAAAAAATAATTTTTTTTAATGATTTTAAAAGCACGACCCTATATCAAGATGTTACATATCATAAAATTATCCCAAAATTATACTTATCATTTTTTACCAATAAATAATGCATTGATTGAGTTCATTATCAATGGAGCAATTTAAGTTTATAAAACATGTGGGGTTGTAGGAACTAGCTTTGCAATATCTCATCAAAGTTGAACTTTATTTTCCAATTTCATATAAACTTACACAATCTTTAACACACAAACCACGACCCTTTCTCCCATTTCTGTAATGCTTAATTGGAAACAAGAACAACATATGAAAACAAAAATGCATAATCAGTGCTAATGTTATAACATTACAAATTTAAGAGTAGCTTGTACAAAACACAATGAAGTTACAAATCCAAATTGTAGTACTATTTAGCATTGGTAAAGGGAAAGAGTATTAGATAAAAAATAATTAAATACATGATTATTAACCTAAATTCACCATGGTCGTGATATTATAAGCTATAATTTCATCCTAAAAAATGACACCCCCATTCTCATATAACCTTATGATCTTGTCTTTCAGCACAAAACACTTCTCTACGGGATAACTGATTAAACGATGATATTTGAAAAAATCTGGATTGTCAATGAGATTTTTCTTCGAGCAAATCATCTACCATTCTTGATATGTCTGATTCGGGGAATGAATATTATTTTTCTTGTTGTTCTTATAACGATGACTTCTTTCTTTCACCATTTTGAAAAGTAGTTAGTGTTGACGATTATTCTTTTTAAATCTATTTGGTACCTTTACGACATCAAAGTTAATTACTAAAGACTACTTTCCCTTGATCTTTGGAGTGCTCTTTTTAAATCTACAATGTTCAGGCTTATTTCTCTTGGGCTCTTGTATAAGTAATGATGAGTTTTCGGCTGAAATGCTAAGTTCCAAGTTGCGTGCTCAAGTAGTCAATTCTTCAAAAGACTTTGATTTGATACTTTGTAAGATATAGCGTAGTCCCCAATACATTCCTTGAATACACATATCTAGTGTAGAATTTCAGTGAGTCGATTCCTACAGTTTAAGCTAAAGTTTCTTCACCGATGAATATGCTCATTCGTTCATTGATGTGTATTGATGAGTTCAATCATGCTAACCATACAATGAGTGTTGTAGAAGCGGTTAAGAAACTCACATTTCAACTGTTCTTAACTATCAATTAAGCCAGACTCTAAGTTAGTGTACTAGTCAAAGGCATTACCTTTTAAAGAATGGACAAACTGTTTTACCATGAGATCACCATCAGTTCCAACAGTGTTGCAAGTCTCCATAAATTGAGTCACATGTTGTTTTGGAATCTCTTTTCCATCGAATTGTTCAAACTTTGGTTGATAGCTCAGAGGCATCTTTAGCAAATCGATCATTTTGGTGTACGATTTCATATAAGAATACAAAGGTTGAAATAAACTTTCTACTTGGTCTATGATAATTTCCTAATAAGTTTTTTCAGTTGATTCGTAGTGACGATATCATCGATAATACCATGAATATTCCTTGTAACTTCGATTGTAGAATCCTCAATGATATCTAGTTGATCTACTTGCATGGACTTAGTAGCCAAAGTTTGACCTCCCTCATTCATGCTCTTGAGTTTGTTCATCAATTTTGTTATCTCGTGGTTTTTCTTCTTGAGTGAAGTCGAAAGTTCCTCAACGAGTTTTGTTAAGTTAGACACTTGATCCTCCAAAGTTGTAGTCTCGATTGGTATCACTAACAAGGTGCCAAGACCCGAAGCCTTATTTGGTGATTGACATGGAGAAATCTCCATGGGTGAATTGTTGATGTAGCCACCTTTAGTGATGAAAAAAAGTCCACGTTCCCCAATTGACTTTTATGGTGGAGTTACTTGTAGTTTTAACCTTGGAGTAGCAAGATCTAGTAATCTTTTTCATTCAACATTAGCTTGATAATTGGCTTAGTTTGCACATACAACTTAACGATGGATTTTGTTTTTTATAGTAGGGTTGAAGAATATTCAACGATATGTCAAAGACTTGAATCGGTATTCTTGTTGCTTTTTGAAGCGACAATGATGATCATGTTCTTCCTAGTTGCCATTGAGAGGTTGTTGAAAATTCTTTCTTTAAGAGAAGAGATGAGAGGTAAAAATGTCTATAGTGGAGTCGCCAGAAATTTACAGACAGACTTTTGAGCACCTAAAATTAAACAAGTACACATGTACAAATATTTTATTTTATTAAAATATATGATTGGTTACAATATTTATCTTATAAAAAAATAAAACAACCCTTTGTTTCTTTCCTTGGATTTGATATGTGATGACTTGATTTATTTGTGAAATCAAATCAAGACTTGTGCTTTGCAAGAACACGAATTTAGACGTGTATTGCATAACGAGACTTGGTGATTTGGAGAGTACCTTTGATTTGTCTTCAAAGTATTGTTGAAGAACTCTTATGAGACGTTTAGGCTTGATTCAATAAATCTTCGTTTTTTCTGGACTTTAAGCGTAGATGAACGGGGCTTGAGAGCTTTTAAGAAGGCTTCATTCCTTGGAGTGCTTGTTTTGAAGAAAATTTTGTATCTCTAAGAATCTTCTTCCTTTCTTGTCTAGGACGGGACCCTTTATTTATAGAGATTTGTAGAGGCTCTCAGGTCATTTTCCAGTGTCATATGATCTTGTATTTTTGACAAGAAATCTAAAATATTCCATTTCATGTGTCACCCTTTCATTGATAAAAAAAAAAATACATGAATACTTTTTTATTTTTCTTGTTATTTATTTCATATTTTTATGCATTAGTTGAAAGTTTCTGTTTCTACAATCACATCAGCCCGAGATATATGTATGCGCTAGGTGCAGGTTCATAAAAGTCTTGCCACTAACTAAGGATCACCGTCACTTCATTTTGATTGAAGAAAAGCAATATTTTACAAACAAACCATTCAAAAATTCCATACTAACAAATGTTTTAATTACGGAGTTGTTAGTCTCTTAAACATCACATATATAATTGATCGAAGTGGAAGTTTTATGTGTTTGAAAAATTAATAGAATTTGTTTGTTTGAACAGATAACAATAATTTTTATTATTAATTCTGGATTTCTTTGATGTGCTTTTATGCACGTGACAATGTAACCAGAATTTGCACTGGCACAAGAATTTTTTGCATTATGCTCATACTATAATATATTGTTCTTATTGTCACAAACTTGACCCCAAATTAATGTCAAATATTCAAATTAATTAATGTCATCCGGGACCGGGTGACTGTCAGCAACCAGCTGGCCCATTTAATGGTCCATGCAGTCCCTCTCGTTATAATTCAACGACATTCGTCCCGAACATTAACAGAGCTAATGCTGTCGAAGTACATATGTACGGCTTTAAATATTTTGTAAGAAAATATTTGGGAGCACAAAAAAAAAGATGAAAATAAATATATTGAATTTAAGATTTATTATTTGATAAATTAATTACTCCCGCAATGTGTTTGAGAAATCTCATTTCAAGATAGGCGATACAGACATATATATACACCCGGCCGGCCCCATAATCTTTGAATGGTTTAATTTGGAACAAACTCTAGCAGCATGAAAGATTGAAATTAGAGAAGATGATAAGATAAGAGGAACGATTTTATTATATGGCAATTTAGTATATATAATCCTTTAACAAAATTAATTTATTCTTTCCCTTTGGGGTCCAACGTATGATTATAAGTGGATCTTGAATCTAATGTGTTAAGCAAGAAATTGTGAACGCTCTTCATCTGATATTAGACAAGGCATTCGGTTCACCAGATTAATTAATAAACTTACATGAAAAGAAAATTGAGATGAACTCAATTACTGACAAATTAAGGCATATCACAAATTTACTTGGCAGTGGAGATAAATATAGACGGTTCTTATTATTATTATTTAAAAAAAAAACACATGATAGAGAGTTTTTGGGTAGCAATTAAGAAAGAACGAGAATCCCAAAAAAGACAATAAACTGGGAAAGAAGCTTGATTATTTAGAAATTAATAATAGATTGTAAGGGAAGTTAAGAAAATATGATAATATTGTTAATTTTTAATAATTTTAAGAGTTAAAAATCATTCATGCATGGGATTTGGTGACACAATATTATCGTGCAATGCAAAATCTTCTCGCCCAAGCAATATAAAATCTCAACGCTATCAACTATCAAACCTAGCGGAATTTTCATTGAAATGAAGTTAGCTGCAGCTTTCTCTCTTTTTTCTCCCCAGTTTTAGAACTTTGAGACAATCGATGGGTTTAAAATCAAAAACTTTTCGTCGAACAATATTTTCATTCATTCTCA